>Ga0247722_10000830_pt1 | contig 17991 bp, 17 predicted proteins | sample MSEWelMarce3H_FC_FD_189094 | JGI IMG/M metagenome (GOLD analysis project Ga0247722, IMG submission 189094) | Subsurface sediment microbial communities from gas well in West Virginia, United States - MSEEL Well Study Marcellus 3H_FC | ecosystem: Environmental > Terrestrial > Deep subsurface >... | reverse complement strand
CTAGCCTGATTCCTCCTGCGATTAGTGCGATACCGACTAGCATCATTGATAGAAATACTGATGCTGCTCCTGTGATTGCTACATTTATTACCTCTTTATTGTAGTTGTATTTTTCTTTTAGATTGTAAAAAAATAATCCAAATAAATATGAGAATAGTGTGAATAATAATAGTTTGGCTGTTTCGGGTAGTTGGAAGGTTTTTAAAATGAGTATGATTACGATTTGTGATATAAATAGTATTATAATGTGAATATTTGGATTTGTTTTCCGATTCATTACGTAATATGTGATGCATAACTGGATGAATAGGTTTATAAATACGTATGCTAGAAATGTGCGTTTCTCATACATTCTGTTGAATGCGTTCATTTTCGGTGGCTGTGTGCGTTATATAAAATAATTATAATAAAAATTATATTTATTGTTGCTGTGTTGTGTGCGGGCTATGCTATGCTGGCTATGCATTTTTTGATTTCTTTGATGATTTCCTTTTCTGCCTTCTGAAACGCGGCAGGTGATGCAGGTGTTGCGGCTGCGATGATTTCTTGGACTTTGGCTGCGAGGGTTACACCTAAACATCCGTGCGATTCTGGCTCATCCGGTATTTCTTGGCGCATATATTCCAGTAATTGTTTCCATTTTTTGAGCCATTTTGTCGTTTCTCCTTTGTAGTACCTAAAGGTGATGATTAGAATCATTCCGAAAATTCCGCAGTAGCCTGGGTTGTAAGTGTCGTTCCCGTAGTTTATGCATATTTTTGGGGATATCGACAAATATTGCTGGGTCACGTCGTCGCTTTCTTCTGATTGCGACGTTGTGTTGATGATGTCGAATTCACGCTGCGTGCATTGACCGTTTGGCTCGAAAATTCCGATGTTTGATGCGTTGCTCGTTATTGCCTTGCTTTTGATGATTACCAGTGAGTGTGCGTGTCCACCTGGTTTTTGTAGACTAATGATTTGGTAGCTTTCATCATTCATCATTTCGGCTTTACCGTGTTGGCGGCGATTTCGGGTTGCGCTGGGGGGTGAATTTTCTGTGAAATAAGTTAACGGCACGCGTCTGCTTCTTGTTGCGTCAAGAATGAATTGCTCTTTGTCTTCCAATATAAACTTTTCGAACTCGTGGTTTTGTCGCGTGCTTTTTTTGAATGTTTGTTTTCTTATTGTATTCCTACTATCACATAATGTCGGAACATACAATTCTTTAACTTTTTGGCGAGTCATTGGGTCTGAGTTGGGTTGTCTGAGTTGTCTGAGTTGGGTTGTCTGAGTTGGGTTGTCTGAGTTGTATCATTTATTAAAAAGTATTTCAATTTTTTACACATTTCATTGATTTCATTGATTTCATTGATTTCATTGATTTCATTGATTTCATTGATTTCATTGATTCTTATATTTTTCTTCGATATATTTTTCGATTCTTGTTGTGTGCCCTTCTTCAATAATCCATTTTGGTATTTTGGATAAACCACTCCCGCGCTTGCTATGTCTCGAACCTTTGAACAGTAATGCTTCTAACTCGACGATTGATTGCATTTCTGGTTCTCGTTCTAATTCTTCGCGTGATATGTAAAATTCATTCCCGGTGTAAATATACCTATTGTAGTTGTTATCTTTGAATATTTTGAATTTTATTTCTTGTGGTTGTGGTTGTGGTTGTGGGAGGTCTGGGACGTCGTTTCTTGAATATTTTGGGTTTCTTGGAATTCTGTACACTTCACTCGCTGTTCTATTTTCTATTATACCGATTCCCATTATTTTATTTATATCATTCTGCATTTCGATAATTATCATCTTTTTATTCGGTTCTATTTTTCTTGGATCGTTTTCTCTTGGAGACCCGTATATACATTTCAACGGTTTTTTAAATATTTCTTCATATCGGGCTGTGTTTTTTAATTTCCAATTTTGATATTCATCCCACGTTTGATTGTTGTATCTTGTGCACGCTATTACGTATGGTCCCATTGTTTGGTGTGTTAGTGTTGTGGTTGTTTCGTGGTTTCAATTATTTTTATTGAATTTGTATGAAATGTTAATATTTATCGTAAAAAAAATATTTTATTCATTTACTCGGTCATTACTCGGTCATTACACTCGGTCATTACTCGGTCATTACTACACTCGGTTTAGTCCAGAAGAACAAACTCGTCGTCATTGTCGTCGTCGTCGTTGTCGTTGTCCTGATTCTGGTTGCTCTTGGATCCTGATCCTGATCCTGATCCTGATCCGGATGAAGCGGTTGCTGCTGTTCTTGGATTCGGATTCGTCTTTGGCTTTGGTGATGGAAGCAATGTTCCTGCGATGAAGTCGTTGATGATTCTCGGGGTTGCTGTATCGAATCCGGCTAGATTCAGTGTGTTTGTGTCTTTTGGATCTGCGATAGTCAAGCAGTTAGAGGTCATTCCTACGACGATTAACTTTGCGTCGATTTGCATTTCTTTTCTGTATTGTTCCAATGCTGCTTGTGGGTGGATGTCGCCCATATATGTTTCGCTGTCTGTGTAGATCACAAATGCATCGACTTCTTCGCGTTTTTCAAGTGCGCGAACTATCGGAAGAGCACAATCTGTTTTTGAAAACGGCATTTCCACGAGCTTCAGTGCATCGTCGATAGACATTGTAGGAAGTCCGGTCTCGGGATTGATACTTGCATCCATATAACCCACAATGGCGTTTGTAAGCTCAGTCAGTGTGTTTGAGAATGCGCAGATGGTTACATTGGAAGGAATTGCTGGTGCCGGGTATAGTTCTGGGAGGTATTGGTTTTCTTGTTGTTCTTGGTAGTATGATGGTCTTGCACTATACATAGAGTAGATAGAAGATCCTGATGTTTGTTGTTGTTGTGCTGGTTTTGGTTTCTCTTCGATTGGAATTCCTATATGACGCTTTGTCTTCCTGTATTCTTCTACTGAAACTGGGGGACGTGGCTGTGTTGGTTTTCCGTTCGTGTTCGTGTTCGTGTTCGGAGTTGATGCTGATGCTGATGCTGATACACCCGACAGGATTTCGGGTTTTTGCATTAGGCATTGCTTTGTCTCCAAATTCTCGTACAATGTTCGACCATCCGGTAATTGCGTGATCTTCCATTTCATTATTTCTGCGAGTTTCGCTGCGGTCGCGGTTGCGGTTGCGTCAGATGATGATGATGATGATGATGATCCAATTCGTGGGAGGTCTGGGACGTAATCTTGTGTCGCTGACTTCAGACGATGCTTGTTCTCTACCCACAACGTCATCATCATCATTGCGACTGAGCCATTTGCACAGTTTACTACCGGCGAACCTGTACAAAATGCGCTAGACATACTTCCACTCACATCCAATGCGATTTTGATTCTCTTTCCCGTGGGGGTGATGTTCTGAAATGCGAGCTTAAATGCTATGTCTAGCGCTTCAAGTATGTAGATGTTGGCTGACCAAAACAGCCCTCCTTTGTCGCCGCATCCTTTTTTGTACGTTAGCATTGCTACTAAAATGTTGTATGGATGGATTCGTGTGCTTTTGATGTCTTTTTCATTTGTGAGGCGGCGGTAAATGTATTCGGTGTAGTGCTGTATATGTCCCGGTGGGAAGAATTGGGGGGGCATTTCTGTTCCGTCTGATCTTCCTGAATAAATAGACATCGAGTATGCTTGTTTCGATGTAGGATTTGAATCCCGTATGTGTTTTGGCTCGATGATACCTATTTCAGTTGTAGTCATTTTCCCCAGATTTCGTATCAATGCAGTTAGCGGCATTCCCTTTCCTTTTCCGTTGATGCCTTTGTTCATCAGTAGCGCTTCCCATATCATACGATATCTCAAGAGTTGTGTTGGAAGATGTTCGCGGCATAACCCGGCGGTGTTGATCAATTCGACGATTCGTCTCAATTCCGCAGATTGCGTGGAAGGGCTCTTGTGGTATGCCGCTTGCGCAGGGTTAGTTGTGATTGTTTCTACGATCTCTGTGATCTGTTTCATCGCAGCGAATAGTTTCTGGGTTGGCGATGGAGGAGCGATTTTCAGTATGTCTTCGAACTCTTCTTTGGTCTTGAATACCCAATCAATCGCGAGACGACCTTCATCATCCTTCATTTTCTTTTGATTGATGTGTATCAGAGTGAGAACATCTTTGATTCTCCATCCTTCTCGGTTCTGATATTTTGTGATCAACATTGCGATTTCACTTCCTTTGCGTGTGTAGAAGTAGTCTCCGAATACTCGGCGGATACCACGACCGAATCCGCTGCCTATCATTGCCTCAGTGGATCTTGGGTTGCTCAGGCTTGGGTGTCCTGCCTTCGAGAATAACTTCACGTATCCCGTCAGCATATATAAGTGCGTTGGAATTCTCACACAATCATTCACGATCTCGAGTGCTTGTTTCTTGGCTTCCATTGTTGGTGCGAATACAATGATTGTTGCTAGTGCGAGGAGGGTTGATTCTTGTTTAGCGGCGCGACCTTCTATACTTACCTGACTGATTGTGTCGCACAGCCATTTGAAATTGTCTTGATTACGGGTTAGCCTCAGGATACACGATGCACAAGTTGAGGATACTTGTTGCGGGGTTTGGTAGTAATTTCCTCCTTCACTTCCGATGATCAAGTATCTGATTGCTTGCTCCTTGTCTGATATTTTCCATACGTATCCTCCTGCTGCGCCTTGTATTTGATCCGGGTCGAGGCGGAACCATTGTGGAACTGCTGCTCTTATTTGTGATGCTTGTGCTGCTTGGGATATTATTGCTGCAGATGCTGCGCTTGTTTTTTTGGCTGTTGCTCCTTTCTTCGTATTTTTGATCGGCATATTATTGATAATTCGTGATTACGTTTGTGTTGTTGCGTGATTTATATACTTTTTATGTTTTTTCATTTCAATTTTTTATAAGGTTAATATATATCAATATGCCTAAGGCTGAGAAGACACCGCTCCCCAAAAGTACTGGACACCGTTCGAAGCAGCCGTATAATTCCGGATTTCCTCCTCCCGATTTAAGATCAGATGATCCAAATGAATTCAATTTTACTGTTTCATCAATTACTAGAGGTTCCGGTTATTCTAGCCTTGCGGCGATGCACTCCCAACCTCCATTAACAGTTACTGTGAATAACGGTAGCCATTCAGAATTGATTCCTACTCAGGGTATTGTTACTGGCGTTGATAATTATGATTTATGCTTAACTGAAATTATTCTTCCTTCGAATGTTAGTGTTATTACTGCTAATATTTTAAATTATGCTTTACTTGATGAACTCACATTATTCATTAAGAAATATTTATTAACAGTCAATGTGATTCTTACTGATCTTGAGATTGTTGAGCTTCTCAATCATATTCCTAACATTTTTTCAGACAGTCTTTTAAAGGATCTATTAGCTAATTTTGATTCGTTGATAAAAGATTTTGATAAGATAAAACCAGAATGGGCGAGTAGTACGGCTGAAGGACGTAAATTACTAAATGACCATATGGATCATATTAATTTTATACCTAGAAATATCATAGGCGATGGTAATATTCCAAATAAGTGTATATTAAAAAAGTTTTCAACATCCCAACAGTATGAGTATCCAGATGATATTTGTCAACTTCGACTTCAGGCATTAACTACAGCATTACCGGGGAGGTTTCCTGACCCCAGCTCATTTACTAAGGTTGAAGCTGCGCAATATGCTTATACAATCACAGTTCGTCTAGATGTGATGGTCGATAGGGGGGCTCATTATATTATTACTTTGAGATTAAATAATCCTCACGATCCTCGTAAAACATATACGAATGAGCGTTTTAATAAATTTATTGTTAGTGATGATTTTAAGGGCAAGGTTATTGCTGCGATTCGTTCGTATCCTGTGAAGCCAGAAGCAACCGGACTAAATGACTATTTATGTGCTGCTATTCAGGGAAATTGGGGTATAGATGCAACGAAATGCAAGTTTGTTATTATTGAATCTGGTTGCGCTAGAGTGAATCAAGTTGTAGATAGTACTGGAAAATTAGATATCATATTAAAACCGTATGATAATACGAAATACCTTAGTGAAGATAATCGTCCTTATGTTAGGCTTTTTTCACACTTAAAGCCTAATAAAGTTATTCGGGTTTTTCTACCTAATGATAATTGGTTTAATGCGATTGATCAATGGTCGGATAAAGCATCACCTGTTATATTTAAATTAAATAATGGTAGTGATGAGGTTCCGAGTACAGGTGCAGTAATGGCGGAGGGGGATGGACCAACATTTTCAGATGTAGACGATGTTAGAACGCCCCGGGAACATACTCCGTCAGTCGAGAAATTACAAGGTGGTTTGGCGTCCGTAATGGGTGATGCTGAAAAACTTGTTGTTAAGGTAAGTGAGACTGAATGCAGACCCGCCGCAGCTGCCTCACCTGCCGCGCCTGCCGCGCCTGCAACTACGGCTATGGGTACGAGAACAACTATTATCAACAGAATATGGGGTTGGTGCAATGGCGCACTTACTGCATTTACTCGTTCACGTAGTGGCGGTGGCGGGTATGTTTTACGTCCACTATTCCATAAGATACCTACTATCACAGCTAAACGTGGTCGTAATGATTTGAAGGGTCGGAAGAGACTTAACAGTAGGAATGGTCGGAATGGTCGGAATGGTCGGAAGAAGGGTCGAAAGGGTAGACAGATGACTCGAAAAGTTATTCTTGCTTGTAGTCATCTTCGCCGCAGCAATAAAAAATTGAAATGATAAAATACATTCTTCTCTATTTCATTGTCTCTCCAATTACTTTATCGAACATAATGGTTATCCAATATTCTGCTACTGCTGCTGCTACTGCTGCTGCTACTGCTGCTGCTACTGCTACTGCGAAGAAATTGACTACGGCTTCTTCGTCTTCCGGGTCTCGCCGACGCATCGACAATTCTGTTTACTGGAGTATCATCTGGCGCGCTATTACACCACGTGTCGGTAGAGTTTTACCTCCGCTTCGTCGCTTGAGTGTGAGTCAGGATTGAGTTGTTGTTGTGTGTGAGTGCGTATGTGTGTGTGTGTTCCGAGTAAATAAAAAATTGAAACGTTTTTTTTATTTATTCATTTCTAACGTATCACAGTCATCATTCGTTTAATGTCGTCGTCTCATTCTTCTAATGTCCGTTGCAGACGTGCGTTTCCTGGTTTTTTCGATCCTACGACGTTTCGTGGTCGTTCTTGTGGGAGGACTGGGACGCCGATTGTTGTTTCTCGTTCTAATAATGGAATCCACTTCAAAGATGATGCTGGGTATATCGGTTATATCAGCGATGATGGGGATGGGAATGATGGGGATGGGAATGATGGGGATTTTAGGAATATGCGGTCTTCTTCTTCGTTCGGCAATTTGTACCATTTAAGAAACCAGATTCTCGGTCCTGATATTACTTTTATGCATTCGTTCATCGTATTGTGTGTATTGATTTTGATTCCTTTCATTGTGTATCTATTTTGTCGTATTTTCTAGTCAAATTGTTTGTTTATAAATGGATAATATTGTTTTGGTTCTATTCTTTGTTCAGTTATATTTAGGGGAATCGTTGGCGCGTAAATAAAATATTTCATTATTATATAAACATCACAAGTTTTTTTTATAAGATTGATATGGATCTTGCCGTCCCTTCTACCTCCGCCGCTCAAACCAAATTTAAACCTAAAGGGGATGCGGTGGGTACTCATGACGCTGCTGGAAACCCAGCAACTGGTGAGGCTGCAACACAAGTCATTGATACGAGTAGTGGCGGTCGTCGTTCTTCTCGTTCCAGCAAGCGCGGTGGAAAGCGTTCCAGCAGACGTGGCGGTTCTCGTGCCAGCAAGCGTGGTGGAAAGCGCGGTGGAAAGCGTTCCAGCCGACGTGGTGGTTCTCGTGCTTCTCGCCGTTAAATGACTTTTTTATCTGCAATTTGCTGATTTAAATTATCGATAACTGATCGTTGTTTATCGATAATTATGAATTGTTTTATGAATTATTATTGGATTTATTTCTGATGTTCGAGAGATTTAGTATGTTTATTCTTTGATTACTAATTGTTCGAGAGATTTACTGCACGCGCGGGTTACAGCACGGGTTACAGCACGGGTTACAGCGCGGCTGGCGTTCCAGTGGTTTGCGCGCCTGTCCCCGCGCCAAGTGCTCACCTCTAATACCGTCGTCGGCAAGTACTTGCTGCTTTCAAATGATCGGTGAAATATGTTTTTTTTCTTTGTGCTGTATATAACCAAATACAACACAAATTACAAATGTCGTATGCTTTTAGGGTTGCTGCAGAAGAGTCAGCAAATGATCACCGTTTAAAAAAACAGGAGGAAGAACGTGCTTCAAAAGGAAACGCCGCAATCTATGCCCTTCAAAATAAAAGCACTTTGGAAGAAATTGATAAAATCGTGTGTTCAGACTGTAAAAGAACTGCCCGTTCGTTTATGCGTCCAGACTATAAATGTCAGAAACATAGACCAAGTCCTGGAGTAATATTTTCCTCATCTGGTTCCTCATCTGGTGCATCTGGTTCCTCATCTGGTGCATCTGGTTCCTCATCTGGTGCATCTGGTTCAAGAGCCAGCTCACTTGCTGCGACGTCGACCGACACCATGAAACCGTCCAGAACTAGCGGTGGTGGTTTTCGTAGAAAATCCAAATCCCACCGACGTAAAAAATACAAGTCCCAAAGACGTAGAAAATCAATAAAAAGAAGACATTAAAACACTAATCAAAACAATTTAGTACCAATGGTTTGCGCGCCTGTACCCGCGCCAAGTGCTGAATTCTACGGCAAGTACTTGCTGCTGTCCCTAATTCAAAGGAGTCCTTCAGGCAGATGAAGGAGGCGGGTTACAGCGCGGGTTACAGCACTGGGCAATCACCTAGGTAACCTGCGTTCACACCCCCTCCGGGGGTCTTTTCAACCCCTTTTCAGTTCAATATTTATAGTTTGCGATTATTGGTAGTTTATCGACTAACCGGAAATGAGTAGGAAAACGGTAAATGAGTGATAAATGGTAATCGATATATGGTGTGAAATGTGATAAATAATGATTGTATGATTGTAGTTTACTTGTTATGTATGTTTTATGCGTTGTACACGCATCACGCACAGGCGTGAAAACGCCCCACTTGATAGTATGATGCGTCAGGCGTGACGTGCTTCTCCAACACGATACTATTATTAATACGCTCCACATAGATGTCGAGATACATCTCGAACACCAACTTCGCAGCAACCTCTTCAGTACGATCACCGCTCAACTTAGCTTGTAGTGCTGCAACCTTTGCCTCAACTGCTTCGTGACCTTTTCTCTCCGCCTCAGCCCAACGCTCTTTGATCGAATCACGGTAGTCTCTTGCAGAAGTTCTGCCTGCCGTCTTGCTAAGGATCGCTGCAACTTTCCTCTCACGCTTTTCAGCGCGAGCCTTGAGTGCAGCAAGGCATTTTTCATTTTTTTTTTCGACGTTGAATTTCACAGCGGCAGGGCTGACGAAATCAGGGGTACGCTCAATAAGTTCCTGTTCGGCACGAGCGAACTCACTTAGCGTATCTGATCGAATTCCGTTTTCCCGCGCAAGCTTGAGAATGTGAAGCATCTGCATCGTAGGGACGCCGGAGGAAGGGAATTGGAAACTTTCAGCCCACTCGTCAACCATCTTTCGAAACTGAACACAGTTCTTCAGAACCTGGCTGTTCTTCGCATAATGAGTAAGACGAATGTTCCAGTTCTTGTCCCTCTGCTCTGCCTTCTCGATCTCAGACCAACCCTGCTTCTTCATCTCGGCTTCGCTGAGATAGTCTTTGTTTCTGTAATAGGCCATCTTGTTTGTCTTTGTTTGTTGATATAATCAACGCTACAAAATAAGTATTTCAATTTTTTTTGAAATGCCGGACACACCACCACCATACACCCCACCCCCGCGACATCAACCAACGGGGTCATCCATAGACGGAGGTCATCCAGAGACGGAGGTCATCCAGAGACGGAGGTCATCCAGAGACATTATACTGCTTATGCTACTTACGGTAAGGTGTGTAAGATACCCGGCATAAAACTGTCCCAAGATCAGCGAAACCAAAAGAGTTATCAACACAAATTTGGCTTGTGCTGCGACTGTGATTTACTAACCAGAAATGAGTAGGAAAACAGTAAATGAATGATAAAAAATGTACTCGATATATAGTGTGAAATGTGGTAGACAGATGAAAGATATTCGTAGTTTATTTGTGAGAATATGCGTGATGCTTTGGGATGATGATGATGATGATGATTAGTCATCGCCGAACATATACGGGCGGGATGGTGTGTGTGCTTGTGTCCATTCCAGCATTTTCTGGTGTCTTCCGCGTGCGATCTTGCGCCCGCAAGGTGTTCGGATGAACTCTGGTGCGAGTCTTAGTAGTTTCTCGTGTGCGTGTTTCCAAACGTCGTCAATGACTTGTTGGCTGGTGTACGTTGGGTTTGCCTCTGTTGTGTAGTCGATTGCGCGTTGGATGCCGATTTTTCCGATTGCCTCAAGTTTGTCTGCATCGCTGACTATGTCGCGGATTTGGGAGTAGTATGCGCCGAGGATTGCTTGGAAGTTGTGAGGGGTACCTGCAAGGATTGCTTTGTTTTCAGTGCTGTATGAAACGTACTTGATGACTTGTTTGATTTCTTCGTAGTTCCAGATGTTTGCACGACCGAATGCGTCGACACGTTGTTCGAGTGTTCCATCGTGGTCGTATTTGTGGTCTGCTACGTCGTGGAGCCAAGCGGCAGTGATGGCGTCAAGTGTGAGATTTCCTGATTCGTCGATGAAATCTTCCTCGATGATGTGCTTGCTCATTAGCGCAACTGCCTCCATATGAGCGTGACCGTGTGAATCATCTCTACCTTTGCAGGTTTCATTGACGAAGTTGGAGAGGAGGTTCCATCTGGCTTCGATGGTTGCAGGAGTGCTTCCTGTTCCGCTAGAGAAACCTCCTGTGTAGTAGTCTTCTTTGAAGTCGGCACGGGTGAAATCGACGATATGGGTCATTGTTTTTGTCTGATGAGATTGTTTGCTTGATAGCTGATGGTACACGGACGGGAGTGTGTGCTTAAATAGTGCCGCCCTACCTGTCGTTATGTTGTACGGGGGGTCATCCAGCGGCGGGGGTCATCTAAGGTCGTCATCCGCCTGGATGAGGTCACTTGCTGGATGAGGTCACTTGCCTTCTGCGACACGAGAAGCGGGGTGGGGGTGGGTATGCCGGTGTGCCGCCCAAAAAAATTGAAATACTTTTCATCCTATCGTTGAATTCAACAAACAAAGAATCAAGAATGGCTTACTACAAGCAAACTGGTTATAAGACCGAGTCCGAGATGAAGAAAGAAGGTATGAACGATGTTGAGAGGGCGAAGCAACGCGAGTTGAACTTCACTGTCCGTCTTGAGCACTATGCAAAAACCAATCGCATTCAATTCCGGAAGCTGGTTGAGCAATGGGCAGAAGCGCGTGACTTTGACTGCGAAAATCCTCCCACCAATGAATCTACGATGCGAATGCTTCATATGCTGAAACTTGCGCGTGAGAACGGCATTCTTTCTTCAACGATTGGCGAGTTTTCTCGCGCTGAAATTACGCTCAAAGAACATTTCCCTCACTTCATCAGCCCTGCCGCTGTCCCTTTCAACCGAGAAGAGGCGAACAAATCCTGCATTGCGGCACTTAAAGCTCGTGTAGCCAAACGCGAGAAGAAGGAAGCTGCGATGTTGGCTCGGGCTACCGGAAAGGTCGCTGCTGCTGAGAAGCGGGCTGCTGACCGAGCTGCGTGGGATTTGGCTGTGCGTACTGAACGTGCGGAAATCGAGCACAAGACTGCTATCGCACGTAAGGCTATGGGTGTCCTCAAAAATGAAGAAAATCCTGCGTCTATTCGCCAGATGATTTCGCAGTGGGAGCACGATATGTATGTTGCTCTCTATGTAAAGCGAATTTAATGAATGCGTGAATGTGTGAATGCGTGAATGCGTGAATGCGTGAATAAACCAATTTTTTTATGATACTTCTCACCACTCGATTTTTCAAAAAAATTGAAATACTTTTTTAACTATTGCTATTTTTATGCAATTCAGCAAATGACTACTTTTCAACCTCACAATATCAGCAACATCTCTACATTGTGGTTTCACGATGCCGACCAAAATGACGATCACGAGCACACTATGAGTTGCAAATACGGGGCGTGTATTGATTGTGGCGTTGGTCTTGATGATCCGAATTCGTTCTTCTATGACCGACGTGAAAAACAGTGTGACTGTTATACGTGTGACCATTGCTTTCAACACTTCTTCGGTGAAGACACGCTTTTTGAAGCAGAAAATTGGTTCTCGCTTGGTAAACCCATCCCCCAGTATGTCCGTATCTCTTGTTTCACAAATTAATCGCATACTCAATAAACAAATAACATTTTAGTGGTTATCGTTTTTTTTCATCATTATCAAAAAATAGATGAGGTCTGGAGTCTGGATGAGGTCGGTGGTCTGGATGAGGTCCGTGTTCTGGATGAGGTCTGGAGTCTGGATGACCTCGACTATCTCGACCACGGTGGTGGGGATAGTGATGATATCGGTGGGTACTGCCCAACAAATGAAATACTTTATTTTCACGTTCATTGACTTCAACATTCAGACACACTACGATATGGCTAGTGCTACCACCAACTACTGGACTGCTACTGCTGCGGCTACTACTCCTCTTGTTATCGCTCACCGTTTTACAGAAAAACACACTCCCGGATTCAAGCTCACTAAAGAACAACGCGACATCAAAAGTAATGAACACAAGTACGGTCTATGCTCCACTTGTGATTCTGGACTTGACGACCGCGCCGACTTCGTATGCGACTTCCAGATGCGCAACAATCTTGCAGCTGATTTTTTTGGACTGATGTGCAATGCATGTCACGACTATTACACCGAGTGAGGGGACCATCTTATGCGCTCGAAGACAACTAACCATCTTGATGTTTCCTCTGTTCTATGTGAATAAAACAATAAACTTTTCCAATATGGAATGTTAAATCCTCTAGCATAGTCATCACATCCGGCACCCAAATCTCTCGAACTTCTTCAGTATATTCTTACCTTCGGTACATTTTTACTGTGCATTCGCGAGATCATCCGGTGCCTGCGATCTTCCCTTTTCTTTCCTTTTTTATTTGTTTCCATTTATCATTCTCGAGAGATTTAGATAATCCATATTATCGGCTAACCGGAAATGAGTAACATAACCAGATTTCGGTTATTCTATTAAGTTCTATGGTTGGTATACACATCCGGCACCCAAATCTCTCGAACTTATTCAGTATATTCTTACCTTCGGTCTATTTTTACTGTGCATTCGCGAGATCATCCTGTGCCTGCGATCTTCCCTTTTTTCTTTCCTTTTTATTTGTTTCCATTTATCATTCTCTAGAGATTGAATGAATATAATATAAAATTATTTTGTTGTTTTATATTATAAAATGATTGGTGAACAATTCGACTTCTCTCTACACGACACTAGCTCAAAAAGCGGTTGCATTCCTTCATATGCACAGATTAGACCTCATCTGGTTCAACCCGCTAAAGACGCCATCAAAGTAATCAACAGTCTTGCCCCTGCTATTTCCGCTTTTCGCAAGTAAATTCACTTCTTTCATTTACTTCATTCATTCACTTCATTCTTTCTTTGCTCACGATTTCATCTCGTTGTATGTATAAATCTTGAACTTTATCGAGAGATTTAGATAATCCATATTATCGGCTAACCGGAAATGAGTAACATAACCAGATTTCGGTTATTCTATTGGTTGATTGGTTGGTTCTATGGTTGGTTCTATGGTTGGTATACACATCCGGCACCCAAATCTCTCGATACTTCTTCAGTATATTCTTACCTTCGGTACATTTTTACTGTACATTCGCGAGATCATCCTGTGCCTGCGATCTTCCCTTTTTCTTTCCTTTTTTATTTGTTTCCATTTCTCATTCTCGAGAGATTTAGATAATCCATATTATCGGCTAACCGGAAATGAGTAACATAACCTGATTTCGGTTATTTTATTGAGTTCTATGGCTGGTTCTATGGTTGGTTCTATGGCTGGTTCTATGGTTGGTATACACATCCGGCACCCAAATCTCTCGAACTTCTTCAGTATATTCTTACCTTCGGTCTATTTTTACTGTGCATTCGCGAGATCATCCTGTGCCTGCGATCTTCCCTTTTTCTTTCCTTTTTTATTTGTTTCCATTTATCATTCTCGAGAGATTTAGTGAATAAAAATATTCTAATTATAGACTTACTCTTATCACTTCACTTTCTTCTTCTTATTCACTTCTAATTTCGCTTATTTGTCCATATCTCTATCACAGCCACTCCCCATTCCGGTAATGTACTCTTCGATTTGTGGTATTTGAACTCTTCGCTTATTATCGCCTGGGTCTCCGCCCATTTTATCTGCATATTCTCCGGTGCTGTATAGCACACACTTTCCAACTCTTTCGTTATTTTCTCTCGCAGATTCTCTTCCTTCGGTATCTCGCTCAGGATTCGTATCAGTATTTTACCCAAATTCCTTTTCTTCCCTACTTCCATCTTTCGCTTTCTATTTTACTTCTTTTCTCGCTTCTTTATTCAATTTTTTTTTCTATCTTATATATATCTTCTATCTTTCTATGAATTCCTTCGATTCTTTCTCTTCCCAACCCGATGTTAAAATCGCTCCTATCATTATCAGTGGCGCCATTTTTGCCGGCAAAGCTATCGCCGGTGGGGCTCTCGGCACCGCTGCTTCTTGGGGCACTTCTCGGATTCTAGACAAAACCTTCCCTTCTAAATAATTCTTTCTGCTTTTAGCTTTTTTGCATTTACTTCTTAATATTACTTAAATATATCCCTTTACTCTATATGTGAGTTTACTCCTCACTACTCCTTTTTTTCTTTTTATTATTTTTCAACTTTTTTCTTGATATCATCTTTCTCTCTCTTTTTGAAAAAAATTGAACCTCTTTTTATCCTTATTCCTTTATTTTGTCGACGTGTGTTAATGTAACGCGACGACATTCTGATTTGTTAACGTAATCTCAGATCACACTTCGCTGTCGTGTGTTAATGTAACGCGACGTCTTTGTGATTTGTTATTATGATGTAATCTCAGATTACACTTCGCCGGTGTGGCGCAGCGGCAGCGCGCGGGACTCATAATCCCGAGGACATACGATCGAAACGTATCGCCGGTATTCTCCTTTCGTCTGTTTTACAGAAGCACTCAGTCAATACGCTTGCGACTTTAAACTAGCTAGAGCGGTCTGAAACTGCTCTCGTCTTGTTCTATGACGTTAAATTGTATCAAGAGTGGTTCACACACACCTGCTCTCGTCTTGTTATACGACGTTAACTGTAACATTGGTCATACTATCCATACGTATTACCTATCATTCGCTGGTTTTCAAGAATCAGCCACGCAGTCACTACTGCAACAAATAACACTTCACCGGTGTGGCGCAGGGGCAGCGCGCGTGGCTCATAACCACGAGGTCATACGATCGAAACGTATCGCCGGTATTCTTCTTTCGTGTGTTTTACAGAAGCACTCAGTCAATATGCTTGTGACTTTAAACTAGCTCTCTCACCGGTGTGGCGCAGGGGCAGCGCGCGGGGCTCATAACTCCGAGGTCACTCGATCGAAACGGGTCACCGGTATTCTCATTTCGTGTGTTTTACAGAAGCACTCAGTCAATATGCTTGTGACTTTAAACTTGCTACACTCTCCACCGGGGTGGCGCAGAGGGAGCGCGCGGGGCTCATAACTCCGAGGTCATTGGTTCAAACCCAATCTCCGGTATCGTCTAGCTGGACGATAAACGTAGCAAAACAACCACATCTTGCCGGTGTAGCTCAGCGGCAGAGCGCCTAAACACCCGTCTCCTATCTTTCGACTCTTCATTCGGTCCGATCTGGGGATGGTTATCCGCTCATAACGGGGAGGTCACTGGATCGAAACCAGTCGCCGGCATTATTTCAATTCACTCGGTTTACAGAACCTTGCAACAACAACAACAACAACAACAACCACTAACTCACCGGTGTGGCGCAGCGGCAGCGCGCGGGACTCATAATCCCGAGGTCACTCGATCAAAACGGGTCACCGGTATTCTCCTTTCGGGTGTTTTACAGAAGCACTCAGTCAATATGCTTGCGACTTTAAACTAGCTGCACAACTCTCACCGGGGTGGCGCAGAGGGAGCGCGCGGGGCTCATAACTCCGAGGTCATAGGATCGATACCTATCTCCGGTATTCTTCTTTCGTGTGTTTTACAGAAGCACTCAGTCAAACGCTTGCGACTTTAAACCAGCTACACAACTCTCACCGGAGTGGCGCAGGGGTAGCGCGCGGGGCTCATAACTCCGAGGGCATAGGATCGATACCTATCTCCGGTATTCTTCTTTCGTGTGTTTTACAGAAGCACTCTCCGTCTTTGTTATTAGCTAACAACGCTTACAACTTCGACTTATACTATCAACCAAACCAAACCAAACCAAACCAAACCACTCCCACGGCGGGCAGCTATCGTCGGATTCTCCTTTTACCTTACCAAGTACGATCTTCTGACGGTTATCTCTTTCTCATTAAAAGGCAGGCGTAGGATCGATACCTACGAGTGGTATTTCACCGACGTGGCGCATCGGCAGCGCGCGGGGCTCATAACCCCGAGGCAACTGGATCAACACCAGTCGTCGGAATCTCCTTTTCGTGTGTTTTACAGAAGCACTCCGTCTTTGCTTTCGACGTTAAATATCTTTGCTTTACTCATACCGGTGTGGCGCAGTGGAAGCGCGCTGTTAAACACCGTCCTCTTCCTTTCTACCACGCAATTTTGGTACGACTTGAGGATGGTTATGGATCACACCCCAGAGGACGTAGGATCGAAACCTACCACCGGTATTCCCCCAAACCCTTTTTTTTACTCTTACCCCTCTCTCACCATCCTTCTCATTATCTCCTCTATATCATACACCTCTTTCTCATCTCTATATTTATATATTCCTCCTTCCAATTTTCTCTCCATCTCTTTTCTATCTGTCGTATGTATCTCACAATATTCACCATTCTTCGCTTTCCTACTACATCTTCCTCCTTTTCGCTTCTCTCCTTTACATATCTTTATTCCTTCTTCTGGTACATTCGTTAGTATCTTCCCTTGACTGGCTGTATCTGATTCTCCGTTTGAACCTCCTGATGGAATGCATATTTGTATCACATCACTTTGATTTCCGGATGATTTATTCGATGCCCGTTTTCGTTTCTCCTTTATTTTATTCGTCCCCTTTTTTATTGTCTCTTTCATTATTTGTGTTATCTCATCCACGTTATTCATTGATTCCAGTAAAGACATTTTTAATCAACTTAATCAACTTCCGCAAATAATTAAATATATGTTATAGAAACCAACATATATTTTATCAATTTTTTAATACTATAATATTAAATACTTATGATTATTATAATTTTCAAATATACGAAAAAAAAACAATCAAAACAACATTGGTCACAAACACAAATAATAATCAATAATGAACAACTTACCTTATATAATACTCACATAACTGGATTGCGATTTACTCTTCTTCTTCGTATGCATCGATTTTGCTCGTTTCTTCGTTCCAAATGCCGACAACTTCACTGGTTTCAGGATCGTAGATCTTGTTGTCGATTTTTCCGCGAAGATACTGCACTCCTTCGTGGACAAATTCGATCACCTCAACCTCCACTTCTTCAATCTCATCTTCGTCTTCTTGTGACGACGCGCCACTCTCAATTGATGCAGCGATGATCTCTGTGATGCTTGGCGTAGTTGTAGTAGTAGAAGAGGCAACAACAGTTTCGACTTCATTCTTCTTCGCACGAGGTTTGGCTGGTGCTTTTTTGGCTTTCACTTCAGAACTCGATTCTACTGCATCAGCAGCCGCTGCGGATTCGGTTTTCTTCGCACGAGGTTTGGCT
>Ga0247722_10000829_pt1 | contig 17999 bp, 8 predicted proteins | sample MSEWelMarce3H_FC_FD_189094 | JGI IMG/M metagenome (GOLD analysis project Ga0247722, IMG submission 189094) | Subsurface sediment microbial communities from gas well in West Virginia, United States - MSEEL Well Study Marcellus 3H_FC | ecosystem: Environmental > Terrestrial > Deep subsurface >... | reverse complement strand
TTCGTTCGGCTTTGTTACCAGCACATCGTTGGAAGACATGTGTATCCCAAAGTAATTGTTGCGGTTGTTGCTGTTGCAGACAATGTGGAAGCCTACGGCAAAATCAAAAACCCCAGTCTCGTCTTCGTGCGGGGATTCATAGTTGTTAATCTTCACCACAAAGTTGTCTTGAAACTCTTGATAAGTCAAGGACATTTATGATTACTAGAGATTTGATAAATTAATACTTTGACAAATTAATAATGGTACACTTATAACAACTTGATTTTTTCCTCGATCGTATCGATCTTCGCCACTATTGTATTTAATAATGCTCTCAATGCAGTATTTTCATTCTCTAGGAAAGTACACCGTTTATCCAATTCATTTTCAATTTGTTGTTCCTGTCTGTCTTGAACGAGTTGCAAGGCTCCGTACATGGATGCAATGATTTGGTCGCTATTCAGGGTCCTCAAGTCATCGTATCCGTGCATTGCAATGATTTCTACGGCCTTCGGTAGAATGGGTTCTACATCTTGGGCAATCCAGCCGAGCTTGTGCCGATCCCGGACTTGTTCAACAGTATATATGTCATCGCGCCATTTAAAGTATTTTAGTGGGATGGTTTTGACGATGGAATAGCAAATGCTCTTGTCCGCCAACACGATATCTTGTTTGATGCGGGCATCCGAAGCGATAGCCCATGTATTGGTAGATGGTTTGGCTGCTGAGTCGCTAGACAATTGAAATTGATATGCCGTTGGTGTGATGCCAACTCCCACCCTTCCGTCTTGTGTTATTCTCATCCTTTCAACTAGCGTTGTGTTTGAGACGGAATTGTTAGGCCTTGTAAAGAATGCCATGCCACCAGTTAAGTTGCTGAATGCTAAGCTTGAGTTATGTAGAACTCCTTTTACAGCGGCCATCTCACCAAAATTCGAGTATGTGGATATGCCAAGGTTGAGACTACCTCCTTGATCTGTTGCATTACCACCGTTATAGACGCCAATGTCTCCTCCGACGACTTGCAACTTATCTATTGGTGATGCAGTGCCCACACCAATATTATTTGAACCCGTTATGGATATTCCCGCAACTCCGGGGCCACTTTGCAACAACAACTTTTGGTTTGATCCTGTTCGAAGGATCACGTCGTTTGCTGCAGCACTCGTTGAATATTGGCCAGCTTGAAAGGCGAGGCCGAGCCAAGCACTTGTACTTGCATTTGATAATGCATATTCGACTTGTGCATCACTGTCGTATGCCACAAAGTCTCGAGCACGGCACTCTCCGGCTATATCTAATAGTTTTCCAGGGGAAGATGTACCAATCCCAACATTCCCTCCGACACTCCCATTGATAGTAGTATACAATAGGCCATTGATGCCAAAAACACCGGTAGAAAATGAATAAGTCATAGGATACGGTCTGGTTGTCGTCCACCCCCCATATGGGTCATTACAAGCAGTTGAAAGGAGATACAATGTGCTTCCATCGTTTCGAAACAATCCTCCCCACGATCCGTTCACCATACGCACATTAGCAACGCTTGTGGTGATGGTTGATGTCAGCTCACCATCATTGACAAGAACATTCCCGGATTTTAGTGACATTGTGGCCTTGCCACCTGAGCCAGCATCTCCTGCTGTATCACTATGGACACCCCCTCTGAAGAATTGAAAGTCGGTTCCTGTGCGAAAGTATGTCGTCGCCCCTTGGACGCCTATTCCAAATGCTGTGCCATATAGATTGATCATTTGGCGTGTTGTGGCGCCGAAGAATAGGTTGCTCTTGATTTGACAAGTGCCGTTGACATCTAGTTTGTATGCAGGAGCGTTGGTACCTATGCCAACATCTCCCGAACTGACAATTGCAAACTGGCAGGCGGTTACCTCTGTCCCCACGGGAACGGACGTGTCGACCACAACGGTCGGCTCGGGGCACAAACCAATGATCGTGTAATAGATGGTTACACTTGCTCCACCATCAATCCCTCTTCTTGACTCGATCGTGATCTTGGGTTCGGTGCTATCATAAAACACAGAGGACGACACTCGATAAGAACTGGATACATATTGTTCTTGTTTTGATACATTTTTTATGATGGGAGCATTGCCAGCAGCCGTCCATATGATGTCATATTCGTCTTTGTTAGCGTTTTGTTGACTGGATCCAACACGATCGCATGTCAATATTATTCTCACCGCGGCACGTGTGTTTGTCCCACTTCCAGATATAATTAATTTTGCCGTTCCCGCCACGGTTATCGCCATTAAAGCATTCAACGTTCGGATGTTGTTGGCTCTGATGTTGCCATTTACGTCCAACAAGTAACTAGGAGTGGTCGTACCAATGCCGACCTTACCGTCCCCGCGTAACGTCATGACATCGACTGTGCTGGCGGCAGAGACGGCGTCATGAACACTAAATATCAAGGTATTCAATGATGCCACATTCTGTCTAAACGCAGTGATCTTATGGTAGCGGTTATCGTCAGCGGGGCGGCCTAGGTATATCACGTCACCACGAATCATGACGTTGCCATTTACGTCCAAAGGTGCAAAGGACCGCACGCCACCAACGCTCATCCAATTGGTTGTTGCGTCAACCTTCAAGCCGATGCCGGTAGATCCTGTGCCATTTTGTATGTAAAAGCTTCTATTAGCAGATAAGCTAAGAACCATGTCTCCAGCAACAGCTGCCGTTGAGAATTCACCGGTTGTTGAAGCCAACGCAAAGTTGCCTGTACCGTAGCTATTTGACAATGTAAAAGAGGTTGGACTGTTGCTCGAGTATGACACGTATCCCACACCAGTAGCGCGTACCGGCCCCACGATGTCTAGCTTGTAACTGGGAGAAGCCGTGCCAATTCCAACGTTTGACAACGTCGTAACGTTTGACAAATCTGAAGTCCAATACCTTCCACCACTGTTGTTGCTGCCCCAGTAGGCTACGTTGCTCGCTGCCACGGAGGTGTTGCTGGCAACACCCAATTGCTCTGTGCATTTGATGGAGCGTATGAATTGCTAGCCGTACTCAACAAGAGCAGGTTGGAAGCATTGTTGCTCCCCCATACCGAGGTGTTGCTGGCAAACACCCAGTTGCTTTGTGCATTCGAGGCGGCGTATGAATTGCTAGCCTCAGTCATAGATAAAATATTGGATCCATTATTACTGCTCCACACAGAGGTGTTGCTAGCAAACACCCAATTGCTTTGGGCATTCGAAGCCGCGTATGCATTGCTAGCGTCGGTCAGAGATAGCAGATTGGATCCATTGTTGCTGCCCCAGAAAGCGGTGTTGCTTGCAGCCACGGAGGTGTTGCTAGCGAATATCCAGTTGCTTTGTGCATTCGATTCGGCATAGTTTGTGCTAGCAGCTGCCAAAGAAAGCAGATTGGATGCATTGTTGCTTCCCCATACTGAGGTGTTGCTTGCAAATACCCAATTGCTCTGTGCATTCGATTCGGCGTAGCTTGTGCTAGCAGCTGCCAAAGAAAGCAAATTGGATGCATTGTTGCTTCCCCATACCGAGGTGTTGCTAGCGAAGACCCAGTTGCTTTGTGCATTCGAGGCAGCGTAAGAGTTGCTAGCCACGGTCAAGGATATATAATTCGACAATGTATTGCTATTCCATGATGCGGTATTGCTAGACCATGATGTACCCGTACTTGTGCTTGCACCCACTGTATTGCTCGCCCACGATGATGTATTTGAAGCGTAGTTCCAGTTGCTCGCATTATTAGACAATGCATATTTTGAAATTAAATACTGGCCATTTTCTGATACTGAGACACATGCAAGGGTACCTGTATTGCTTGTATTCGAAGTGAGTGTAATATCACCTGTTGTGAGCGTTCCATATCGTGTGAAAATCGTGCGAGTGTACCCACTAGCCGCTTCTAAAATACCATATTGTGCATCTGTGTTGTTTCCGTAGAAGAACGTGATATTAGCAGCTGAATTTAGTTGAAACGTGTGTTGATTTGAATTTAGCGAATTCGATAAATAAATGTTGGTATACGTCGAGCCAACAACCCTCAATGGTCCGGCCACATTCAAATTGCTTACCGTTCCTCCCGATAAAGGCAAATAGTTCGATGCATTATTGGAAGCAAACACCCAGTTACTCTGTGCATTCGATGCAGCGTACAATGTTGAAATCAACGAAGTACCTTGCCGAATGTTTGTGGCATTCACGTCACCGGCCACATCTAATAAATACGATGGCGATGATGTCCCAATACCGACATTGCCATTACTAGTAATAACCAAGCGCCTTGCATCAACCGTCGTTCGATCCCTGATATTGAAGCTGCCGTCTCCTGTTGCAACGAACGTATCCCATTTGTACAAATTCGATGTCCATAACTCGTAGGCGGGATCGCCTGTTGCCGTGCGGAACAATCTCGAAACAGCGTCGGTCGATATGATATTCAAACTTCGCACGGCATTGTTGGATTGCGCTACCAAACTATCTCCGATTGATGCTCTACCGTTCACATGTAATGCGCTTATTGGCACAGTAGTACCTATACCGACATTGGAGGCGTAAATATTGCTGGAAGCGTTTATGGATCCGTTGACATCAAGTTTGTGTGCTGGAGACGTGGTTCCGAAACCGACGTTGTCTAATATAGAAGTGTATTGGATTGGATTGTTTGAAGCCGTTCCGTAATTGAATGTGAGCGATGTGTTTCCAACTTCGGGTACAATGGTCGTCCACGTATTGTTGCGCGTCGGTTGAAAATCTTCAAATATGAATGCACCCTCACTGAGTATCGCCTTGAAGGTTGTGAAACTCGTAAGTTTAATCCACAATTCGTATGTACTGTTTGAGGAGTTGGTGTATACATTGACGTGCCCTTGGGCACCACCTATGCGCGAGTATTGGAACGAGGGTTGATAATTATTCGTGCTTTTTGCCCGGAAGCGAATAAATGGATAATAACAATCTTGATCGACGCGTGACATATCTGCTCCCATAAGAGTGAAATTTGTACCGTTTTGACTGTTGCTAAATGTCCCTGCCTTCCACCAACGGTCCGAACCACTGCTGTTGTATTCATCAACAACACGGATGTCGCCTACACGAACGATAGAATTTGATGGAAATGTCAAAGACCCGGTCATAGTCCCTCCAGACAGTGAAAGTTTGTTGTTGCTTGTCCACAATGATGTGTTGCTCGCAAACACCCAATTGCTTTGTGCATTCGATGCGGCGTATGCATTGCTGGCCGTTGCCCTTGTCAAAAGATTGGACGCATTATTACTTCCCCAATAGGCTGTGTTGCTAGCTGCCACAGAGGTATTGCTAGCGAACACCCAATTGCTTTGTGTATTCGATGCGGCGTATGCATTGCTTGCCGTCGCAAGAGATAGCAGATTGGATGCGTTATTACTTCCCCAATATGATGTGTTGCTAGCTGCCACAGACGTATTGCTAGCGAAGACCCAATTGCTTTGTCCATTTGATGCGGCGTAGGCATTGCTAGCAGTTGTCAAAGATAGCAGATTGGATCCATTGTTGCTGCCCCAGAAAGCGGTGTTGCTGGCAAATTCCCAATTGCTTTGTCCATTTGATGCGGCGTAGGCATTGCTGGCAATTGTTAAAGATAGCAGATTGGATCCATTGTTGCTGCCCCAGAAAGCATTGTTGCTGGCCGCTACTGATGTGTTGCTGGCGAAGACCCAATTGCTTTGTGCATTCGATGCGGCGTATGCATTGCTTGCCGTCGCAAGAGAAAGCAAATTGGATGTGTTATTACTTCCCCAATAGGCAGTGTTGCTGGCCGCTACCGATGTGTTGCTGGCGAAGACCCAATTGCTTTGTGCATTCGATGCGGCGTATGCATTGCTTGCCGTCGCAAGAGAAAGCAAATTGGATGTGTCATTACTTCCCCAATAGGCAGTGTTGCTGGCCGCTACCGATGTGTTGCTGGCGAAGACCCAATTGCTTTGTGCATTCGAGGCAGCAAATGCATTGTTTGCCGTCGCAAGAGATAGCAAATTGGATGTGTTATTACTTCCCCAATAGGCAGTGTTGCTGGCCGCTACCGATGTGTTGCTAGCGAAGACCCAATTGCTTTGTGCATTCGAGGCAGCAAATGCGTTGCTTGCCGTCGCAAGAGAAAGCAGATTGGACGCGTTATTACTTCCCCAATATGATGTGTTGCTGGCGAAGACCCAATTGCTTTGTGCATTCGAGGCAGCAAATGCGTTGCTTGCCGTCGCAAGAGATAGCAGATTGGACGCGTTATTACTTCCCCAATAGGATGTGTTGCTGGCGAACACCCAATTGCTTTGTGCATTCGATGCAGCATATAAGGTACTGACAAGCGCACCACCCTGCCTTATATTCGATGTAGCATTGATTTCCCCTATTACTTCGAGGTTGTAAGCAGGATTTGACGTTCCAAAGCCGACGCGGTTGAGTACGCTCGTGTATTGAACAGGTGCATTGGAAGCAGTGCTGTAATTGAATATTAAATTGCTATCAGCGACTTCAGGAGCGACGGTTATCCAAGCTGCACTAGTTGTAGGAACCAAATTTTCGAAAGTGGTTACGCTGAGTCCGACGGCTCCTCGGAACACACTAAAGCTAAGAGCCTTGACCCAAACTTCATAGAGATTCGAAGTATTCGTATATACATTTATTTGTCCTTGAGAGCCACCGATGCGTGAGAATTGAAATGTGTTCGAAAAACCATTTGTGCTTTTTGTTCTAAAGCGAACAAAAGGGTAGAAGCAGTCGCCGTCAACCCGAGAGCAATCAATATCGTTGAAGGTAATGCCTGCTCCATTGATGTTGCTCATGGCAGCAATCTTCCACCATCGATCACTTCCGCTGCTATTATACTCATCGACAAAACGCAGGTCCCCTATCCTTAAAAATGTACTGGATGGCATCAATATATTACCATTCACGTTGAGCCGTTCCGTTGGGTTTGCATACCCTACCCCAACATACCCGTTTGGTTTCCAATACAATGTATTTGTATTGTTGGACGTCGTTCCAAGGACGCCACCTGCGAAACCAAATAACCTTACACCATCTACAGAACTGAAGTATTGAAGGCCATGATTTGAATCATTAGCCGTTCTCAAATACAACGCGTTATTCCCCATATAGAGTGCTCCGGTGAGCGCACCGCCGGACAATGGCAATCTATTAGATATCAAGTTACTTGCCCAATTCCAATTGCTTTGACCATTAGATAGAGCATACAGTCCGGATGCTTCGGGCTTTGTTAAAATATTGTTTTTACTGAACACAACCACATTCGCGCCACTTGCTTCCCCGAGCTTGTTGTTGCTCATTAGATTCCCGATACATACCACATTCGAGCTTGTCGCATTGGTCAATTCCTCGACACCATACTTTTGAGTTTTATCGACACGGTTGTCCTCGATTATGTTTCCCACGATGTTCGCTTGAGACACACCGTCAAGGCAAATTCCGGACTTTCCCCATACACCGGGATTGGATACATTCGTACTGTTGCCGTTGTTCAGGATTGTGCTATCACATACATTAACATTGCTACTAGTGCGCAAAATTACTCCGGACAAGTTGTTATCGTGCAGATAACACCTCGAAACGGTAATGTTGTTCGCTAACACATTTATGCCATCCTCTGTATTATATGATGCTTCAGTATCACTTATGATCACATCAGTGGCGGACGACGCGCAATATATACCGCCTGCGCCAAGAGCCCCAGATCCCAAGGGCAGCGATAGGCCATTGCTATTGAACTTGCAACCTCCCACGCGCAAACTTGTAACATTCGTGAATAGAAGGCCGTCTAATGCATTTGATGCCGCTAGACAATCTGCCATGGTAACGCTTTTGGAGTTCGATACCCAGAAACCAGGTTGGTAGTTAGCCGTCGTCAAAACATTGACCGAATTGATGATAGCTCCCTTGATGTAGTTGAGGCCGACACCAATGCCGTAGGTGTCTCGTACGACAAGATCGCGCAGACCAATATCATTATTTGAATAAGATAGGATACCATAGCAGTGATTCGAAGCGCTGCCGATATTTGGGTGATTGCCATCCACAGTTAGAGATCTAATGGATCCGCCACTCGATAATCTTACAATAGCATCGATATTTGCAGCAGCTTTTCTTTTTAAAATTGTGTTGCTTTTGGCATAGCCTTGCAATGCTTTGTTGACGGGGATATCGATTCTGGCACCGCATATGTACGTGCCAGGGGGCAAGAATACCGTTCCGAATGATGAATTTAATGCGGCTTGGATGGCTGCACTGTCATCTGTAGAGCCATCGCCCAATGCACCATAACTTTTAGCATTAACGATCGAGACTTGATTGGAAGTCCAATTCCAATTGCTTTGACCATTGGATGCAGCGTAGGCGGTACTAGCCGCCGCCAAAGACAGCAGATTAGATCCATTGTTGCTTCCCCATAATGCCGTATTGCTGGCAAACACCCAGTTGCTTTGTGAATTAGAAGCCGCGTAGGCGTTGCTAGCCGCCGCCAAAGACAACAGATTAGATCCGTTGTTGCTGCTCCAGTATGCCGTGTTACTGGCTGCCACTGAGGTATTGCTGGCAAAAACCCAGTTGCTTTGTGCATTTGAGGCAGCGTACTTACCTCCAAGCTCAGCCCCGCCTTCTCTTACGATAGATGCTGCAATTGTGCCGTTGATATCGACGCGATACTGAGGATTCGAATTGTTGATTCCAACGAGTCCACCATTTGCAACAAATAGTGCCGATACACCATCATCCTGAATATCAATGATAGGCTGAAGTCCGATCTGATTGACGATTAATGCAGGACCGGTGCCATCATTAGTCACAATCAATTGCTCCGTGGTAGACTGATTCGTATTTATAACAGTAGTTGAGCCATTCACGATTAGGTCTCCTTGGATTCGCGCATTTCCAATAACTTGCAAGTTGCTGAATGCAGCTCCCCCAAATATGAGATTACTAAACACATTAGATGGCGCATAATTTGAAAGTGTATTACTCGCCCAGAATACCGTGTTGCTAGCAAATACCCAATTGCTTTGTCCATTTGATGCAGCGTATGCATTGCTTGCAATTGTTATAGATAGAAGATTGGATCCATTATTGCTGCCCCAGAATGCCGTGTTGCTAGCTGCAACAGAGGTGTTGCTGGCGAATACCCAGTTGCTTTGTCCATTAGATGCCGCATATGCATTCGATGCAACCGTAAGCAACAACAAATTCGATCCATTGTTGCTGCTCCAAGATGCCGTGTTACTTGCAAATACCCAATTGCTTTGTCCATTTGAGGCAGCGTATGCATTGCTTGCAATTGTTATAGATAGAAGATTGGATCCATTATTGCTGCCCCAGAAAGCGGTGTTGCTAGCTGCCACAGACGTATTGCTAGCGAAGACCCAATTGCTTTGTCCATTTGATGCGGCGTAGGCATTGCTAGCAGTTGTTAAAGATAGCAGATTGGATCCATTGTTGCTGCCCCAGAAAGCGTTGTTGCTAGCAAATACCCAATTGCTTTGTGCATTAGATGCAGCGTAAGCATTGTTGGCATTTGTCAAAGACAGCAGATTAGATCCATTGTTGCTGCTCCACGTGGCTGTATTGCTCCCATAATTCCAATTGCTTTGCGCATTCCCTAAATTCACTCCATCCACGTTAATGCCTTTCGCGTGTAGATTACCATTGCCATCGACGCGAGCAACTTCGACGCCTGCTACATCCCACCTAAAATGTTGATTCGAATCCTTCAACCCATAGAAAACCCCGTTAGAGAGCTTATCATATCCTACGTGAACTCCATTAAGATCGTTATTGCAACGTGTTTTATTGTGATACACATATGCCATCCTCCGCTTACTTGACAATAGTGAAGAAAAGATCGATCTGCCATCCATTTAAAAACAGCCACACTGATAATTATAACTATGATGCGTGTTGTGAAGAGAGACGGCGGCAAAGAAGATGTCAGTTTTGACAAAGTTCTGAATCGCATTAAAATCCTTTCGAACGATTTGCGGGTCAACGCTTTTGAGATAGCACAGAAAGTGTGTGCTCGTATTTTCGACGGTGTAAAAACAACCGAACTCGATGAACTCACCGCGCAAATGTGTAGTAGCATGATCGTGGACCATCCAGATTACGGAGTTTTGGCAGCACGCATTGCGATCTCTAACCACCATAAAAATACGTCTCCATCCTTCAGCGAAACGATTCAACAATTGTATGATAATGTCGATACGGATAAGATTCATTCACCGCTCATCAGCCAAGAATTGTATGAGATCGTCCAAAAGCACAAAGAGAAACTGAATACGTATATCGATTACCAAAGGGATTATGGCTTCGATTACTTCGGATTCAAAACTCTAGAGCGTTCGTATCTTTTGACAGTTAACGGCAAGGTCGTGGAGAGGCCACAACATATGTGGATGAGGGTTGCTATCGGAATCCATGGTGCAGATTTCAAAGATGCCCTCCAAACCTACGACTACATGTCCAACAAATATTTCACACACGCAACACCCACGCTATTCAATGCAGGCACACCCCGTCCACAATGTTCATCGTGTTTCCTGATGGGCACGACCGATTCTATCGACGGCATCTTCGATTCTCTAGGAGACTGTGCAAAAATATCGAAGTATGCTGGCGGTATCGGGATGCACATTCACGACATACGCTGCAAAGGCAGTCGCATCCGTGGAACCAATGGAAAGTCTGACGGCATCATTCCGATGCTCCGTGTTTTCAATAATACCGCGAGATATGTCAATCAATCAGGCAAGCGCAACGGGAGCATTGCCGTTTATCTAGAGCCCTGGCACGGAGATATCGAGAGTTTCCTCGATTTGCGCAAGAACCATGGGCACGAAGAGGAACGGTGTCGAGATCTTTTTCTCGCATTGTGGGTGCCGGATCTTTTCATGGAGCGTGTCAGAGACAACGGCGTCTGGAGTTTGATGTGCCCGGATGTTTGCAAAGGTCTCAGCGATGCTGTTGGCCAAGAGTTCAAGGCTCTATATGAAGGTTACGAAGCGAGTGGCAGATACGTGCGCCAAGTCAAAGCACAAGAACTATGGTTCAAGATTCTCGAATCGCAAATCGAAACAGGTGTGCCCTACATTCTTTTTAAGGATGCAGCGAACCTAAAAAGCAATCAGCAAAACCTGGGGACGATTAAATCTAGCAACTTGTGCATCGAAATCATCGAGTACACTGCTCCGGACGAGGTGGCAGTGTGCAATCTTGCTTCGATCGGTTTGCCGATGTATGTCGACAAAAATACGAACACATTCGACTTTGAAAAGCTACATCAAGTGACGAAAGTCCTTACTAAAAACCTGAACAAGGTCATCGATCGCACATTTTATCCTCTAGAAAAGGCGCGACGGTCGAATCTCCGCCATCGCCCGATTGGATTGGGCATTCAAGGTCTAGCAGATGTATTTGCCCTGTTGCGCATACCATTCGAGAGCGATTCAGCAAAGCTGCTTAATATTGATATATTCGAGACGATCTACCATGCATCACTGCAAGCATCCATGGAAATCGCGAAGAAAAGACATGAAACATTCGAGAACGACCCTGCACACGCTCACGAAGACGGCTATCTTCTGATCAATGATTATGAGAAGCAGTTCTATCTAGATAACAAAAATGCACCCAGGTATCCCGGTGCATACACGACGTTCGAAGGTTGCCCAGCATCCAAGGGAACTCTGCAATTCGACATGTGGGGTGTCACGCCGAGCCAGCGATATGATTGGGCTGCATTGAAGTCGTCTATTGTCGCATACGGGCTCCGGAACAGTCTTCTGGTGGCGCCTATGCCAACTGCTTCTACTGCTCAGATCTTAGGAAACAACGAGAGCTTCGAGCCATTCACATCCAATATATTCAAGAGAAAGACACTGAGTGGAGAGTTTATTGTCGTCAATAAATATCTTCTCGAAGATTTGATCGAGCGCAAGTTGTGGAGCAAAGAGCTGAAGGATCAGCTTGTTCTTCATGATGGCAGCGTTCAAAGCATAGATTGTATTCCCGATGAGCTGAAGCTGATCTACAAAACCGTTTGGGAAATTAAACAAAAAACGATCATCGACATGGCCGCAGATCGCGGTGCCTTCATCGATCAGTCACAATCATTGAATCTGTTCATCGAAGACACAGATTTTAAGAAATTGACTAGCATGCACTTTTATTCATGGCAGAAGGGTTTGAAGTGTGGCGTGTATTATTTGCGAACGAGGCCGAAGTCGAGCGTACAAAAGTTCACACTAGATCCCAAGCTGCAAAAGAAGAGCGTGGTATGCATGGACGAGATCTGTACGATGTGTAGTGCGTAACATAGCGAGAGCAAAGTGTAGCAGAGCGGCGGGCAGACATAAGAAAAAATGTAGATGTGATTTAATGCTACGTCAGCAGCGCTCTATCCTCGATTACTTCTCGTCAAAGGCCGTAAAACCTGTCACATCCGTAGCAGTGCCACCTCAACCGGTCGAGGCTATCAGCCAGGAAATTGTCGCTTTCACAGATGGCAGTTTTATGAAAAAAGGCAAACTACAGAAGGTAGGCTGGGCTGTCGTTTTTCCCCACAACTCACAACACGACAGATCAGGAAAACTAAATGGAAATTTCGAAACAATAAATCGGGCTGAATACATTGCTTTTATCGAAGCTATAAAGGCCAGCAATGAAATCGATCCTACGGAAACGCTGCCTCTAGTGGTACATTCCGACAGTGAGCTATTGGTAAAAACAGTCAATTTGTGGATGCGGACGTGGAAGCGGGCAGGATGGATAAAATACGATAAGAAACCGGTCAAGAATCTGGATTTGCTGATCGACATCGACAACATGATGCATCAACGTCGAAGGATTCAAATATTCCATGTCCGTGCTCATCAAAAGACGGATAGCTTTTATAGCAGATGGAACAACGAGGCAGACCGCATGGCAAAACAAGCAGCGAACAGAGAATAGCTTGCTTTTTAACTTGCCAAATTATAAATGCTATTTGTTTTTTTTCTGGTATGTATGTTGTTCTTGTTCATGGCAACATACTTTTTTAGAAAAACGGGAACAATAGAGGGCTACGACGAGAAGCGAGCACGTATAGAAATAATTGGAATGGGACGATCCCAGGCAGCGACTAATTGTCCTATTGCTCAACAGCCTGAACAGATTATTACCTATGAGAATGAGATTGCAAATTTAGATTTGGATGAGGATGAGGAAGAGGAAGAAGAAGAAGAAGATACACCGGTGGCAGCGAGTACACCAAACACGCGCGCTACGCGTATTCCGTGGTCACCTTTGAGTTTTCAAACAAATGCATTCATACCATTAGATTCCATCACATATGCTCCAGAGCCCGCGCCTACGTTTACGCCTGAGCCCGAGCCCGAGCTTGAGCCTGAGCCTGACCGGACACCAAAACCAACATCGCCACCTACAGCTACACCTACAACAACAATAAAATTTTCTATTCTGGATCGAAAGAACAGGTATAGAACACGAGCACCCACTGCGGAACCTACTGCGGCACCTACTGCGGAACCTACTGCGGCACCTACTGCGGAACCCACTGCGGAACCTACTGCGGAACCCACTGCGGAACCTACTGCGGCACCCATGGAAGCACCCACTGCGGAACCGACTGAAGCACCGATTGAGTTACCGATGCCAGATGCCGTAACAACCACCCTCCGACCCACAACCACTACAACAACACCCTATTATCAGCCGGATTTACAACCAACACCACCGCTGCCTAGCAATGAAGTGGCAAACATAGGCAGTGGCGTTTCGTCAGATGAGGTTCGTTCTATCCTCAACTTTCACAATACGGTACGAGACAAACATTCGGTGGCGCCCGTAGAATGGGATGCCGGCCTCGCAGAAATCGCTCAAAATTTCATCGAAACGTGTCCAGTGGGGCATTCTGATACACCTTATGGTGAGAGCATTGCATGGGGACAAGATAATTTCAATGAAGCTATGCAAGATTGGTACGATGAAGATTTTAATTTTGACGTTCCGACTTTGGAAGACGATGCCGGGCACTTTACCCAAATGATATGGAGTGATACAAAGCGTATTGGATGCGCAAAGAATATGGCTTGCAAGGTATTAGGCACGGAACATGCTTTCACCTGCTACTATGATCCTCCTGGTAACACTGTAGGCGTCGACTGGAAAGACAAAGTAAAAAGACCAAAATAAAATATGTTGTACATAAAGATTTGTGGAAAATATATCTTACCACAGAATATCTTGCGTCGGAGAAATGAGCGAAATTCTCCTCGATCCTAAAGAATCAAGGATGACTATCTACCCGATTCGACACAAAGATATTTGGGACATGTACCAGAATGCAGTGGCCGCATTTTGGGTTCCTGCTGAGGTGGACTTGACGAAGGACATCGACGATTGGAATAAACTATCCGAAAATGAAAGATACTTTATCTCTAACGTTTTGGCGTTTTTCGGCTCGAGCGACACCATTGTCAACATCAATCTGGGCGAACGATTTCTGAATGAGATTCAAATTCAGGAAGCAAAGTTCTTCTATGGATTCCAAATTGCGATCGAAAACATCCATAGCGAAATGTATTCCCTTCTCATCGATACATACGTCAAAGACAACGTTCAAAAGAACAATTTGCTCAATGCGGTGCAGAGCGTTCCCTGCATCAAAGCCAAGGCAGATTGGTGTTTCAAATGGATCAAAGATGATCTGACTAGTTTCGCGCAACGCTTGCTGGCGTTCGCTATCGTGGAGGGCGTATTTTTCAGCGGTGCATTCGCATCGATCTTCTGGCTCAAGGAAAAAGGCGTCATGCCCGGTCTGGCATTTTCGAACGAGCTGATCAGCAGGGACGAGGCATTGCACGTCGAATTCGCTTTGCTGCTTTATTCCAAAGTCTCGAACAGGGTTCCACAAAATATTGTGCATGATATGTTCAGGGATGCAGTGGCAGTGGAGAAGAACTTTATCATAGATAGCATTCCCTGTTCCATGTTGGGAATGAATTCCGATTTGATGGGCACTTACATCGAGTTTGTTGCGGACCGCTTGCTGGTACAGTGTGACTACGAAAAATTATTCAACGTCACAAATCCTTTTCCGTTCATGGAACGCATCTCTATCCAGAATCGAACGAATTTCTTCGAGTCTAGGGTTGCAGAGTATTCGAAGGCGAATGTTGGCAGGGGGAGCAATGATCAAAGCTCGATATACGAGTTCAGTCTAGATGCCGACTTTTGATCAAAGTCTGAAAGTATGTGAGTATGTAACTCTTTGTTTTTCTCTGCGATTTGAATATACCAAAGACGTTTACGATGAGCACGCAACAGCAATTCCAAATGAATCAACAGGAGTTTTTAGCCGAGAGATCTTACAAATTTCAAAAGCACAGCCTGCTAGTGGATTCCAATGCCCGCGATCGATCGAGATACCCGTCATCCTCGTCTTACCGCATCGAACTTCCATCCGTTTACAAGCAAGTCAAGACAGTGAAGCTGATGAGCGTAGAAGTGCCGATGACTTTTTATGGTTTCACTTCGGCAAACGCTTCAACGACGCTAAAAATTGGCGTTTACAATTCTGCAGGTAGCACGAAGCTCGCAACGCAAACGGTGCAGATACCGGATGGTAATTATACGAACAGCACGCTCGTCGCAAACCTTGCCAACAAACTCAATGCGAATACATTCTTTCTATCAGAAGGCCTAACGTTCGGTGTCAGCGTCGATTTGGTAAACGGATTGATCAGTTTCATGACGACTCCGGAACGGAAAGTCTATGTCGATGCGACCACCGACACCGGTTTGTCGTATTACCTTGGATTCCCGAAAGGTCAAATTACAGAGGGTACCGTTTGCAAGGCGAGCAGCGTTCTCAAAGCGAATCCTTACAACTATGTACTGCTCGATATTACAGAGATAAACGGTATGGACGAATGTGGACGATCGACGAACTCAGTATTCGCAAAGGTTCCGATGAATAAGGCACCGTACGAAACCGTAATGATCGGCGAAGACTGTAGCAACTTCAACACATCATATCTCAATCCTTACATCAGCAAGCTCAGCACATTGACTGTAGTCTGGCGGACATTCGATATGAAGCCAGTCGATTTCAATGGCGCGGACCATTCCTTTGCTCTAGAACTGGAATGTCTCGAGTAATCTTCTCGATATATCTCACTATAAATATATTGAATGGCAAAATCGACTCTTGCCGCTCTCGTAAAAGGACGCGAAACATTCCTCATGAGCGTTTATTCGATTCTCATCTTGCAGTTGGTCATCACCATGGTGTTGGTCAAGTCATTCCAGAACAGCCCCAAGATTCTCGCAATTACGAAGCGATACACTCTGCTGTTCGCCGTAATGTCAATCGGCATCGTTTTTATAATGGGGTTAGGTCTGCCTCAGGAGATCAAAATGATTCTGTTCACCATTCTATCAATCATCATAGCATTGTTTCTTTCCGCGATCACATCGCGCACGTCACCGCATCTAGTCAACCAAGCTTTGGCGTCTACGATTGGTATCTTCGTTGCCCTGAGCGCGTTTGCGTTGGTGCTGTCTGGTATGGGGATCCACCTCGGTTGGATGGGTGTTTACTTGTTCGCAGCGCTCATTGGTTTGATCGTCGTCTCATTGGTATTTGCTTTGTACAAAGTAGTCGATAAAAGTCAGGAATCCGCCGAATCAAAGAATCAATTTCACAAGATCCTGGTGATCGTCGGAATGGTATTGTTCAGCATGTTCGTCGTATATGACACCAACATGGTGTTGCAGAGGGATTATGTTGGTGGACCGATCGATGCGGCAGAAGATTTCTATTTGACGTTCATAAATCTGTTCACTCGGACGTTGTCGCTGCAATCAAATTAAATACAACAAATTTTCTTCTCATATTGTAAGAATTATGAATTTCGAAGCAAAGAATGGAAGGTTGTATGCCGACGGTCAAGCGATTCGCATCAAGGGCGCCAATTGGTTTGGCCTCGAGAACACAGAATGTGCTCTTCATGGATTGTGGAGTGTATCGATGGACTCGATTCTCGACATGTGTTCGAAGAATAATATCAATGCGATTCGCCTTCCTTTTTCTATCGAATTTGCATTGGGATTAGACACCCTAAAGTGTGCCAGCATCAACACGTCCGCCAATCCCTCGATGGTGGGTATAACTGCGGGACAGATGCTGGACATCTTTCTCGAGGCATGTTTGAAACGTAATATATTAGTCATGCCCGACATGCACAGATTGAAAGCCTCCGGCGGCATCACGACACTTTGGTATGACAATCAATTTACCGAGGATAAGGTGATCGAGGCGTGGTTGAATGTGGTGCGTCGGTGCGCTCGATTTCCGAATGTGTTTGCAGCTGATCTGAAGAATGAACCGCATGGCGAGGCGACATGGCGGAGCGGCAATTCAGGGACAGATTGGGCTTCTGCTGCCGAGCGTATTGGCAATGCTATCCTTGCCGTGAATCCCAAATTGTTGATCGTCGTCGAGGGCATCGAACGAGGCAGTGCCGGAGAGGGTACTTGGTGGGGTGGATCTTTGATCGATGCTAGGGCGAGTCCTATCGTTTTGAATGTTCCTAATAGGCTCGTGTATAGTCCGCACGTGTACGGTCCGGATGTGTTCAATCAGACATATTTTAGCGATCCCGCCTTTCCCAACAATCTGCAAGCGATTTGGGACAAGTTTTTCGGTTACTTGACGAAAGAAAAACTAGGAGCAAATTTGGTTGGGGAATGGGGCGGTCATGCGAAGCCTGGATCTCCTGACTTTGTATGGCAGCAAACCATTGCCAAATATTTTGCCGATAATGACATCGATAATTTCTATTGGTGCATCAACCCCAACAGCGGAGATACGGGTGGTTTATTGCAAGATGATTGGAGCTCTACCCATCAGCACAAGCTGGATATTCTATCTATCGCATGCCCTTCACCTTCTAAGTTCTCGTTCGATGGCCAGCCTCCCCAGCC
>Ga0247722_10000828_pt1 | contig 18009 bp, 17 predicted proteins | sample MSEWelMarce3H_FC_FD_189094 | JGI IMG/M metagenome (GOLD analysis project Ga0247722, IMG submission 189094) | Subsurface sediment microbial communities from gas well in West Virginia, United States - MSEEL Well Study Marcellus 3H_FC | ecosystem: Environmental > Terrestrial > Deep subsurface >... | reverse complement strand
ATGGTCGAGACCAGATTTTGCCGGATTTGCAGCGCCAATAACGAGTTATTGGTCAAAAATCTGGTGAAATATAGGCCGATCAGGTGATTTTGCAGCTGACTGATGCTAAGTCCGACAGGCTGCTAGGCATGTAATGCCAGTTTTTGTTTCGGAGTGATGCCGCCCAATTCCACATGCTGGTTTTTATCCTACTTTTACTTGGCTGCACTACTACTGGACTGGATGCTTCTAGTTAAGAGCCTAGTAAAAACAAGGGTTTTAGGCGATTTTGTGAACGGTACTATGTGCTAATTATCTAGCATAAGCAGCCATGGTTATACCTTGTAAATTAATTAAATATAGTATTACGCCGAGATGCGCGTTTTATGAGGCGAGGCTAAGTTCAATGTCAGCGATAAAAGGGGCATACGCAAGGGGGGGGGCTCAGGGAAAAATAAGCGGCTCATTTCATCCCTGTTAGGGCCTCATTCATGAGTGTTCGTTATACAGATAGGTGGCGGTGTGTCCAGATTTCAGGCATTAATTGAGGTTAAGCTAGCCGGAGACGATGCTGTTAAAGGCGATAAAAAAAGGCAAACATGAAGATGTTTGCCTTTTTTTAAAAGCAGCTTAGTTTATTTAGCCATTTCTTCTTTCGGTGCTTCTTTTTTCATATCGGCGTGATTTTTTTTAGCTTCTTTTCTTTCTTTATGATGCTTGTTTTCTTTTTTCTGCAGGGTCATACCATCTTTGTTCATCAAACCTTCAGCAAACGAAGCAACAGAAGTTAAAGCAACGCAGGCCGCAGCAAGAGCAATAACAAGCTTTTTCATAGATGAAACTCCTTGTGAGAAAATAAAAAGTAGTGACTTAGGCATCATCGATGCTCATTTTTGCTTACTTACTACTGGGGTACATTTGCAAGTTTTTATGAGCAATGAGCGCACTTATTCATAAACTATGTAAGTAGATTTTTCTATCTGGAAATGTAAAATTCATCACAAAGTGGCGCCTTAGCAAGGATTTGTTGTGTAAATGATAATGATTTATCCTGTCTTTACTGACACGCGTCACTAGTTTTTGGGTGTGGCGGGTTGCTTATCTGAAAATGATTCTTGGGTTTGGCTTACCGCGATCACTATTGCACTGTGCTAAATTGGCGGTGTTTTGCTGCGAAAAATAGGCTTAAAGTATAAGTGATATTTAGTTAGGGATAATCCCACAAGCTACCCGCGCGCCTCCGCCTCCTAATGCTACGGGGTGGTCTGCATGATTGTCGCCACCCATATGTATCATGAGAGTGTGCTCTTTTAGGTCGGCCATTTTAAGCCGTGGTGCAAGTACAGGCTGATTGGTTTTTCCGTCTGCTCCAATGATTAACGCGGGTAAATCACCTAAATGCCCATCGCCCCAAGGTGAGCCGTGGCGCTTGCTGCCGTGTGGGTCGTAATGGCCACCGGCGGCAAGGGCGGGAACCATTTTTCCATTTTGCTCTTTTGCTGCACAGCTGGCATTTTCATGCATATGAAAGCCATGCGCACCTGCGGGTAAGCCTTCAATACGAGGGGTAAAAACAAGGCCATAGGCAGATTCTGAAATGACGATATTGCCAATAGACTGAACGATCCCTTTATCGTTAACTAAATCCATAGGAACGGTGATATCCGCGTGGGCACTAAGAGTAGTGAGTAGTAATAAGTAGATGATTTTCATGGCATATGTCCTTGTAGGGGGGGAGGCTATTGAGAGAGGTGTTTGAGTTTACGTGGAAGTATAGTCGGCTCGAGCTGATTTAAAATATCAGGGATGTGGGAATAGTGTGGTAGTAGGGGGCGTACGGTGTTAGTTATATGTCAGGGCGTATCAAGCGCGCCCTGACATAGGAGCGTTATTAAGCGTCTAAGCCAGCTTGTACTAATTCAGCAGCGCGTAATACGGCGCGGGCTTTGTTTAAGGTTTCTTGCCATTCGCTGCTGGGTACGGAGTCCGCCACGATGCCGGCACCTGCTTGCATATACAGGGTTTTGTTTTTAACGACTGCGGTGCGCAGGGCAATCGCCACATCCATATCACCGTTGAAACCTAGATAGCCAACTGCACCCGAGTAAATACCGCGTTTGACGGGCTCTAATTCGGCAATGATTTCCATGGCGCGCACTTTGGGTGCACCGGAAACCGTGCCAGCGGGGAAGGTGGCTTTTAGTACGTCGATATTGCTCATGCCGGGCTTGAGCTTGCCTTCTACGCTAGACACAATATGCATGACGTGTGAATAGCGCTCGATAAGCATTTTATCAGTGACTTTTACGCTACCGGTTTGTGCCACGCGGCCTGCATCATTGCGCCCCAAATCCATCAGCATAATATGCTCGGCAATTTCCTTAGGGTCGGCCAATAGCTCAGTGGCTAAGGCCTCGTCTTCCAGCCGTGTTTTGCCGCGTGGACGGGTGCCTGCAATCGGGCGCACGGTGAGGGTGTCGTCTTCAAGGCGCACCAAGATTTCTGGCGATGCACCGACAATATGAAAATCACCAAAATGGTAGAAAAACATGTAAGGCGAAGGGTTTAAGGAGCGCAGGGCACGGTATAGCGAGAGTGGCGATTCTGCGTAAGGCAGGCTCATGCGCTGTGAAAGCACCACCTGCATGATATCCCCTTCGATTATGTAATCTTTGGCTTTGAGTACGGCGGCTTTAAATGCTTCTTCACCAAAGCCGGATGTCATTTCGCCAATGCTTGGCGCGGGCCCTTGTAGTGGGATATTAACAGGCTCACGTAATGCCATGCGTAGCGTATGCAATTTGTCAGCGGCGATTTGGTAGGCGTTTTCTAGCTCGGTATTGGCATAGACCACTAAATACAGCTTGCCGGATAGGTTATCCACCACAATCAGCTCTTCAGAGAGGAGTAGTTGGATATCGGGCGCGCCTATCTCATCTGGCTTTTGTGTGTTGGCGAGTTTTTTCTCGATATAGCTAATGGTTTCATAGCCAAAATAGCCGACTAAGCCCCCTAAAAAGCGAGGCAACATTTTATTGGCGGGCGCGCGATAGCGTTGCTGAAAGCTTTCAATAAAATCGAGCGGGTTACCTTGGTGCGTTTCAATCACTTCATCATTGCAAATGACTTCGGTGAGGGTGCCAACTACCTTGAGGCGGGTGCGAGCAGGTAGGCCAATAAAGGAGTAGCGGCCAAAGCGTTCGCCACCCACTACAGATTCTAAAAGATAGCTGTAAGGCTGGTTGGCGAGTTTGAGATAGACAGAAAGTGGGGTATCTAGATCAGCAAATAACTCTAGCGTCAGTGGGATGCGGTTATAGCCTTGATTTTTTAGTGCATTAAAGTCGAGATTGGACAGCATGGTGGTACTCCAAACAGGCTTCTTTACCCCATAGGGCGAAGCGGATCAGCAAAAGGGCGTTTGATCGGGCGTGTTTAGCATTGCCATCGTTGCTTGTTTGGTCTGTAGTCCATATTGTTTCTTATTTTGTGGGGGGTAAGTGCAATTTTTGCCGATCTTAAGCAAACTGGTCAAATTTTTACTGAATTTACTTTACGTACAGCGGGTGGTTTAAATGCTTAAGGGGCTAATAAAGCGGATTTCTTGTAGTGTTTGACTGCCAAGTGTAAAGCTTTTGGCTGCTACGCCATCGTGCAAAAACCCAGCTGCGGTATAAAATTTAATTGCTCTATCATTTTGTGGAAACACCCATAGGCTGCAAGTTTTAAAGCCGCTAGCTTGCAAAAGTATTTTTGCTTGCAAGACCAACGCTCTACCCACACCGCTAGACCAAGCCTCACTGGTCACGTAAATTGCTCGGATTTCTGCCTCTATGGCGGATGCATCTTGATCGCGCGATGGGCCATAACTTAGCCAGCCGCGTAGGGCATGATCTTGTTTGGCGACTAAAAGTGTTGAATCCCCTTTGGCTATTTTTTGTTGCCACATTGTTGTGCGTTGCTCAAGAGATAAAGCGGCAAGATAATCTGCCGCAATAATATCTTTATATGCAGCTTGCCATGCTTGGATATGGATTGCGGCAATGGCAGGTGCGTCTTCGATGCAGGCAGGTGAAATTTGTATCAAGTTTTTTTGCTATTTGAGTGGTTTAAATGATGGCTCTCATCATAAGGTGCAACAACACTGATTCGTTTCTGATGTTACGAAGTTGTCAGTATTTAGTGTTTTAGGCACGTTATTATGGTGTGTATCCCTACTTTTTTCTTGCTCCAGCGTGCTTTAAGAAAGGCTTGAAAAAGGCTAGCAGCCTGTCGGACTTAAGACTGATCTACTACGGAAAAGCCGGATTTGGTCATGTTTCACGCATTTTCTCGTTGAATAGCCAGCTATTCGCCTCAAAAACCCGCGAAATCTGTCTCAAACCGGCCTTTTCCTCGCTACGATCGCTTAAGTCCGACAGGCTGCTAGAAAACCAAGGGAAAAAGCTAAATAATAACATCCGTTTGTTTCAGAGAGGTCTTGTGCTTTCTGGGGCTCAATACTTGGATTTTAGCGTGCGTAACATCAGTTAGTACGAATTAAAGCTATTGCAAAAGGCTACGTTGCGCCAACTCCAGTTGTCTAGTGGCGGCCTGTAATTTAACATCAAATTGATGATCCTTGTTGAGAAACAGCCCGCTAAAAAGATGCTCACTGGAGGGCGTATGGTCTTGCTCTGGAGGGAGTACACAACAGCATTTTATCTGCGTATGGATAATACAATGCGGACCCAGCTCTAGAGTGCTTTGGTAGGGCTCGCTTAGCTGGATGAGTGCAAGTTTGTCAGAGGGGATCCAGCACGATAATCCTCCTATTGAAATATCATTAATAGGCATGCGCAGTATTTGCTTATTGCCAAGTTGTATGGTGCAAAAGTAAGGATTAATCACGGGTGCTTTGGAGCGAAAATGTTCGCGTCGCTGTAATCTAATTAATGAACCTGGAATAGGGGCTTGCAAGATAGGGCGTGTATTTATATGCCCGTGGTTTAATGGATTGATTTCAAATTGAATAAGTGCACCGCCTCCTAGGGCGGCAACACATATCGCGCTGTTGCCGGTGTTAATTTGGATGTCCGGGAGGGTGTTTTCAAAATACAGCAGATTGTCTTGTTCATTTATTTCTATTAATACACAGATAATTAAATCTTCATTCTCATTTACAAAAATGGTAATGGGCTCATTAAACCTTTGCAGTTGTTGCAAGAAGTTCAGAACTTCTTTGCGCTCTGTTTTGCGGAATTCATTCAGCGTGTTGCCATGCTCAGCTAGAAAAGTAAGCGAAGTTTTAAAGTTCATACGTTTCTCCTATCTCCCGCTTGATTTGTAAGTCTCACAGGCTGCCAAGCCGCTGCCATGCCCAAGTGCCGCTGTTTCTGTATAGCAATGAATGCTGCAACTAACAGTTTTAGGGTTTAGATATTGCGTTCGATGCTTGAGATCGTGCTGCAGTTGATCGTGCTGAGAGGTGTTTTATCGGGTGTAGATGCGCCTCATCTCATGGTCATAAATAAAATAGCTGAGCAGCATATATTAGATGCACTTCCCTCGCTGAGGCATCCTCAATGTATCCGATCGTATTAAAACAAGTTAGCAAGCATTATCGTTTAGGCTCGGTTGATGTACCGGCCTTACAAAACGTTAATCTAGAAATTCATCCCAACCGTTTTACGGTGATTGCTGGGCAATCTGGCAGTGGTAAGAGCACTTTGCTTAATTTGATGGGCTGCATTGATCGGGCGGATAAGGGCGAGGTGTGGGTGGCTGGGCAGGATGTCCGTTTATTGTCTGACAATGCTTTGGCTGATTTTAGAGCGGTGCATCTCGGTTTTATTTTCCAAAATTTTAATTTATTGCCGGTGCTCAGCGCTTATGAAAATGTTGAGCTGCCTTTACGTATGCTCAATGTGCCCAGTGTGATCAGAAAAAAGCGTGTGATGGAGCTGCTGGATGCAGTGGGTTTGGCCGATAAGACAAAAAATCGCCCAGGGCAATTATCCGGCGGGCAAAGGCAGCGTGTGGCCATTGCCCGTGCTTTGGCCTCCGCACCTAAGCTGGTTTTGGCTGATGAGCCAACGGCTAATTTAGACAGCCAAACCGGCGCAGGAATCTTGGCGCTGATGCGCCGTATGCAACGTGAGCTGCAGGTGAGCTTTGTGTTTTCTTCGCATGATCCGCAAGTATTGGCCGAGGCCGACGATGCGGTGTTTATTAAAGATGGCCAAATTATGAGCATAGAGCGCTGCGAACCCAATCAGGCGCCAGTTAAAGTAGAGGTGATGGCATGAATATGCTGACTTTAGCACTACGCAATTTACTGCGAAATTATCGGCGCTCTTTGGCAACTTTATTGGCCATGTTGGTGGGGGTGGTGTCGGTTTTGTTGTTTGGCGGTTATAGCCAGAATATTCATTTGGGTTTGCAAACTGGCTTCGTGCAAAGTAGTGGGCACTTACAGATTCAGCACAAAGATTACTTTTTATACGGTAATGGCAATCCGGCGGCTTATGGGATTGCTGATTATCCTGCCTTGGTGCTTGCTTTAAAAAATGACCCCGTACTGGCACCGATGCTGACAATGGTCACGCCAACCTTAAGCTTGGGTGGTATCGCGGGTAATTTTTCAGCCGGTGTATCCCGTACCGTATTTGGCCGTGGCGTGGTAGTAGAAGACCAAAATGTGCTGAGGCGCTGGAATGATTATGAGTTTCCTGTAAAACCTAAAATCTCCTCATTAACTGGCACATCGGCCGATTCTACGGTGATTGGCACGGGGGTGGCACGGGTCTTGGCCTTGTGTGGGGTGCTGAAAGTTAAAAACTGCCCGCAAGCCACGCCAGTAGAAGCTTTATCTGGCCCCGATGCCCCCGCCGATGTCTTGGCTTTGTCGAGCGCGGCGTCGGCCCCTGCGACGGGGCGGATCGAAATGCTAGCGGCCAATTCGCATGGCGCACCTAATGTGGCCGCGCTGAATGTGGTGAAGGCGGAAAGCACGGGGGTGAAAGAGCTCGATGATATGTTTGTCGCCCTGCATTTACCCCAAGCACAACGCTTGGTATATGGCGCAGCTGCCCCGCAAGTCACGGCGATTGTGTTGCAGCTCAAGCACACCAGCCAAATGCCCGCAGCAAAGGCGCGCTTGGCGGAGCTAATGGCAGGGTCACTTAAAAATCAGCCGCTTGAAGTGCACGACTTTGCCACGCTTAACCCGCAATACGAGCAAATTACTGGCATGTTTAGTGTGATTTTTGGTTTTATCTCCTTGCTCATTAGCTCGATCGTGTTGTTTACCGTTGGCAATACCATGAGTATGGCGGTGGTGGAGCGCACGGTGGAAATTGGCACGCTGCGCGCTATTGGCTTACGCCAGTCGGGGATTCGTCGTTTGTTTGTTTGCGAGGGCGCATTACTAGGCGTGATTGGAGCTGTGATGGGTTTAATCAGTGCTTTAAGCATCGCGTGGATCGTGAACCACAGCGGGCTCACTTGGACTCCGCCGGGGAATGTCGATCCTATCCCGCTAACGGTGCGCGTGTGGGGAGAAGGCAAAATGATGCTGAGCACCGGTCTTGGGCTAATGGGGGTGGTGCTGCTCTCCTCATGGTGGCCCGCCCGCCGCGCTGCCAAGCTCAATATTGTTGAAGCTTTGCGCCATGCTTAAGCCACCGATGTAGCACAGCAAAATCTAAATCTTGCAGCGCATAAAACACGGGGTTTCTAACATCAGATCAGCCAAAAACTGTGGAGTTTTGATATGAAGAAGATACTTGTTCTCATTTTAGGTCTGGTTTTACACTCGGCCAGCTTTGCTGCGCTGGATGCACAAGCATTATTGGCCGCTAGCGATGCCATCCGTAATCCGAATAAATCGTTTGCCCTGACAACCCATTTGATTGAATACCGTAAGGGTAAAGAAACCGATAGGAACACCTTGGCGATTTACTCTCGGCCCGATGGTGGGCGCTATCGTAATTTGATCCGCTTTGTGGCCCCCATCAGGGATGCGGGAAAATTGCTGCTTAAAGATGGCAATGATCTGTGGTTTTATGATGCTTCTAGTAAGGCCAGTGTGCGGATTTCTCCGCAGCAGCGGCTTTTGGGGCAGGCATCAAATGGCGATGTGGTTACGGTAAATCTGGCGCAAGACTATCGTGCAGAGCTGGCGGGCGAGGAAGATATCCAAGATGGAGAGCGTAAAAATCGCCATTGCTACAAGCTGGCTCTAAAGGCCAGCTCAGAAGGTGTGACTTATCATCGCATTGAAATGTGGCTGGATATATCCAGTAAGCAGCCCGTCAAATCGTTGTTTTACACCGAAAGTGGACGCTTACTAAAAACCGCTTACTTTAGGCACTACCAAATGCAGCTTGGGGTAGAGCGCCCAAGTGAAACGGTGATTATCGATGGCCTAGACCCCAGTTGGGTTACCGTCATGCGAAATAGCGATTTTGCTTGGCGTGATGTGCCAGAAAGCTGGCTGCAAAGAGACTATTTACCTCGCTTTAAGCCGGAGTAAACCGTGCATAAATTATGCTGCCTATTACTGGGTTTAATCGGCCATGCCGCTCTGGCTAATGATATCGATGCTTTAGTGCTGGCCGATTTAACCCAAGAAGAGCAAGTAAAATCCAGCGATATGGCTTGGTTTGTCGAAGGCGCTTTAGGTCAGGCACGCTTGCAAAATGGCAGTAGCGAGCAGGCTACCCAGCGTCTTTCACTCGATTTGAGCTTGGATAAAAGTGTGGTTGCTGACTGGCGCGTGGTGTTGGCTGATCGCTTAGATTTGGTATGGCAAGGGTGGCAGGGGCCTGTAAGTAAAATCAATACTCTGAAAGAAGCTTATCTAAGCTGGCAGCCGCAGCCCGATTTGGCCGTGGATTTAGGGCGGATTAATACCCGTTATGGTGTGGCGCAGGGCTATAACCCGAGTGATTTTTTCCGTAATGGCGCTTTAAGATCGGTCGTATCGGTTGCCCCTGCTAGCTTACGTGAAAACCGCCAAGGTACCGTGATGTTACGTGGGCAAAAACTATGGTCGGGTGGGGCGATAACGACAATCTTGGCTCCTAAATTGGCTGAGCAGGCAAGTCATCAATCATTTAGCCCAGATTGGGGTGCAAGCAACCCCCAAACGCGTTATTTATTGGCGCTAAGCCAACAGGGGCCCGCTTCTTTAGCTGGGCAAGTACTGCTGTTTGGCGACGCCGATGCCGAGCCACAGTTGGGCTTTAATCTATCTGGATTATTGAATGATGCAACGGTGCTGTATTCAGAACTTACTGTAGGTAAAGAGCCAGCACTGACTTACCGCATGAGTAGTGGTTTGACTTGGACATCCGCTTATAAACTTTCGCTAAGCTTGGAATATCAATACGATGGTGGTGCTAAAAACGCAGCAGAATGGCAAGCTTTGCAGCAGGGGCCTATTTCAGACTACTGGCGTTACCGTGGTGAGGTGCAATCACGACAAGCACTCAATACCCAACAGGCGACGATGCTCTACGCCAGTTGGCCTGATTTACTGCCCTCTTTAGAGCTGGCAGCGCTGTGGCGGCATGATTTAATCGATTTCAGCGATATGGCGTGGTTTGAGGCACGTTATCACTTCAAAGCCCTTGATTTGGCCGCACAATGGCAAATCAATCGTGGTGATCCACTGAGCGTGTACGGGGCCTTGCCTCAGCGGCAATCAGGTTTGTTATTAGCCAAGTACTATTTTTGAGTCGTTAATTTTAAAGGGCGATATTTTTTATAAAAGTACTAAAAGCCTTTTACGCCTCTATGGGGGTCGAAAGGTCATGTTTTGGTGGGTTAAATGCATCGCTGGGGTTTGTGAGGATATAAATGCGGAATATTAAAATAATAATAGATAAATGGCGGCGTGATTTGCCGGTTCTACTCTTGGTAAATACGCTGATTGCGGGCTTGTGTACCTTAGTGAGCGATATGAGTTATTTGCTGGATAATTTACTGATTTCCCATTCAATTGGATTCAGTATTGCAGTGATTAATGCGCTCGTCTTTTGCCAAGCGCCTCATTTAATTGAATTACCACATAAATTCCTATTCTTGCGTTTGATTTTTTCTATTCCTCTTGGCGTGTTCTGTGGGTTTAAATTGGCGAGTTGGATGGGTGCACCGGATGTGTTGGCCTATTTTTGGGTGAATCCAAGCCAACAATGGCGTTGGCTAGCCACCGCCGCTTTATTAACCACGGCAGCTACGGGATTTTTTATTGTTTTATATCGAGCACAAACGTATCGAGCACAATTAGCCATAGAGCAGCAGCAATTGGCTGAAGCCAAACAATCAGAGTTGGCTGCGCAATTGGCCTTATTACAGGCACAAATTGAGCCACATTTTTTATTTAATACGCTGGCTAATGTACGTAGCTTAATTACCCGCGATGCCGCTTTGGCGCAAACCATGCTGGATCATTTAAATCATTATTTACGCGCAAGCTTAAGCCGTACGCGCAAGCGGCAGGTTACCTTGGCTGAAGAGCTTGATTTGGTTATGGCTTTATTGGCTATTTCACAAATTAGATTAGGTAGTCGCTTACGCTATCAAATTGATGTGCCCGCTGATTTACACGCTGCCTTACTGCCGCCACTACTCTTGCAGCCCTTGGTAGAAAATGCTTTGGAGCACGGCATTGAGCCCGCCGTTGAAGGGGGGGAGGTGCGTATTGTGGTTGATATTGCTGAGCAATTACTCCGCCTACGTGTTTATGATACTGGGCTGGGTTTGAATGCTGCGGCAAATCAAGCCAGTGGCGATGGGGTGGGCCTACCTAATGTGCGTAAGCGTTTAGAAACCCTTTACGGCGTGCAGGGCCGGTTGGCGCTTTACCCAAATCTGCCCTCTGGTGTAATCTCTGAAATTGTCTTGCCCTTGAGCCGACTGAACCATTAATGGATATTAAACTATGCCTACAGCTTTAATTGCTGACGATGAGCCGCTGCTGGCAGCCAGCCTTGCAGAGCGTCTACAGGCGCTGTGGCCTGAACTGCAAATTGTGGCCGTGGTGAAAAATGGTTTAGAGGCAGTGGCAGAAATTAATCGTAAGCAGCCTGATTTTGTGTTTTTGGATATCCGTATGCCCGGCCTAAATGGCTTACAGGTTGCCAGTACTTTGCATCATGCAAGGGTAGTGTTTGTCACTGCATTTGATGAATATGCCATTTCCGCTTTTGAAAATGCCGCACTTGATTATCTGCTGAAGCCTGTAGGTGATGAAAGATTGGCGCAATGTGTGGCACGGTTACAGCGTGAAAATAAGCCTAGCGTTGATTTTGGTGCTTTGATCTCTCGCTTGCAGAAAGAGCCACCTGGCTTGGCATGGCTTACCGTTGGCTTGGGGGATGTGACGCGCTTGGTGGCTGTGGATGAAGTATTGTTTTTTCAATCGGCAGATAAATACACCGAGGTGGTTACTCCACACGAGCGGCATTTAATTCGCACGTCTTTAAAAGAGCTACTACCGCAGCTTAATCCTAAAAGCTTTGCTCAAGTACATCGCGCCTACATCGTTAATTTACATGTGGTTATGCGAATTGAGCGCGATTTATTGGGCAGGCAAAAAATAGAGCTTAAAAATAGCTCGCATAGCTTGCCTTTAAGTCGTAGTTTTGCGGCGCAGTTTCGTCAAATGTAGGTCTTCATTATGCGATGTGAAAAACCGTAGCCTGAGCATCGCTGGCAATCGCTAATTTGTGATTTTTTGATTAGAATTGGTTTAATAGCATATTCTTATTTACCCAACTGCAGCGTCTAGCATACAATCGCAGGTCGAAATTTGATGACCAATTGTGTTGTTTTAGGGGTTTAGTAATGAATATTTCACAACGATTAATTGCATTGATTGTAGTCGCACTACTTTCTTTGCTATCGGTGATGATGTTGGGGGTGTCAAAATTAAATGATCAAGCTGTCCGTCTAAAGTATATTTCCGAGCATTCTATGCAGAGTGCTTTATTAGCAAATAAAATTGCTAACGATTTAAATCAAAATCGTATTGTTTTGTTTGTGCATATTTTATCATCTAAAGATCAAGAAAAAGAGGCTATTGCTAAGTTTGTAAGTTCTAGTCGTGATTTGCTCGTCAAAAACATCAATGCTTATGGGCAGTTTGTGCAAGGGAAGGCAGACGCACTACTCTATAAGCAATTGCAAGCGGCATATAGTGATTACGATAGGTTATTTATGAGAGCAATGAAGCTTTCAGATGAAAGAGATTTTGCCCGTGCATTTGAATTGGCCAATGAAACAGGTTTCACAAAATTTACCGCAGTGATACAACCTGTAAATGGCTTGGTTAAATTTAACGAAGATCATGCCAAAGAGTTGATTGTTGATGCTGAAACGGCCAATTCAAAGTCTATACTTTTATTCTTATTAATTTCTGGCTTTGGCGTGGCTTTGGTTTCATTTATTGGGTTTCTTATTTACCGCGCAATTCGAAATCCATTACTCGATACTTTGTCTTCTTTATCTCATATTGAAGAAAATCTTGATTTTACTCACCGTATCCCCGTGCAAAGCAATGATGAAATTGGTCAATTAGTGAAAGCGGTTAATCATATTCTTGATGCGGTACAGAAGAGTTTTATTAATATTGAGCAATCCCTTAAGCAGATGTCAGGTGCTGCGGTAGAAATGTCGCTGAATACGCGTCAGCTGTCACTAATTTCTGCCGTATCCAGCGAATCCGCTGCCCATATGGCTGCTACGGTTGAAGAGGTCACTGTAAGCATTAATCATGTAGCTGATCGTGCTCGAGACACTAAAACCCATACGCAAAATTCTGGGCAATTAGCCAGCGATGGTGAGCATGTGATTAATGCAACGGTCACAGAAATTGATAGCATTGCTGGCACGGTGCGCGAAGCTTCAACTGAAATGAGCGATTTGCAATTAAAGAGCAATCAAATTCGTATTGTGGTGAACGAGATTAAAGAAATTGCCGATCAAACCAATCTACTGGCTTTAAATGCAGCGATTGAAGCGGCTAGGGCAGGTGAATTAGGCCGTGGTTTTGCTGTAGTGGCTGATGAGGTCAGAAAACTGGCCGAGCGCACGGGTAAATCTACTCAAGAAATCGCCAATACTGTTAGCTCAATTCAAGAAGGTTCGGATCGTGCTGTGGCGCGGATGCGGCAAGTCGTGCTGCAAGTCGAAGAAGGCGTGAACCATGCGCGGGGTGCAGGTAAGGCAATTGCCAATATTAGGGCGGCCTCTGACGTGGTTGTCAGCTATGTGGTGGATATTTCTGAAGCGCTGCTTGAGCAAGGTAGCGCCAGTACGGTGATGGCGCAGCAAGTGGAGAAAATTGCTCATATGTCGGAGCAAACCAGCGATGCCGCAGTGCAGTCGGCAGTCTCTGCTGCTCAACTGCAAAAATTAATTGAATCTGTACAAACAGCAATCTCAAGCTATCGTCTTGCTTAATGATTGCCGTTGTGTTCAAGACAAGCCTCCGCCAGCGGGGGCTTGTCTAATTTTTAATAAGGGTTAAAAGATGTTGCAGCGACTAAGGCAATCAAGCTCTTTTTGGATGATTGTTGCCTGTTTTTGTTTTGCCATCATGGGCGTTTTTGTGAAATTAGGGAGCGCACAGTTTTCTGCCGCAGAGCTGGTGTTTTATCGTTGTGTAGCAGGTTTTGTTGCCATATCAATGGTGGTGCTGCCGCAGGGGAAAACCTTTAAAGTGAGCGGGCCGATGTTTAAATTGCACCTATCACGAAGTGTTTCTGGCTTTGTTTCATTGTTACTTTATTTTTATGCAATTGCTCATTTACCTCTTTCTACGGCAGTCACACTCAGTTACACCTCTCCCTTGTTTTTAACCTTACTAATGGTTTTGTTTTTAAAACATAAACCTCAACGTAAACAAGTTGTTACCATTGTATTGGGCTTTGTGGGCGTACTGATTTTGCTTAAGCCTACTTTTGAAAGTAGCTTATGGATGGCCGGCTTGATTGGTTTATTTGCGGGATTTCTTGCTAGTATTGCCTATATTAATGTGAATAAATTAGGGCAGGCGGGTGAGCCTGAATGGCGTACTGTGTTTTATTTTTCTTTATTTTCCTCCCTTGGGGCCGCTATATTGATGCTGTTGCAAAGCCAGCCTTTAGCACCATTAAATCAAAGTAATATTTGGATTGTATTAGGGTTAGGCGTTTCTGCAACAATCGCACAATTATCGATGACCCGAGCGTATAGTCGTGGCAAAACATTGGCCGTTGCCAGCTTGGCTTATTTGACCGTGCTATTTGCAACTTTGTTTGCCGTATTCCTTTGGGATGAAAAATTGGGTGTGTCAAGCTTTATTGCCATGTCATTAATTGCTGGCTGTGGCATATTATCAAGTGCACGAGGAATAAAAAAGCAATAAGCTGTAAGTAATATTGTTATATTTAAATAATTCTTAAAAATAGCGCGCTTAAGGAGAATTCAATGCGGTTTTTGCTATCGAATGACGATGGTTATTTTGCACCTGGCATTTTAGCTTTGGCAGATGCTTTACGCGAAGTGGGTGAGGTCATTGTATGTGCGCCAGAGCGAGATCGCAGTGGCGCGAGTAATTCTTTGACTTTGGATCGCCCTTTAAGCGTACGCAAAGCGCCTAGCGGCTTTTTGTATGTGAATGGCACGCCAACGGATTGTGTGCACTTGGCGGCTACAGGGTTAATGGATTCGCTGCCCGATATGGTGGTGGCTGGCATTAATCATGGTGCCAATATGGGGGATGACACCATCTACTCCGGTACCGTAGCTGCGGCTACTGAGGGGCATTTATTTGGCGTACCTGCCATAGCGATTTCATTGGCCTCTAGGAACCCACAGCATTTTGCTACAGCTGCAAAAGTAGCCCGAGACTTAGTACAAAGATTTATTCAATCGCCTTTTGCCGCGCCAGTGTTATTAAATGTCAACGTGCCGGATATTCCTTATGAAGAACTAAAAGGCGTACAAATGACTCGCTTAGGGCGTCGACATAAATCGTCAGGCGTGATTCAATCCAAAAATCCTCGTGGGGAAACCATCTGGTGGGTAGGGCCGGTGGGTGAAGTATCTCATGCAGGGGAAGGTACTGATTTTTATGCGGTAGCTCATGGCTATGTATCTGTAACCCCTTTGTCGGTTGATTTAACCGCTAAAACACAACTTGATCTTGTCTCAACATGGCTATCCGATTAAATAATGCCGCTTTGGGCGGTGTTGGTATGACTTCTGCTCGCACTCGAGCACGGTTAGTTGAGCGTTTAAAAGCACAAGGGATAGCCCATTCTGCCGTTTTAGCGGCCATGGCAGAAGTGCCGCGCCATGGCTTTATCGACGAGGCTTTGGCACATAAAGCTTACGATGATTTGTCATTGCCCATTGGTTTTGGGCAAACCATTTCACAGCCTTATATTGTGGCGCGGATGACGGAGCTGGCCATGGGGGCGGCGCAGCATGAAAAAGTATTAGAAATTGGTACGGGTTGTGGTTATCAAACCACGGTATTGGCTTTGCTATTTAAAACGGTGTACTCCATTGAGCGTATCGGGGGCTTGCATAAGGCTGCCCGTGAGCGATTAAGTGTGTTGGGCGTGCATAATGCACGCTTACGCCATGCGGATGGCAGTAAGGGATTGCCCGATGCGGCTCCCTTTGATGTGATTATTATTACGGCAGCAGCACCAATCTTGCCGGAGGATATGCTTCCTCAGCTTAACTTGGGAGGACGTTTGATTTTCCCTGTTGGGGAGGCTGAGCAAGAGTTGCGTCAGATAGAACGAACCTGCGAGGGTTTTGTTGAAACCCGTCTAGAAAAAGTCAATTTTGTACCGCTATTGCCGGGTACTGTGTAAATCGCTTTAAGTAAGGAGATTTTTCTGTGAACTGGCAAGGTCTGTGTGCCCCTTTAGTTTTAGTGCTTGGCGCTTGCGCTAGCCATCCTACGCCGCCTGCGCCGATTGTTGATCGCAGCGCCGTGACTCCCGCCCCCGCTCCGCGTGTTGTCGCCGCCGTGTCTAGCCCTGTGCTCAACGGCGATACACGGCCTGCTACGTATATGGTTAAGAAAGGTGACACGCTTTATCGTGTAGCACTTGATCATGGCTTGGCTTATCGCGATCTAGCTGTGTGGAATAATTTAACGGATATAAATGGCATTAAAATTGGCCAAACTTTACGGCTTATAGCCCCAGAGGGGGGCGTAGAAATTCGCCCGTTAAAGAGCGACGAAACCCCTAAGACTGAGGAAACAAAAAATTACCCTAAGGCTGTAAAAGCAACCTACGGAGGGCAATCTGCCAGTGCGGTAGCTGCTCTATCTGAAGGCCCTGTTGTTGCTTTAAAATTACAGACAGAACCCGCTAGACTACCGTCCGTCGCGGCGCATTCTGCCTCTGAAGTAAGGATTGCATCTGCGGTTAAAATCGTAGAAAAACCCAGTATAAATGCCTCTTCTACGCAAATTATGAAGGAAGAAAAGTACTCGGATTGGGCTTGGCCGACCATTGGACGAACGGTGAAAGGCTTCTCTGACGAAAACCGTGGTATTGATATATCAGGGAAAATGGGCCAGTCTGTAGTAGCATCAGCTAAGGGTAAGGTTGTTTACGCCGGAGCGGGTTTGCGAGGTTATGGAAAGATGGTTATTCTTAAGCACAACCAAGAGTTTCTTACTGCTTACGCAAATAATAGTAAGCTTTTGGTCAAAGAAGGGGATGAGGTAAAAAGGGGAGATAAAATTGCTGAGATGGGTAATAGCGATAGTGAACAGGTCAAACTGCACTTTGAAATGCGCAGATTTGGGAAGCCGGTAGACCCTGCAAAATACATCCAAGCGGAAAAAACATGAACGATCAGCTTGATATTCTGGAAGAGGAACTGCTTGAGGACGGTGATGACCTCGAGAAGGCCGAACAGGAAGAAGGTGCGGAATCAGACATAGAGCCTGCTGCTGAGGAAGCCGAGGCTCATGTTCACGAAAGCACGGGCGATGTCACACAAATTTATCTAAATGAAATAGGTCAAAGCAAATTACTTACCCCTGATGAAGAACGGGCTTTGTCTCGGCGCGTTGTTCAAGGGGATTTCCAAGCTCGGCAAAAAATGATCGAGCATAATTTGCGTTTGGTCGTCAATATAGCGAAGCACTATATTAATCGCGGTATGACTCTTCTTGATTTAATTGAAGAAGGCAACATCGGTTTAATGCACGCATTAGAGAAATTCGACCCCGAGCGTGGCTTTCGTTTCTCTACCTATGCCACATGGTGGATTAGGCAAAGTGTAGAGCGGGCAATTATGAATCAATCACGTACGATTCGTTTGCCAGTGCATGTGATTAAAGAATTAAATGTCTATTTGCGCGCCCAAAGGCATTTAGAAGCGCAATTAGGGCATGAGCCAGTTATTGAAGATATTGCGCATTTGGTGGGTAAATCAGTAGAAGATGTGCGCAGGGTAATGAGCTTGAATGAAAGAGTGGCCTCCCTTGATGCCCCTCTAGATATCGACCCAATGCTGACCATTGGCGAATCTATTCCAGATGATCAACACGATGGCCCAGAAGCCATTTTGCAAAATGCTGAAGTAGAGCGTTATGTACGGGAATGGCTAAAGCAATTAAATGAAAAGCAACGTATTGTGATTGAGCGTCGCTATGGCCTCAATGGATATGAGGTCTGCACTCTGGAAGATTTAGCTGCCAATTTGAATTTAACCCGAGAGCGGGTGAGACAAATTCAGATTGAGGCTCTGGAGCAATTACGCCGTATTTTACGCCGATATGGCGTAACGAGTGATGTCTTGCTCTGATCGAATATTTGCTCAGCATATAAAAAACCAGTGAGATCCACTGGTTTTTTTTGCGTGTTTTCTATGGTTTATTTAAGTAGGTTATTTCGTTACTAACAATTTAGAAAGTAATGTCATTATTTGATATAATTATCAAATGAAATGTAAACGAAACTCAGATGGGCGCAGTATTGATCACGCCACTTTACAAGTGATGCGCCAGCGTGCGGTAAAAGC
>Ga0247722_10000827_pt1 | contig 18011 bp, 11 predicted proteins | sample MSEWelMarce3H_FC_FD_189094 | JGI IMG/M metagenome (GOLD analysis project Ga0247722, IMG submission 189094) | Subsurface sediment microbial communities from gas well in West Virginia, United States - MSEEL Well Study Marcellus 3H_FC | ecosystem: Environmental > Terrestrial > Deep subsurface >... | reverse complement strand
TCCCAAAGGTCAATGGCATTTACACCGACTCCTTCAAATAGACCGGATATTACCGCCAGTCGCGGAGCCATGTTTCGTGAAAAAGGAATAGATATAACAAATAATCAAGAAAATTTTGTTCATCAAGACCGAACTCCTATAACACAGACGCCTCCTCAACAGAGGCAAGAAATGCGCGGACCACAAGGTGATATAAATGATTTATTGTCGGGATTAAAACCGAAGACACCTACCGCACCCCCCCAACAACAACCAGTCGAAATACCACCGTCTTATAACTATACTCCCGATTTCAGGAATGACAATGATGGAGAATCAATTATAAGTGCTACTTCATTGAGAGAGTTACAATCATCAAATGGTCCGAAACGGTCGGGTAGACGAAAATCGCGCAGTGAAAGAAATACCATATCTTTGGATATATAATCCGGGAAACCTACGGTTTCCCCGGACGCCCCTTCCCTTTTCCGGAGCGACCGAAGGGAGCGATATACAAATACATGAACCTACGGTTTCCCCGGAGCGACCGAAGGGAGCGATATACAAATACATGAACCTACGGTCTCCCCGGAGCGACCGAAGGGAGCGATATACAAATACATGAACCTACGGATCCTCGTACACCCCTCCCTTTTCCAAAATTTTATTTATAATAATCAAAAAATAATAATATAGAATTTGTATATTGCTCAGTGAAAAAAAGAGGGGTATACAGGATCCGTAGGTTCATGTAATTGTATATCGCTCCCTTCGGTCGCTCCGGGGAAACCGTAGGTTCATGTATTTGTATATCGCTCCCTTCGGTCGCTCCGGGGAAACCGTAGGTTCATGTATTTGTATATCGCTCCCTTCGGTCGCTCCGGGGAAACCGTAGGTTCATGTATTTGTATATCGCTCCCTTCGGTCGCTCCGGGGAGACCGTAGGTTCATGTAATTGTATATCGCTCCCTTCGGTCGCTCCGGGGAAACCGTAGGTTCATGTATTTGTATATCGCTCCCTTCGGTCGCTCCGGAAAAGGGAAGGGGCGTCCGGGGAAACCGTAGGTTTCCTGGAGTTAATATAAATTATAGTTTGTATTTTCTTTGAACATACCGCGATTTTTAATATACCAAACACCTTGTAAAAAACAATCCGCATAATCATCCTTCTTTTTTGTATCAAGAACATGTTTCCATTGTTGTCCCAGTTCTGGATTATTTTCTAAAAACAAGGAACAATGATATATACCATCTCTTTTATGATCTTTATATTTGGAATTAGTAGTTTGTTTCTTTGGTATTTGACTAGAAACTTCTTCTGGGAGTGAATGATGTTCGGAATTGTTGACGGGGGTACTACTGGCGATGGTCGACCCCTGTCTTTTTTTCAAAAGAAGACTCGCTTTTTTCTTTTCATCATCAATCGGTGGGAGTCCTTTTAATTTATTTGAAGAAGAAATAAATTCTATGTTTATCGGTTCATCCCCCCTCTTCATAATAAAATATTGAAGAATCATTGCCTGTATTGAATTCATTCTGGCGGCTAAAGTAGATATTTGATTTTCTATAATAACATTCGTTATAGAATCAAAGTCGCTTATTTTATTTAATTCACGACGCATATTATGTCCTATTGAAATTAAATCCGTTTCTTTCGAAGTTTTCTGTTTTTTATGTTTCACTAGCTCGAAACATCTTTCTTTGAAATAAACGACCAGCATCCCAACCAGTTTTTTACGTGTAGATTGATGTTCGGTTGATGGAGTTATTGCGTGTTTTTGACACAGTTCGGTTAATTGTTCTATAGTTAATTTATTCAAAGAAACGTGTTGGTGGCTTTTGTCGGGAATAATATATTCTGTAGTTTCTTTGGCGTGTTTGTTACAAAAATAACGGATAGGGGGCGACTCCGTCGCCCCGGTGGGTAAAGTTTTCATATATAACGCATGACGGCTACATTTACCGAGAGGGTGTCCTTTCTTCGGTTTATTGTTACATGAACATATCACTGGCGCCGGTTTTATAGCGTCTTCTTCGTTCATTAAATTCACCGTTTTCCATTCGATAATTTTAAGAGGAGTCTTCTCTTCAACCTCTAAAATACAATATGCCATATTTTCAATTCCAACGTCAAAACTAATTACTTTCATCGTAATAAATAAATTATATAAAGGATTTTATTTTTATATAATAATGAATATTGATGTATCTATTGATTCCCCCGCTCCCGTAGAGGAGACTGACAATTCATTGTATCGTATTCATCGAAAATTAGATTATTTTATAATGAGTGGTAAAATACCAAACATAATATTTCACGGTTCAGCCGGAACAGGAAAAAAAACAATCGTTTTTAACTTTATTGATAAAATATACAAACCAAAAAAAGGTCAACAACACAACCCACAAAACGAAGAGGAAGAAAGGATATTTAGAAATATTTTAAAAAATAATGTGATGTTAGTTAATTGTTGTCACGGTAAAGGTATTAAATTTATACGCGAAGAATTAAAATTCTTTTCTAAAATGAATATACAATATACTGAAGGTATATATTTTAAATCAGTTGTTCTTTTTAACGCGGACTGTTTAACAATCGATGCACAATCCGCTCTAAGAAGATGTATCGAATTATTCAGTCATAATACACGTTTCTTTATTGTAGTAGAAAATATACATAAATTACTTAATCCGATTGTCTCGCGTTTTTGTGAAATCTATGTTCCGGAAATAATAACTTGTGGTAAAAATAAACCTTTCTCACAAAATGTAGATAATAATATAAATCCATCTACCCAGTTTATTAATTTTTATCAACTTGAAATACAAAATAATGTCGATGAATTGGATATAGAACATAGAAACCGGAAAAGAGTATTAATCATTGAAAAATTAAAAAAACTGGTGGACAACCCAAAACAAGACAATGACACTTTGAGTATCGTCGATCGTAAAACCCCCGCAGAGTGGATTAATATTGTTGACTGTTTCTATGAAAATGGGATTAGTGCGTTAGATATTATAGATTATTTAGAAGAAACTCAACAATTAACGAATGAAATGCTGTTGGATTTTCATAAAATAAAAGGGAATTATAGAAATGAAAAACTATTAATGTTTCGTGTTTTATGGTTGTTACAGCAGTCTTAACCCTTTAACGTTTTCGACATTTTACAAAGATCAAACGTATGGTCTAGTATCTTATATCACCGATTAAAATAATAAATTCATTTATCCTTGAATCCGCGGGTTAATAAATCACTCTAATAATAATTACAATACTAACATTTAGATTATAAGGGAGAGGTATTCTCTTGTTACAATTGGCTTATGGTTTGGATTTTCAATCATATATATATGTATGAATTTATTTCAAAGTTACACAATAGTATTTCTATTTCAAAAAAGGTTAATAGTTCACGGTTTGTAACGAAGACAGATATAATTGATTTTGACACATTTTCTAATGAAAACTACGACATTATTCCGGAGGTTATACGCGATCATATAGATTCTTTAAAAAAGTCAGGGCGTGTTTATTCATTTGAATTAAATGGACGCAATATTAATTTATACATTATTTTACCGACCAATACGAAAAAACAAAAAACACGTGAACGAATAAAGCCACTCACCCGGAGAAGAACCCGTAATAACAATAGTAGAAAAACCAACGCCGACTTTTACTATTATTATAAAACAGTCTTTTCCGTTCTCTATTTTTTTATTGGACAACATTCATCACAAAACATTGAATGTTCCGCCGATTTATCTATATACCTTTATTTAACCGATTTAAAAAAAACAATACCAGATAGAGCCAACGATGAAATTACTACGGTAAACGTCAATACAGGTTTTACATTCGGTTGTTCTTTGAAAAATGATATATATATATATCGCAAAGAAGAATGGTTCAAAGTTTTTATACACGAAACAATACACGCACTTGGTTTGGATTTTGCGAGTCACCCTGAATTAAATGCGGTAGCAAATAGGAGAATATTGGAGTTTTTCCACATTACCGAAGAGCCGACCACCCCTGACTTACGCTTATATGAGGCTTATACAGAAACGTGGGCGACAATATTAAATATACTATTTCAGATTCGGTCGATGGATCAAATACCGTCTACACTTCAAAGACAAAAGGCGTGGTCACTAAATCAATATATAAAATTAATGGAATATTATCGATTCAACAACGCATCTGTATTTGAGAATGAACGACGGCTTATTTTGAATGAAAAGATGACTATATATTCATATTATATATTGAAATGTCGATTATTATTTAGTATTGACAGATTCTTTGAATATTGTACGTCTTTGAAGTTCGAAACGAATGAACCGACCGACCAAATAAACTTTGTAAAATCAATCGATGCTATAAATAAATATATGGATTTTATAGAGAATATTGTCTATGGTAGCAAAGAGGTGGAAACAAAATTATTAGCATTGGCGTCCGTGAATGGGAGCGGTAATTCCCAATTTAATCGTCCAGAGTTAAGAAATTCTTTGAGAATGACTTTATTATAGAGGAAAACAATGATGTTAAAAAATTGATTGATATTTTTATAAATAGTATATCTACAATAGATACTATTTATAACTGCGATTGCTTTCCAATTATTCTCAAAAATATATCATCGATTGCTTTAGACGCTTTTGTTTTCTCTGTCTCTCTCGACTGCTTGTTAAAATATGGAACTTACGGTAGAAGCTGAAATCTATTCCCCAAGTATCGACGAGAACCGTAATTTCGTGGATAAAATACCGCCATCAATTATACATGGAATCCGGTGTCCGTGTGGTTCGCGTAAAGATAAAGTATATATTGCTGCCTCCCTCTTTAATACACATACTAAATCGAAACATCATCAAACTTGGTTAAATGAACTAAATTTAAACAAAACCAACTATTACCGTGAAAACGAAGAACTAAAACAAACGGTTCAAAATCAAAGAATAATTATATCGCAATTGGAAAAGGAAGTATTGTCGAAACTACGGGCTATAGATTATTTAACACAACAACTTATGGCAAAGAGTGCGTCGGAAAATGAAATATCATAGTAAATTTGTTACAAACTTTTCAAAGACGAGAGAGGACGTTCGTCAGTAAGGTAAGTGTTTCATTATAAATATTATATATTATAAAACCCTTTTTTATATTTTTTTAAATAAATAACACCATTTTTTATAAAGTATTATATAGTTATTTAAAGTATGAGTAATAAAAAACTCGATATTAAAACACTTACAAACCCACCTAAAATAACCGATGATTTAATAGGTAAATTGAGTCTAAATTTTGAAAATAATTGTGTATCAATTGGAGATAAATACTATTATGTTAATATTGATAACGTAAATCAAGATACTCTATATTCGCACCAACCATTATTAGTTAATCAAGAATTATACAATAAGGACGACGGTATATATGTTTATATGATTGGAAAAAATAAAGCCGATCAATATATAACTTTAGTTTCGATAAAAGTTATAACAATAAATGAACTTGGAACAAAACATAAAAATATTTTAGAAAGGTTACATGGAATATATTTTGACGAAGTTATTTATGCGGGTGAATTTATAAAAAAAGGTAATAATATTCATTATAATTTTTTTTCTGGGACGTATATGGATGGTGTCGTAGATGCTACAAATCCCGATATAGAACATACAAGTAATGTTGATCATGTATTTGAATTTTTAGGATTTAACCCGTCTTTTATAAAAGAATCAATTATAAAACTTAAAAATTTACATTTAACTATGAACGAAGTAAATCAATTAATAAAATATGGTGCTAAAGTATTTGAATATGATACAAGAACTGATTGTTTAAAAAAAGAAAATTTTAAAATTGAATCAGCAAAACATGATGCAAGATATCTTACTGCTGTAAGAGCATCTGAAAAATATAAAACACCCAAACCTCAATATACTATTCTACCTCTACCTAAAGAAGGTAGACAAATATTACCACTAAATAATTTATCACATCAACTTAATACAAAAATATTAACAAAAAGAAAACGTGAGAAAGAAATAAGAAAACCACATATCAAACAAAGTAAAAAAAGAAAAGTAATAAAACAAATATATAAAATTAAATCGTTATCATTTGTAAAACCAAATAAAACTAAATCATTGAGACGTAATACATTTTAACTTTTACGTTTTCAGCATTTTACAAAGTTCAAATATTTTAAACAATATGTAGTGTAGTATATAATATACTAATCTTTGAAAAGAATAAAAACAAAATAAGTTAACCCTTATTTAAAACATCCTTTTTATAATTTTTAGCATTTATAGTATTTATAAATTGTTTAACCCTTATTTGATTTAACGTGCAAATCCTTATATTAACCCTTTATCGTTTTCTGTATTTTACAAACTTCAATCATTTTACATATTTTAAAATAATTGAAACCACATATGGTCTTGTATCTTATACAACACATACAACTAATAAAAGTTAATCATTAAATCCGCAAATTAAATTGTTAAAGGGTTAATTAAAAACAATATTTACAGTGTTAAATATACTTTGTTACAAAGTATTATAGTAAATATTTTATAAAAGGCTAAAAATAAACTTTTATAAAATGGTTGTTACAAATAATGGTTAAGATAATACATATTGTGTTACAAATTTAATTAATGTGTGGATTTGCAAGTTAACCCATCTAAGGAATAAGTGGTTAATATAAACATAGAAAATTTGTTATACTTTCGTTCAATCGTTCATTCATTTGCTCTATAAAATAATCTTTATTTTTCATTTTATTCAATATTTCGATTTTCTTTTCTTTGTTTTTTTCTTTACAATATTCCTTATATTTATTATCAAAAAAACTAATAATATAACCAGGTATAGGCAATTTAAATACTGTCTCTTCGTTACGTTCCTTTTTTATCGTATCTAACGTATACTTTATTTCGGTTTCATTGTAGTCGGTTGGTTTGTTTTTTATACACCATATATAATATTTATATACTAATTCGTGATGGTGAGAATATTTATCAAATAGATAATCACGTATATTTTCTTTAATAATTAAATCGTGTTCGGTCGTTTCTTCTGAATTTGTGTCTGGTTTTGTAATTCGATAAAAGACGGGGGTTACCGAATCAAATGTTAAAATACAGTTATATATATGTTTTCCTTTGTATTTATCGTCGGATTCAATACTATTTTCTAATATAAATGTGTCAAAAATTGAATCATATATAATTTTATTAAAATTCAATTCGTTAAAAGAAGGTTTTATAGTAAAAAATATAACGTGGGTTGAAGAATAACCAATAATAACGTGGTTATTTATTATCCCAAAATCCCCATTATTATTTTCATATCGAATTTTTTTATTTATATTATAGCGTATAGAACTAATATCTATATGTAATTCTTCACTTAAGAATTGTTTATAATTATCATATATCTGTGTAACTTTATTTATATTGTCATAATGATTTTTAATACTCTTACGTAAATCACTATAACAAGACATGGATACATTTTCACAATAAAAACATTGATGACATAAACATTCATTTTTTATTGTATGATCTTCGTCAATTAAATCTGCACACGAATCATACGATAATAAAATAGAATATATATCCATTATTGATATATTCGAGTATGATCCTGAATGTATTATTTCAATCATATAGTATAATATAACGCATTCTATTGGGCATAAATTTAATTTCGTATCACCGAGTTTGGTATCGTATCTATAATATTGTTCTATTTTATCTTGAATATGAACCATTATTCGTTTAATAATATTCGCATATTTATGATATTGTGAATTATCATCTTCACTGAAGAGTAATATAGGTATAATATTATTTTTTTCGTGTAATTCACTTTTAATATTTTTATTGATTAATTGTAATGTTTTATAATATTCACACGAATTATACAAAATGATCTCCGGTTTTTTTCTATTCAATAATATCCATTTAAAAGGCTGGTCTTTAATATGTTCGTCTTTCGATATGAGCATTAAAAACCGTAATACCGCCACATTATACCTAACTATATGATGTCCCCAGTCAATAATAGTTTTTTTATCTGTCGTATTCGGTAAAAACCTTCTATAATCATTCGGTTCTATTATACGTTCATTAATTCGATTAAATAATGACTCATTTTCAAAACCACATTGTTTAATATTACAATATTGATTATACGGTGATATTCTTTTAATATTTGGTTTTATATTTGGGTCTTCAATGAATCGCCCAGATTTATTAAATCTTGAAAAAATATCATCCCCGTTGTTTACAATAGCAACATATAGCGATTTTTTTTGTCGGGTAATCGCAACGTGTAATAATGAATCATATACCAAATTATCTACAGGGAGTAATCGATCTCCATCACACCTGGTTACTCGGTCTTTGCTAAAAAAAGAAAGGACACGTTCACTCATTCCTAATAAAAAAACGACTTCACACCCATTGCCTTTTGAAGAATGGATCGATAAAATACGTGTGGAGTTTTCACTTTCTGTCAAGTTTATAGGTTTGTTTTCATCGCTTTTGTGTAAATGAACGAATTTATAAAATTTTTGTTTTTTATTAATATTATCGATTTCATTTTTCCAATACTCATCATTCTTTAAAACCCGATCTTGATATTCCACAATGGCAAATTGCTCTATCCAAAGTTTCTGTATTTCATTTTCAATTAATACAGCAAAATAATTATTTTTAAGAATTGGGAAAATAAACATAAAGTTTTTCGGTAAATAATCATATTTGTTAATTTCATATTTCATATATTCCGTTATTTTGTTAATTGTATTCACAACATCCGCATATTCACATCTTGTTTGATCTATATACTTTATTTGAAATACTGTATAGGGACATATATCATCTTCATGCTTATATTTACATTGTGGGTTATCACATATATTCATTATTGATGGAAGATTATATTTTTCAAAGGGGATTATATTATTTACAAATTCAATAAATTGTCGGTTATGAAAACGTATTACTTTATTTATTCCTTCACTTTTAACAATATTGGAATTATGTAAAGACGAAGTTTCTATATTATCAATATATGTATGTATATTGTGTTTACCCCATATACTTTGTAGTTTGTCACCAATAATATAGACATCGATATTTGTTTGGGTTCTTATTACATCAAACGCTTCAAAATATTCTTTCGTCAAGTCTTGTGCTTCGTCGATTATAACCATACAGTTCGTGTCTATTGTCAATTGTTTGTTCGCATAATTAATTATTTGAGTATGGGCGAGTGTTTGTGAAATATAACCTTTTTTAATTGAACGTAGTATTTCTTTGAAATAGTCGGAGCCGGAATTCAGCTTACATTTGTCAACAACCGCATAATTAAAAGAGTCGATTGTCCCTATAATAACAGTTATATTATGGTTCGTTTCATTATTGAGAAATGTTAGTTTATATTGTCTTTCCATTTCACTCTTGTTCGCACCATTACTAACCATTTTAAAGTTACTTAGTCGTCCATTTTTATTTTGATTGACGAATTCTTCCAAAATAACTACTTTAGCAGAATGTAATTTTGTGAGATATATAAAGGTATCTTTGGTTGGGTTTGAATTAATAAGTTGGACGCTTTCATATGTTTTACCGCAACCAGCCCCCCGTTGATTAAAATATATAGTTCCTTTATTTTGTCTCGTGGAAAGAAAACAATTTTCGCATATTTCTTTCCTCGAACATTGTAAGTATATTTCATTTTTTGTTTGAGACGATTTATTTTCCATAAAATTATTGAATACGCTTATTACATATTCGGCATTCAATTCAAACCAGTTTATATTATTTGGACGATCTTCTTCTGCGGTTCGGTGTGTATGAAAAATCTCAAAAATACACAACATAATATTATTATCAACTAATATATTGAACTCTGTATTTACTGTATCAAATATGGTTAACTCATTATTCGTATAATTGGTAATATATGCTACATCGGCTCTTTTATTGTGACCGTTCCATTCAAATGTATGTTCAAATTTTATAACAGAATTATTGTCCACAGGTGGTATTTCATATTGAATTTTAAGATTACAATCTTCACAATCACAATTTCTTTGAATAAACAATGTTATTTTATTTTCCAAAATATATTTTAATATCAGTTTGGCAGTTTCGTGAATTTGAGACTCTCCATTTTTATCACCCAAGTTTTTAAAACTACACGTTGCGTTGGCAAAGTGTGAGAAATATGGTAATCGAATATCGCCTTTTTTTAAAATTAAATCATTATTACACTCTATACAAATATATTGTTCTTTTTTCATTGCGTTTGAAGCAAAAGTATATTTACGTGTAGATTTGTTCATAGCACCAATTTGGTTATGTATTGACATTCTTGATTAACTTAACGTTATAAATACAATAATTAATGTTATATTTTTATATTATTATCAGGTAAATAACATAAAAAATAATTTATATATTAATACATCTCTATTAATAAAATGTATTTAACAATACAAGATTTTAACAATTACAAAACCGAACATGGGGTACTCCCTCTCCCCCCCGATACCCAAGAATTATTAGTTTCTTTGGAAAAATCGTTAAATGTTGAAAGTATAGAATTAGCAATTAGTCAATACCAGCAATTAAAATCGACACAATATAATAATCTTCCGCCAAAACAACAACGGTATAATGGGTATAATGATTCAACTGATCTTCATAGTAAATGGAGTAAGGTTGATTCCAAGTTTACAGATACTTTAACATCATCGTCGTCATCCATCAACCCGAATCATAAAACGTATAATTCGTCTTCAAAGAACGCATCTCGTGTATCGTTTGCTTCTCCAGTAATTACCGATACATCAAATATGGTACAACAAGAACCCGAAGAAAAGTGGGTTAAATATGTAGAAACAATTGGCGAATTTAAACCAACTAAAATCACGACCAAAGAAGGGATTGAAAAAACAATCAATGATATACGTATAAATTTGAATAAAATAACAAAGAAAAATTACGAAACACAAAAAGAGAAGATCTTTGAATTAATTGAATCTATGACAGTTACCCATTCCATAGGAGAAGTGTCGGACGATTGGGTTGACCCCCGTCCCCATCAGCAACAAGTCGCACATTTTATATTTGATATATCAAGTTCTAATAAATTTTTTAGTGAACTATACGCAAATTTATACAAAGAATTAATAGAACGTTATCGAGAAGTTTTTATATATACATTAAATGAATTTATAGCGAATTTCAAAGAATCTATACAAACGTTTGCGTATTGTGATCCGGATGTGGATTATGACAAATATTGTGCGTTTGTCAAAGAAAGTGATCGTAAAAAGGCGACTACTACTTTTATTATAATGTTATTAAATAGGGGAGTTATTTCTTCTTCGGTAGTAGTTGAAATAACCGATTTCTTTCAAAGAAAAATTCAAATATATATTGATGAAGAAAACCGGATGAATGAAGTAAATGAATTGGGTGAAATATTGTATATATTGGTTTCTTTGGGAAATGAAAAATTACAATGGGAAGAATCGAAAGAATGGAATTTTATAATACATAGTATTTGTGAATTTACAACCTTGAAAATTAAAGAACATAAGAGTATTTCTAGCAGGTTTATTTTTAAAATGAAGGATCTATATGATTTACTATAATTCCAGGAAACCTACTCCAGGAAACCTACGGTTTCCCCGGACGCCCCTTCCCTTTCCGGGCGACATACAGATCCTTGAAAATCCATTATTTTTATTTTATAATATTTAATAATAATAATTGTATATAATTTGTATATCGCTCCCTTCGGTCGCTCCGGTAAAGGGAAGGTGGCGTCCAGGGAAACCGTAAGTTTCTTGGGGGTTCTTTGAAAAGTCCGTCCTCGGAGCGACCGAAGGGAGCGATATACAGATCTTTGAATGTTAGTTCTTTGAAAACAAGGATAATATTTCACAAAATTTGTATATCGCTCCCTTCGGTCGCTCCGGTAAGGGAAGGGGCGTCCGGGGAAACCGTAGGTTTCCCGGAAAGGAAGGTATAAAAATAATATATAATAATATAAATATGGTTTCTTCTCGTATAAACCCGAATGTTATATTTAAAGAACATAAAACAATTGACCAAGAAGATAGTGGGCATCAGTCTCCTTTATATGATTTAACAGGTTGGGGTAAATCAGTTGTTATAGCATTAGGTAAACCAAAATTTACTTTCTCAAATCAAAATATAGTATATTATCCAATCTACTTGGTTTCTTTGAAAAATGCGATCGAGGGTTGTCTCGGTGTCTTTGAAACCAAACTCGCTGATTCAAAGACCAGTCCAATTCATTTGGACGAAGACGGAGATGTTGACATTAATAAAATGGGTGAACCCTTATATTTCGAATTTGCTGAAAAAATCGTTGGAAGAACACGCACCACAGTTGAAACCTATTTGGAGCATGTGGCGGGAGTTACGACACCCGCTCTAGTGGGAAACACCGATATTGAATCTTTACCCCCACCCCCCGTGGAAGTCATCGACATTGAAGACAGTGATGAAGAGGACGACTTACTAAAATTACCTATAAAACAAAAACAATTACCCACCCCTACCACCTCCGATAAACAACCAAACAAACTATTTACAATAAATAGTAAAATTGCGTTACCCCCTCTTCTTCCAGAGGAAATGGAAGAGGAAGCAAATGAGATAAAGTCCAGATTTAAACCAGCACCCCGTAATAATTGGATACAAAATTTTCTAAAAAATCCATATTATGATATACATACAATTAAGGGCGATGGTAATTGTTTTTTTTCGACGGTTATTGCCGCATTCGCCCAAATTGGACGCGAAACGACAATAGAAAAACTACGTAAATTATTAGCCGACGAAATAACGGATGAAATATACCAACAATACCGTACTGTTTATACGGCTCTCGATGGTCAAATCCGTAATTATACCAAAGATATGGAACAAATTAAACGTACATTGGAGGTTGAACTAAAAACACGCTCTCAAAACCCGAAAATAGGTAAAAATGACGCCGAAACGCTAGTAAATGAAGCGAAAATTCTAAAGAAAAAATACGAGGAATTATCCGCAGAAAAGAAACAGACACGCGATTTACTATATTCGACCATCGGCAATATATCAAATATAACTTCTTTTGAACAATTTAAAGAATATATACAGAGTTCCGACTACTGGGCTGATGCGTGGGCTATTTCCACGATTGAAACGAAATTAAATATAAAAATGATAATATTTAACGAAGAGTCATTTAACCAAAACGATTTAAATAGTGTTCTTAACTGCGGAGAATCGAATAAAGACTTACAAACAAAAGGCGCGTTTAATCCAGAATACTATATAATTACTACTTATAGTGGTAACCATTATCAACTCGTGAGTTATCACGATAAAAAAATACTAAAATATAGCGAAATACCTTATCATATTAAAATATTGGTTATTAAAAGGTGTTTGGAACGTAATGCGGGAGTATATTATCTTATTGAAGAATTCCGCAATTTAAAATCGAGATTGGGTATTGACCCAGATGAAGGGAATCCAGTCGCCGAAGAGAATGAGGATGAACAACTATTAATGAATGGATATAATGACTTGTACGATTCCAAAATAGTTTTCATGTTTTATTCTAAAAGTAATAAGAAACCGTTCCCAGGACGCGGATCACATGAAGAAATACCGAAAGATAAAGTTGGCGAATTTTCAACACTCGCATCTATTGATGAATGGCGAAAGAAACTTGACGATTCATGGACGGGAGCGAAATTTACATTAGACGGCAAAGAATATGCTTCCGTAGAACATTATTATCAATCGTCCAAGTTTAAAAATGGACACCCTGATTTTGCTGAACTGTTTTCTTTGAATTCCGATTCGGCCATTTCAAAAGATGTTGATCTTTGTGAAGGTGCGGGGAGTAAAAATGGAAAATACAAAAAAGAACAAATACGACCAAAAGATTACAAAATCGACCCCGATTTTTACCCTCAACGAAACAAAGAAGAACGAAAACGAGCAGTGGAAGCGAAATTTACACAAAACATGGATATGAAAGCACTGTTGATGAGTACGAAAAACGCAAAATTGGTTCAATATGTGTCTGGGTCAATTCGTAGACCAGATATAGCACTTATGGAAATTAGAAAACTCCAGTAATTCCGGGAAACCTACTCCAGGAAACCTACGGTTTCCCCGGACGCCCCTTCCCTTTTCCGGAGCGACCGAAGGGAGCGATATACATATTTTGTGAAATATAATTTCTGGATTTTCAAAGAAACTCGTTTTAAGGATCCGTATGTCGCTCCCTTCGGTCGCTCCGGGGACGGATTTTTCAAAGAACTATACAATTATTATTCTTTGAATTTTGTGAAATATAAATCTGGGTTTTAAATAACTATACAATTATTATTCTTTGAATTTTGTGAAATATAAATCTGGGTTTTAAATAACTATACAATTATTATTCTTTGAATTTTGTGAAATATAAATCTGGGTTTTAAATAACTATACAATTATTATTCTTTGAATTTTGTGAAATATAATTTCTGGATTTTAAAGAACTCGTTTTAAGGATCCGTATGTCGCCCCGGAAAGGGAAGGGGCGTCCGGGGAAACCGTAGGTTTCCTGGAACCGTAGGTTTCCTGGAAGGGAAGGGAAGGGGCGTCCGGGGAAACCGTAGGTTTCCTGGAAGGGAAGGGAAGAGACGTTCGTTTAATATTTAATATTTACACCTTTTAAATATTAAATATGGATTATTTAAAAGTATTCGATGATATTTCTTTGAAAATGGGGGTAAATATTTTCGTAGAGAATGACTGTTCTTTAAAAAAAAGTATTGACCAATCGAGTTTACTGCCTCCTCCCCCATCAAACGCATTTTACCCGTTTAAATTACCGATTGAATATCAACCAATGGAACAAATACAGGAGCTTTCGTCAATTGTCGTTGCTGACCTGGAACTCGCCGAAAGTGAAGCACAAACCCCAATCTATGATTTTCTATTTCAGCCTAAAAACGGATTTTCAAAGAAAATAATTCACGAATGGAAAAAGAATATTTCAACTGACCCTGTTTTTTTAGAAGAAACACAGGAAGTTATAAAAAGTGCGGGATCTATCAAAACCCCTTCTTTGGTGGAGGACAACACTGACCGTCTAAATGCGATTTGGAACGACATTAAAAACGACCCTTATTTTTTAGAAAAATATTCTTATATGGAATTCGATTTTTTTAAATACTTGAATCAGTCGGAAACGTTTTTACAAACGGTAACTTTCGCAAACATCGCCTCTCCCATTACAAGTTTTCTTTTCCCCATTATTGTGTTAATTCTCCCATTTTTAATATTAAAATTTCAAAGTAGTAGCCTGAATTTTTCAAATTACATGAATGTTTTAAAAGATTTAGTAAAAAACCATTTTATAGGTAAAATCATAACCAATTTAGAGAACTTAGACTATAAAAAAGTTGGATACATCGCTCTTTCATTTGGAATGTATTTAATACAAATATATAATAATGTTATTACGTGTTTCCATTTTTATAGAAATATTCAAAAGATTAACGATGATATAATTTATTTACGAGATTTTATCCAAAGAACCTGTAAAAATATGTGTCAATTCGTGGAACTTCATTCTTTAAAATCAACCTATAGTGGATTCTGTAAAGATGTGTTAAAATACTACAATACTTTGAAAGAAATTGACGATGAACTGGTTTCTATTAATCCATTTACCATTTCTTTTTCAAAGTTTAATAAAATAGGATATATGTTGAAATGTTACTATAGATTGTATTTCATTCCAGAATATGCCGACGCATTACAATTTTCATTTGGATTCGAAGGCTATATTGGTAATATTATGGGTGTATTTGAAAACTGGAAAACGGGCGCGGTATCGTTGGCATCTTTTACACATAAAACACACATAAACACGAACTCGCCGTTAATAATCAAAGATCAATATTACCCACCCCACGAGACAAAAACCGCAATAAAAAATAGTATTAAATTGGGCGTTTCTTTAAATGATTCAAACACAGAGGACACGACAACTGAAGCGATGACCACAACCGGTATGATTATTACTGGTCCGAATGCTTCTGGGAAAACAACACTTCTAAAAACAACCGCAATAAATATTATATTTTCTCAACAATTGGGTGCTGGATATTATTCGAAATGTTCTTTGAAGCCGTATAAATATATACATTCCTATTTGAATATTCCGGATACATCGGGTAGAGACAGCTTGTTTCAAGCCGAAGCACGACGTTGTAAAGATATTATAGATTCGATTAATTCATCTAAACCGGAAGACGGACATTTTTGTATATTTGACGAGTTGTATTCCGGAACAAACCCAGAGGAAGCCTCAAAAGCGTCATTCGCTTTCTTAAACTATTTGACTGAATATAAAAATGTGTATTTTATGTTGACTACCCATTATAGTTGTGTTTGTAGAAGGATCGTCAAAGAAAAAATATGTAAAATACGTAATTATAAGATGGATGTTAAAGAAACGGTGGTAGGAGGTGACAGTGGCAGTGGTGTAAATACTTTTATTTACACATATAAAATGGTAAAGGGTATTTCAATTATCGAAGGAGCAGTGAATGTGCTAAAGTCTTTGAATTATCCAGAAATAATAATTCAAAAATTGTTGAAAAAATCAGGAAACCATACAATGGATAACCAAACCGAGGAAAATGTAATGTGAAAAATATTATATATATTTATCTGGTGGATGGTTTGGGGCTAGGGGCGTAGGTGGATGCTTGTTTTTTGTTGTCCTTCTCAATATTGTCAGCACCCTCAAACCCTTCTAAACGAAGCTTGGCACCTAGACGCCAAACGAATTTATAAGTTAGTCCAAAAATCAACGCAAAGACGACGGCGTGAACACCTGCTACAGTATATTTATCTCCATTCTTTGGAAAACGAAGAAAAACACCCGGAGTCAAAACGAAAAACAAAACAGCACTAAAAAGAATAACTAGCAAACTCATTATATATATATATATATATATATAATCTTTTTTATTGAAAGAAAATTGACGTGATTTTTTATTTTGATTAGATATTTAAATAGTTATACTTAATTATACTTAAAAATGAGAATTCCAATGAGAATAAAACCGTCTATTGCTAGACTAATCGAAACACGCAAATCATATTTGTCTAAATATAATATTGATGAATTATCTAAAAATCCAAACGCGGTATATTATTTGGAAAAACACCCGGATGAAATAAACTGGTATTTCTTGTCCGCAAATTCAGAAGCTATGCATTTACTAAAAGAAAATCCTGATAAAATAAATTGGTATATGTTGTCTAAAAATCAGAATCCACTCGCAATTGATATGTTAGATGCAAATCCCCGAAAAATAGTATGGGAATCGTTGTCTATGAATCCGGCGGCAATACGAATATTATTAAAACATTTTGATCGTATTGATTGGATGTGGTTTTCGAGGAATCCGTCCGCCATTCCAATATTAAAAATATACCCCGAATTGATTAATTGGGATTTTCTTTCAATAAACCCGGAAGCAATTGATTTACTAAAGGCAAATCCGGGTAAAATTAATTGGTTTTATTTATCAATGAATCCAGGGGCTATAAAATTATTAGAAGAAAATCAATATATGATAGACTGGGACGCTTTGTCTTGTAATAAATCGGCATTACGATTATTGGAGGCAAACAAGGATAAAATAAACTATTTGAATCTATCATCGAATCCAAGTGCTATACATTTATTTAAAAATGTTCCCGATTCCTGTAAAACGATCCCGTATATTATGTCAAACCCTTCCATATTTGAATATGATTATGATGAAATGAAATCCAATATGAGTATTTTGGCGAAAGACTTAATGGAAAAAGCTTGGCACCCTTCTCGTGTCATTAAGTGGATTGAAAGTGAGACGAATGAAATGTTAGAAGATTAACTCCGGGAAACC
>Ga0247722_10000826_pt1 | contig 18024 bp, 17 predicted proteins | sample MSEWelMarce3H_FC_FD_189094 | JGI IMG/M metagenome (GOLD analysis project Ga0247722, IMG submission 189094) | Subsurface sediment microbial communities from gas well in West Virginia, United States - MSEEL Well Study Marcellus 3H_FC | ecosystem: Environmental > Terrestrial > Deep subsurface >... | reverse complement strand
ATATTTTATATAAATTATTTATATAAATAATATATTTATAAATGTATATTTATATAAAATGAATCAACTTCTGATTAAATTGTAAAACTGTACATGTTGGATTGCAGCGGGCGACTCGCAAACGACAGCTGCGGATTCTGCGGCGTGGGCGCCTGAATCGTTTGAGGAACAAACATTAAATCTTTTGGCTTCAACAGGAATGCGCTCTTCATCGGTCCCGATTCAAACCAGTCATTGTAAACCGCCAAGTTACCATCTCGCAGCAACTGAAACGAAAGCGCCATGCACTGACACCCCGCTAAAGACGGCGGCATCGGGTCATAATTTTCCGCCGACATGGACGAATCTGGAAGAACAATCGTCATATACTGCTTATTAAACGACGTCAGTTCCGTAATGTCCGGACTGTTTAAAACATTGAACACGGTCAAAATTCTCAAAAACGCATTGCTCGTCAAATTCGTAATTTCATACATGCGTTCCGCACCCGGCTGATACAACAGCGGGTTACTTTCCACAATAATCACAACTTTTCCCGCAAACTTATTCACCGGCTCGGCACATATGTTTTTCCCGCCAAATTCGTGATTATATTCCGGAATCAGTCGGTCATTCAGGTTCGATTTAATGACATCTGCCATGCTATTCAACACGTCCACGTCGTTGGTTTTGATTCGGAACAGTAGTAGCAGCGGATCGTTCGGGTTGGGACACACGTTTGAACTCGGACTAAATGCCGACGTCGCCACTGCACTCATGGCTTCATCAAACGACACCGAATTATATGTTTCCTTAATGCACTTGTCATCGCTTAATGAAGTGGAAACGATTGGCTGTCCGTTTTTACCGTATATTTCAAAATCCAGGCACCTGCATCCCATTTTAATTGCGTGTTGAAGCGCGCACACGTTTACGTAATCATTTGAAAAGTTTCCCGTGGAGCAACAATTGTACGCCGTTTTTACATAGTAATCTCTCAGTAAAAACTGAGAAGACGGATCAGCAGAAGCCGTCGTGATCCAACTTGAATTTAGCGCCGCCGACTTTTTGCCGTTTAAACGTCCGCAGCTTTTTGGAAGCAGCGTCATTTTATAATACACGTAATATGCGATGCAGCCCGCTATAAATATGACAAGCGTGGTCCCGATAACGTGAATGAGCGTCGTGTTGTCCGTTTGCGACATGTATGATTTTAATTGCAATTTAAAGCTGTTGGCTGCATCAGCAACACCCGAAATTGCGTTACTGCCTGGTTTAACTGGAGATGACATTGTTTTTATTATTTATTTATTCTTATTATATTAAATATTTTAATAAATTATAAATTATGAATGAATAAAATATGAGTTTATCTAAATCTTATAATTTATACATATTTTAAATTAATGAATTATATGTAAAATATAATATTCAAATATTCAATTATTCGATTATTTAATTGAATGAAATAGAATTTAAAATTATTATATCTAGATTATATAGTATTTTATTTACATTTATATAATATCTCTCTTCTCTCTAAAAAATATTTCATAAAAATAAATAATAAATAAATAATGGCAGGAGGTTTATTAAATTTGGTCGCATACGGCAATCAAAACGTCATTCTCAATTCCAATCCTAAAAAAACATTCTTTAAAACAACATATGCAAAGTATACAAATTTCGGTCTGCAAAAATTTAGAATCGATTTCGACGGGCAGCGAAGTTTACGATTGAATGAATCTTCTAAATTCACATTTTATATTCCACGCTATGCCGAACTGCTAATGGACACGTACCTGGTTGTCACGCTACCAAACATTTGGAGCCCTATTCTGCCTCCCCAAAGTTGTGGACAGTCGTGGACGCCCTACGAATTCAAGTGGATCGAAAATATTGGCACGCAAATGATAAAAGAAATTACAATTTCGGTAGGCGGCCAAACGCTTCAGAAACTAACAGGCGGATACTTGCAAGCGCTTGTAGAGAGAAATTTCAACGGAACCGAGCGCGACTTGTATAACCGCATGACCGGCAACATTCTGGAACTCAATAATCCTGCCCTGTTTTCATCTAATAATGGAAAATATCCCAATGCCTTTTATAATTATACGAATGATCCGGCAGGAGTTGATCCGTCCATTCGGTTCCGAAAATTGTATATTCCCATCAATGCGTGGTTCACGCTCAGCAGCAAAATGGCGTTTCCGCTTGTCGCGCTGCAATACAACCAGCTTCAAATCGACATTACGCTGCGCTCCATTCGCGAATTGTTTGTCATTCGCGACGTGTCGAATCCGGCCACCGGTAGTAAAACCGCCGCACCCAGCACCACAAACACAGACCCGCCTTATTTTCCCGAATACGTCACGCCGAATTATATTCAGCCCAATTTTAACGACAACTTGCAACAATTTTATCGGTTCATTCAACCGCCTCCTAATATTGAACTGGATTACGGCACTTCAACTCGCAGCGACTGGAATGCCGACATTCACTTGATGTCCACTTACTGCTTTTTATCGGCGGACGAAGCCAAACAGTTTGCAACCGTGCCGCAACAGTACTTGTTTAAATCCGTGTATCAGTGGGATTTTGAAAACGTCACCGGCAGTCGTCGCGTATGGTTGCAAAGCACGCTCGGCATGGTGGCCAGCTGGATGTTTTATTTTCAACGAAGCGACGCATACTTGCGAAACGAGTGGGGTAACTATACGAATTGGCCCTACAAGTATAAACCGGACGGATTAATTCCAGCCCCAACGACGCTACCATTCGATTGGTCTGCACTATCACGATGTCCGTCATATGACGTTAACTTGGGACCAGGAACCAATCCGGCATACTCTGCAAATCCGGATACCGGCTACTTTATTACGCCACCATTCAGCGTTCAAAACCAAAAAGACATTCTTCTGAATTTAGGAATTTTATTGGATGGTAAATACAGAGAGAATTTACTCGATGCCGGCATCTATAATTATCTGGAAAAGTATACCAGCAGCCGCGGTTCAGCACCCGATGGCCTTTATTGTTACAATTTTTGCCTAAACACTGAACCCAGCGATTTTCAACCTTCTGGTGCAATCAATGCCAGCAAGTTTTCAACGATTGAGCTTGAATTTACCACGTTCTATCCGCCGCTGGACCCGAGCGCGAATTTCTTGACCATTTGCGATCCGGAAACCCAAGTTCCTGTTGGTGTGAATAAACCGACCTGGAGAATTTATGACTACAATTACAACTTGACTGTTTTTGAGGAGCGCTTCAATATGCTCACATTTGTCGGCGGTAATTGCGGTCTCATGTATGCAAGATAAAATAAATTGAAAAAAGATTTTGTTTGATATTATTTTACAGTGTTTCTATTTATTTCGAGTTAATCTGTTTCGCGTCGCAATGGCTACAACTATGTCAGCAAAAGAACTGGGACGACTCCAACGAACGATGAACGAGCTGCTTCAAAGCGGCAAAATGGACGAGTTTCACATATTGCTCAACGAGAATGCAGAGTTGATTGACACGACGCGAGAAAAAGGCATTATTACCATGGTGCTACGATTTGCGATTTTGGAACACGATGATGCGCGCATTGCTTCCGTGTTTGACCGACTTTCCATGAAACGCGACTACTTTGCACTCATGATTTATAACCCGGATCCCGAATACTGCACGCACTTGTTCACGCGATACATTGACGCCGCGCTTCTCGATTCCAAAGACATTCGATTTATCATTGAAAATCAGCTCTCATACCTGTTTCGTTACTTGGACGGCAAGTTTTTGCACGATTCTCGGCCCACATGTGACGGTGGTGGCGAGTTGGTCGAATGCGAGACAAGTTTATCCACTAGTTTATCCACTAGTTTATCCAGATATACGCTTCAAGGATGCGCGCACTACATTCAAAAAATTGTTGCTCAAATTGAAAAAGACCCAAAAAGCAAATCGAAACAGCATCTTCCTATTTTAAAAAATCTTGAAAAATTAACACCCCTTTATGACACAATTATTGACGGCGGAAACGTTTTGCATTCATACAATGGTAGCCCGAATCCCGACGATTTGAATGCCATGATTCAACTTGTTCGGCGAAACGGATGCAGCCCGCTCGTTGTTATCCACAAATCGCACACCGACGAACGACGCAATCCGTCCTACGCTCCACGCATTAATGCCATGCTACGCGACGTGCCTCACATTATTACTCCCGCTGGACTAAACGATGACTTGTTTATTCTGTTGGCGTATTTGATGCGCATCCAAAAAGAAGAGCGGAAACAGAAAAATGGTTTGCGCGTATCGATTGTTACGCGCGACACGTATACCGACCATATGGATAAATTCAAACGCGCGGAAAAAGACGTGTCTGACGATTTCGGAAAATACTTGGCAAGTGACCTTGTTTCATTCGTGAACGATGGCGGCGGAAACATGCGCTTTCACCTTCAACCTGCGATTTCACATTGCATTCAAATTGTCGAATCGCATGCATACATACCCGTAATTATTGAAAAAAAATACACATTTAGAAAAATACAACTACAGTAATTGGTATTTAACGGTATAAAAAACTAAAAAAAACTAAAAAATTTAAAATATTTTTTTTAGTTTTTTATATATATAGTATAAAAATCTATAAATCCATGTTTATTTCATATACACAAAAAGAAACAAATCAAATTATTTACGATGAAATTAAAAAAGCTTCAAAATATATTCACATTACGACAATGTTTTTCAATGATGAAGGTTTATCATTGAATTTTATAAAATTACTAAATCATAAAGTAAAAGAGCATCCGAATATTAAAATTCACATCAACATTGGATTGAATCCATTTGATAAAACGAATCTAAATGAATATAATTTAAATAAAAAAATACAATTAAGATTTATTCCTATGAATCATTTAATTAATACTTATCATGTTCGTTTATTTTCTACAGAATCTATTTTTGCGGTTGGTGGAATTGACATTAGAAAATTAAATTTAACAGGAAAATATATACAGTTTACTTTATTTATACCTATTCAAAATAATGTTTTTATAAGTAAAACGATAAGTAACAAAAATATTTTGTATGATTTTACTGAAGATAAAAATAGCTATAATATTTCAAAAGTAGATCCATATACAAAAGTGAATCATTTGATTGACAGTTCAAAACAACACATATTTATAGATAACCAATATTTTTTCAGCAATACATTTACAAATAAACTTATTGAAAAAAAAAAGAGTGAACCAAATATTAAAATTGAAGTATTTTCGAATGACAAATTTGAAAATAATATTTTTAAAAGTGAAAATATTTTTATAAGTTTTATTAATGGTATAAAAAATAATTCATTAAATATGTTAAATCAAAATAACATGAAAAAACTAAAAAATGAAGAAATTATTGTTAAGACACCACCTGAAAATAAATATACTCATAATAAATTATTCATATTCGATAAAAAATATATACTTATGGGATCTATGAATATCATGGACAAGTCGTTGCAAATATATGGCGGAGATATAGAGTTGTGCGTTTTAATCAAAAATAAAAAATTAGCAAATGAGATGCTCAACTATTATAAAAATATTTTATTTTAACACATTTAAAAATGAATTATGAATTATATAAAGGTTTAGGACATGTTTAATATATTTTTAATATATTATTATAAAAATATATAATATTTTTATATTTTATATTTTTATAACATATAACATATATACTACTTTTTAATAATACAAATGCCCAAAATATCCAAATGCGATAACAAGAATAAAAAGACGCAGAAAAAATATAAGTCGCGCCCATCTCCCGCATTCGCTGCAAACGACTGTAAAAATAAAACCAAAAAAGGAAACAATGGCAAGTTTTTTAAATCTGTTGCAGATAAAAATGGAGTTTATAAATGGACTCCAGTTGTTAAAAAAAAATAAAATAATCTCGGGTTAAAATATATAGTATTGTATAATTTGTATATTTTAAAGTAATAAAAATGAATTTTGATGATCCAGATGACGAATTGGCTGGATTAATCGAGCAACCCGAGCGACCCTTCTTGCCTTGGACAGCAAATAATGATGGCAGAGTAAATCCTCTTCAACGACGACAGCCCGTACAACCACAAATAAATCCATTTATAATAAATAATCGGACGCCGGGCGCTATGCCGTCAAACGGAGGGCGAAAAAAGAAACGAACAAGCAAACATAGTAAAAAATATAAAAATAAAAACTATAAAAATAAAAATCGTAAACATCAAACAAGACGAGTTATGAAAAAACGTAAATAATTCATAAAATTGAAAATCGATACTACATTTTTTTTATCCCAATCATGATGATAAAAAGAAATATGATAAAAAGTAAAAAACTCGTGTGCGATATTACGCCACAACTTGCCGAATTCCTAGGTGAACCAGGTCAGACAAAAATGTCGCGAACAGAAGTCACGCGCAGAATCGACGCATATATTCAAAAAAAACACCTTCAAGATGTTATGAATCCCACCAATATTTATCCAGACAAGAAGCTTATGACGCTGCTTTTATCCGCGTTTGCACCGAATCCAAGACCTTATCCCAAAATGATAACATTTGAAATGCTGCGCGACATGATTTCAAATCACTGTATTTTCACTAGATACGAAGATTATTACTATCGTGTTCCCGGCATTCCTTGTGGCGAGAATCCTTTATAAAATCTTCTAATTTGTCCATTCCGCTACTATCTTTTACATGCACTTTATGAACACATGTCAAATAATAACAATTTTCAGTCCGATTATATACTTTTTCTTCAATCAAGTAGCTTTCGTGCGGGATGTTTATAAACGTGTCACATTCATAACCATCTTTACAATCTTTATTATAATCATCATCATTGTTGTTGTCACTGTTTTTACAAACATACGTAATGTATGCGCGATGCACTTTATCATACTGTGCATTTAAAAACTCATTGTATATTCCACCTCCGCCAATAATCCACAATTCATCATACTTTGCAGCTTCACAATGCGCGAGAGCATCGTATATGGAAGAAAATATGTGACACAAAGTTGATTGTGAATGTGACTGTAATTCGGTATTTCGAGAAATAATTATATTTGTTCTATTTTTCAGCGGCCTTCTTCTTTCTGGAATACTTAACCATGTATTTTTACCCATGAGCACCGCATTCTTTCCTGCACCCGTCGTTCGTTTGGAAAATAATGCCATGTCGTCCTTTAAATGAGGCCATGGTAGTCCACCTTTTAGCCCTATTCCCCCGTTTCCTGTGATTGCAACGGCAACATTTATCATCATTCTTCTTCTGATTATGAATTCCTATAGTTTTACAATATAGTATAGATAATTCGCAATATTTAATTAAGTAAGTATTTAGTAAAAATATTTATTATTATTTTATAGTTAATTTATAGTGTAGTGTGTATAAAATAACTATAAATTATAAAATAAAATAAAAATAAATAAAATTAAAAATAATTATGAAATTTAAGTTTGAGTTTATTATTTTTATCATTACCGCTGGACTCATTTTAAACACGTATTATGACGGTAAATATTTTAAACTGGTGGAATCCGTGAATGCAAGAAAATACATAAAAATGGCAACCATTGGATTCTTCGGACTGTCCATGTACTTGTTCATGAAGAAAAATCCGGAAAATTCGCACAATATTATGCAACACGCCAACGAGTTTATTAAATACATGCCGATTAGCCGCGAATCCGCAGACATGCTGACCCCGTTTTTCGACATGACAAACAAGCGCGCATTCTTTGGACAAGATGCAAATGCCACAAATGCCAGTGCCGGTACTGATGACGCCGGCTGGACAACTCGACGACAACAAAACAGCATCAACAAAATCATGACCTCCGGTAAAACGGGTGGCTCCGGAGTAGGACCCACAAAACGCAGCGTGAGCGAGTCCAAAAAGAAATTTGTCGCGTCGCAACAGGGGTGGAAATGCGGCGACTGTCAACGCCAGCTTCCAGGATGGTTTGAAGTCGATCATAAAATCCGTCTTGAACACGGCGGTTCCAATGCCGTCGATAATTTGGTGGCGTTATGCAGAGATTGTCACGGGAAAAAGACGGCATTTGAGAATTTTTAGAAAGATAGAGAGACAAATGCAGAGAGATAAGATATAAAATTATTTAGCAGTTCTCAGTTTTTAATTAAATAATTTTATATTATAATTATATCCATCCAATCCACCTAATACCCACAAGTAAAAATAATAAATAAAAAATTAACAAATTAACAAATAAATAAATTAACAAATAAATAAATAAAATAAAATGCAGTCATTGAATAATAATTCAGTTGAAATAACAGGAACCGTGACAACACTAACAAAATTCATTTTCATCGCACTCCTATGCATCCTTGTCAATATCCCGCTCTACTTTATGGACGAAAAATGGGTCGCCGGATTGTTCACGGGGGCATGGGCCGGCGCAGCAGTTTTACTGTTTCTTTATAATCACGCATTCAATCTCAACGTGACTTCATACAGCTTGTCCAACTTTTTCAACAGTTATCTTGCCCCGATTCTAATCTACGTGTTTTGGATCATATCAATTTACTGGCTCGTCACCGGAAACGCCGACTTGGCCGAAAATCCGAGCGACAGCCCAACTTCAAGAAACATTGCAGCCGTTTTTACAGGGGCAATCCCCTTTTTAGCAATTGTTGTAACAACGCTGTATAAGACAAATGCAACACACCTCGTCCCTTGGGGCATTGGCGGCAGCATAACTGCATTCATTTTCGCGCTGTTCTTCTATTATTTAAACGTGTTGCGAGTGAGTTGTACCGGTGGTTCTAGCTCGGATTGTTGGGCCTACGCCGGATGGTCGACGTTTTTAGCTTTTATTTTAACAACCGCATTTTTTGTAGGGCTGTCCTTCATTACTATTATAAACACCGCTCTAAAAATGTTTCAAATCTTTCCGAAAAACTTTTTACAAAATATAACTGCACCAATGAACATCTTTTCCATCGTCATGTATTTAATCGCGTGGATTTCCAGCATCGTCGTATTTTTTCGCCACGATGAAACGTTTGGAGATGAAGAAAGCGACCCCGTAAACATATCGTTCACGCTAATTGCGCTGATTTCTCTCGCGATACTCTTCTTGAAACAATTCGAATTTGCATCCGCAGCTATTACGCGAATTATGCAATACGTTATGAGCACCGACTTTAGTCCGTGGTCTATTTTAATTCATGCCGCAATCATTTTATTGTTCATATTTTCAATCAATGTCACAACAACATCGTTACATAAAACAGGATGGGCAAATAATCCATCGATTTTGGCTATATTTATTTCTATTCTTGTTTTAATTATATTTTATATAGGCATATTATATTACAGAAATTAAATTTCATTTTTATCGATTTTTTTATTCTGTTATAATAAGTGTAAGTAATAATATAATAAGTGTAAGTAATAATATAATAAGTAATAAAATAATAAGTGTAGTTTATATTGATTGATCCGATCCGATCCGAGTTTTGATATTCAGCAAAATAAATGAATTCAGATGCAATCAAAATGAAAGCAATTCAACTAAAGGACGCAGTCGTTGATGCCGGAGCGTCCTTTAAATTTTTCATTCTTTTCGTCATTCTCCTATTTTTATCCCTTTCAGCATACGGATTCAGCCACAATTTTATTAAAAACCAATGGTGGTTTTCTATTGCAGCCATCATCATTCTTCTGTTCTCGTTCTTCTTAAAATTCATTTTAAACATTTCGACCGTTTACATTGGTTTGTTTGTATTGGTTGCAGTTTCAGAATTGCTGTTCCTGGTCAATCGATTCGCAGGCATCGTCGCGTCTTCCATCGTAGGTTCCCTCATATTGTACATTCTGTATTTAACGCTTGTTCGTGGCGAAAACGTAAACGCATCCGTAAACGCCTTTTTTAGCGACATGTCGTTATCCGACCCCCTTTACATTTTAAGTAAAGTATCAACATTTATATGCAATTACTTTTTGAAGGGAATTCTGGTTCAACTTGTCAAAAGCTCGATGCTAATTATATTCCTCATGTATTTAGGACTGGTCGTTTATATTTACACAAAACAACCGTATCAAGTGGTTTCAGATAATAAATCTATATTTTTGTTTCTATTTCTCTTTATCGGGTTTGCGCTGTTGTCGCTGCTCGTCATGGGCCTGGAAGCATTCGTTCCCTTTATCACGTCATTCGTAAAATATACAATCATTATTGGCATTGCGATTGGTCTCATCATGGCAGTTTTACACGTTTATACCAACGTTCCAATTATTGCAAACACGGTTTTATTCATTCTGAATATCGCCATTCTCGTCGGCATTTTGGCCATGATTGTTCGCTTCATTGGAGCAGAATCGCCAAACTACATTTCCGGCCCGCCCACGTGGTCCAGTTTACTGTTTAAAATCGTCATTTACCTTCCTTGCATGTGTCTGAATTTGGCGGACTATTTTCGAGGCGAGCTCAAACTGGCGCAGCGACAATGGACCTACGTAATTCTTCTATTCTTTGAAATCGCATTCGTCGCGCTGCTGTTTCTGCTTCCAAAAATATTCGACGCGGTCGTAAATCACAACGGCGAAGTCATTCTAGATAAGGTGTTGCCGCTCAACGAGAAGAGCGAACCGTTTGACATTACAACGCCCAACTCGGACAACAGCACAACTGTTTCTTTAACACCGTCCCTCGCAGACAACGTGAAAACAAATACGCCGCATTACAGTTACGGAATTTCCGCGTGGTTTTACATTCACCCTGAACCGCCGAAAAACAGCTATTCTCCAGCCGATGACGGAATCAGCATTCTGAATTTCGCAACCGATTCAAATGGCGGCGCACCGCAAGTTTTTTTTAATCCGAAAACGAACCAACTCGTAATAAGCGTTCAAACTGAAACAAACAATACTGTAAAAGTCGATGTTCCAAATCAGATTTTGCTGCAACGATGGAACCACTTGTTCGTCAACTTTAACAATAGCGGCATCATGGATGTGTTTTTAAACGGTCATTTAGAAAGTTCTACGCCAAATATCATTCCGAAACTGCCCAAAACTTTAATTGTTGGTTCGCCGGGAGGAATATACGGCCAGCTTTGTAATGTGGTGTATTACAAAGACGTAGTTGGCAGCCAATGCGTTTCTTGGATTTACAACACGCATAAATTGCTAAACCCGCCACTCAAACCCAACTTTTAATAATGTTTTTTTTTGTAATTAATAAAATATCTGTTAATTATATAAAAGTATCTGATACTTATAAAAATACATTTACAATAACTATTTATTGTATGAAAAAAGTAGCCATCGTTCAAAGCAGAGAGTATTTTACTCCAGATTTACAAGACACCTACCTTGAAGACATTCCATTACTTACTTCTGATAATGTTGAAAAAATATATGCATTTATACTAAAACATGCACAAAAAAAATGCATTTTTAATTTTGTTTTAGACATTGACTCTGGTGTTTTAGACAAACTCATTGACTACATAAGTTTAAAAAAAAAAAAAAAAATCTAAAAAAATTTAAATATTAAAAAAAAATATTTTTATTGTTACACGCTCAAATGCCACCAGCATTCGTGAAAAGAAAAATCTAAAAGATATAAATATTTATTTTACACTTACTACAATTGGAGAAGTTTTAAAATATTACTATGATGACAGAATGTTTATAGTTTCTGATTCAACAACACCTTATTATAATGAGTTATATAGTTTTAAAAATAATAATTATAGAATAAAAGATCTTACTGTTAGCATTTTAAATGAATATAAAGGAATCTCAATTGCTTGTGCTTTGAGTACAGTCGATGAGTATAAAAAATGCGTCGAATTAATTTTACAAAGTAATTATAGAAAATTTCTTCAATTTATAGAAGTTGAACATTTAGAAACATTAAAACCATTAGATAATAAAATGTATAATTTGAATAATGTGTATCCGAGTTCAGGAATTGTTGGTAATACTTTAGAATATCCTAAATTAGCTATTTTAAAAATATATGAAAATACTTCATTGATGTTGGCATATCAAAGTGCTCATTGGAAATCATTTATTAAACACAAGTTGGTTTCTAAAAAAATATGTAACTATGGTAGGATAATAAGCGTTATAATAAATAATGAAATAATATAGTTGTAAAATATGTAAAATAAATTATAATTATTTTGCAATTATTTTATAAACAAATATATAAACACATATAAATTATAAATTATTCCAGTTCAAATATATAAAAAATGGAATTTTCTTGGTCAACGTTTATCATCGTTATACTCGTCATTATTATCATTTATTTTCTCTGGTCAATGATGGCTTCGTCCTCTTCAAGCACCGTAATTAGTGGTTCCCAAGACGCAAAAACTCAAACATCTATTTCTATACCTGATAACAGCTACAGCTTTGCCCTTTCTACTTGGATTTATGTGACCGATTGGGAATCAACTTCTGGAGAGAAGGCAATTATTTCTTCTGAATCCGACGCATCGCAGAAAACGCCCAACCTTCTGGTAAGTTTAGGGAAAGATAATAATGCATTAAATATAACCTTGGGAAATAGCGGAAACACCGTCATTCCTCCTGTTCCAAACATTCCACTTCAAACCTGGGTGTCCATCATTCTGAATGTAAATAATGGAAGCTCCATCGACATTTACATCAACGGAAAACTGGTGCAAACAAACGCCCTGCAAGGTCCATGGAGTTTGGGCGCCGGATCGCTGTATGTCGGCTCTAAAGACGGTTTTGACGGCTACATTACCATGGCAACATTCCATAAAGCGCCGCTTGCCCCGCAAGACGCATGGGACACTTATTCCAGCGGATACGGGGCCAGCGGGTCAAGTTCGGCTGTCGACTTTTTCAACAAGTACAAGGTCCGCTTTGCTTTCGTAAAAGATAATGTTGAACTGTCTCGTCTCGACATTTAGAATTTAGATTTGAGATTTGGATTCGGATTCGCGAAATTATTTTATTGATATTATATATCTTACATATATATCTTAGATAATATCAATAAAAATTAATTAAAAAAAATTATTAAAAATGTTATTTTATGGAAAAGAAATCGATTTCACAACCATTATTTTAATAGTTGTTTTAATTCTAGCTGCTTACATCCTTTTCTCTTATTACCAGCAACAAAAACAAGCCGTTCCCATCATTGTTACTTCGCGCCCCGCAACAACGGTTACCACCGTTTCAATCCCTGAAAAAACGCAATTAAAAAACGGCGCATTTGCACTTTCTCTCTGGATTAACCTCAACTCTGCTGTTAAATTTTCGCCGTCATCGGCATCGGCATCGGCATCGGCATCGGCATCGGCATCGGCATCGTCGCCGTCGCCCTTCAATTTGCTACGCGTAGCAAAAAAGGATGGAACTTCGCCATCACCTTTGACTTTGGCACTCGATGCCGATGGAAACCTTGTCGTTTCGTCAATGACGAATATAAAAACAACAATCATGCTGTTTCCCATTGGAGAATCTGTCAACATTGTTCTAAATTATAACGGCGACGACGATGTTGACCCCGATAAAAATGAAACCGTGTATGATCCAACAACAAATAAAAATATACCCATTTATAACCCCGATGCAAACACGTTTTACAATGGCAGTAAGCGCGCGCTCGATGTCTACATTAACGGACTCTTGAATAATACAGTTTCTGTCGACACGCTCACAAATTCAAAAACGGATCCCGATTCGCCGCCATACATTACCTACACAGACGCTTCCATGAACTACATTACAACCAACGGAAATGAAATCGTAGTCGGCGACGACTCATCCTCAGCCATCGTCGATGGCACAATTTCCAATGCCGCATTCATTAAAGACGGGTGTTCACCCCAAGACGTTTTCAGTATTTTTAATCAAGGCGAATCCGGAAGTATTTTGGAAAATTTATTGTCGTATAAGCTTCGCTTCAGTTTCATCGAAGATAATAAAGAAATGAAAACGTACGACTTTCTATAAGTTTCTAATTAGCGAATGAATCGCTGCGATAATAACATTAGTCCGCCGAAAATAGAGAGATTCTTTGTAAATGAAATCATTTCATTCGGACTCGTCGGAAAATGGAAAATTAAAATCGTCATGGCGGTAAACACTGCCAGCCCAATCGTCGCTACATACGCATACTCTTCATACTTGCTCGTATAGAGAGAATACAATATTAGTAAACTTCCAAGCGTGAGTAGTCCAATCACTCCTATAATTGTTGAATCGTAGATCAGCGAAACCAGCATCTTACTCTGGTTCAGCAGCGCCCTTTTAAAATACGCTAAAACCGGAATTCCGATGAATGCTATGCTAATGAGAAGAAACAAATATCCATTTAACCGGCTTGTTTCTGTTTGCCCTTTTGGCCCGAACGTTATCAGAACCACGTAAAAATAAATAATCGCAGCAGAAACAGCAGCAATAAATATGGGGTTTAGCTGAATTGCATTTATTTTCGTCTCAAGAAACTCTACCGTGCCTTCAAACGACACGATTTTATTAATACCACCTGCTAAAAATATAAATAATAGTAAAAATGCATTGAAACAAATAAATAATTTATTATCCATTTTATTATTTATTTATATTTTTATTTTATTTTAACCACAATACCATAAAATATAAATAAATATTATATTATTACCGATTATTTATTATATTTATTTTATTTATTATATTTATTTTATTATATTTATTATATTTATTATAATCATTTTATTATATTTATTATAATCATTTTTTTCATAATTTTGATAGCGCGTATCCGCTTTCTCCCGTGGTGAAAACGCGTTTATATTGATCATCTGACTCGTGCATTTTCAAATGGCACGATTCGCACACTGTCAGCAAATTCGCCCGATGATTTTTATGAAAATGCTGAATGTAGTCGTTTGAATCCGCTTCTTTTTGGTGCTGCAAATGGTGCACTTCTTCACCCACCTCTTTTTTACACAGTTCGCATAGCCCCTTCACTTTATGCGCATTAAAATGGCTCGGCTTGAAACTCAAATCCCCTGCCCGATTCTTATCGCGATACTTTAACCGAATCGCATTCGCCATTTTCAAAAAATCGTCCGGTAAATGCAGCGACTTGCACACCTCGAGTCCATACATGCTCGGCCCCGCACCATCGCGCAGTTTCCGATCATATATTAGCATGTCGCGCGCCCGGTCATACGTTACCGCCATGTGCTTTGTACAAAGTTGGTGTAGTTGCGCGATTTCTTCATAATCCACAATTTCATGCATGTGTGTCGCAAACACAAAACAACTTTTTAAAGCGTGCAGCTTCTGCAACCCGGCAACAAAAATACTGATCGCAGAATCAATTTCCGTGCCCGAACACAGCTCGTCCCCCAGTATCAAACTGTTTTGGTCTGCGCATTTTAATATGACCCGAAGTTCCGACATTTCAACCGCAAATGTCGACATTCCTTTAAACAAATTATCATTCCCCAAAATCCGCGTCATAATGTTCGTATATGGTCGATACGTGAACGCGGAACACGGAACATAAAGCCCCGCTTGCGCCATAATAATACAAATTCCCAGTGCCCGAATCATGCTCGTTTTTCCAACCGCATTCGTCCCGTACAGAAGCATGCCGCGCTCACTTTTACCAAGTGAAATGTCATTCGTCACATATATTTCATCCTCATTCATTCGTTCAATTAAACAGTGCCGAATATCGCGCGCGTCAACATAAGAACCCTCCGCTTGTCCTTTTCCTGAATCGATCGTTGGTTTGCAATACTTGTATTTACGAGCAATGTACGCCTGATTCTGAATCAAATCCACATCCGTAACGAATGAAACAATGGTCTGAAACGACTCTTGGTATTCTTTGAGCTCACACACGAATTTATGAAACACAAGCCCGATTTCATCCCGGATTTTATTTCTCGTCTCGCTAATTGATGCACACACGCTGGATAGCGCCTCATGCACAAATGTAACCGCGCTGCTCCCTGCTTTCACGAATTGCAACGTCGATAAATCAAAATCAAATGTTTTTACTAATTTTTTACAACAATCATCGGCTTGGTCAATCGACTCATATTCCAGTTTGGAAACGTGCTCCTTCGCTTTTACCCGTTTGCCAATTTGTTCTAATAATAACTTGCTTCGCCGTTCCGTCGTCTGAATGCTGTATCCCGACTTTTCCGTTTCGTGCCTTTTTACAAATTCTTTCTCTTTATTATCTTTATTATCTTTATTATCGCCTTTTTCTTTTATTGATGTTGCACCCTTTTTCTCTCCAATCGCAATCAAGTCATTACAGTGCGAGCGAATGGCTTCTAAAATACTGCACCCGTCTTCATTCATAACATACGTTTTATCAAGGTCCTTGCTTACACCCGGTTTAACAAAACAATCCCGGTAACTCAGGTCGAAATCGAGAGAATCTGCGGACTTACACTTGTCCATAAAAAAACACGAATCCATTTTGTTCATTAATTCATTGCACATTTTTGTAATTCTCTCTGGATCTCTATTTGCGCGAAAATATTTCAACAGGATTTCATCGCACTTGACGCCATCATACATTTGCGAAATCATTTGTAAATTGGTATAGAGAATGTAGAGAGAATTCGGATAAACCTTGCCCATTTGTATTTTACGATGCAGTTTTTCAATGTCCTTTATGTTTTCAAGCGCGCTTCTCCAATTCATATACATACACGAAGCCGCAGCATTTGTATTTATTGATTCCTTTTTCAAAACATACTCTGTAATGTCATATTCTCTCTGGATTGTTTTTACATTGAATGACGGATGCAGCAGCCGATAATAAAATCGCCTCGAACCCATCGGCGTCTTGCACTTGTTCAACAATCGAAACACGGACGAATTTGTACCGGCGCCGGCGCCGCTGCCGCCGAGTCCCTTTGAATCAATGATATTGAGCTGTTCCAGCGTGTGATTCGCCAAAACCATTCGGTCCGATCGATTTTCGAATTCCGGCTCTTCTATTTTCGACGTTAAATTCGGGTTGTGTTCATACACAAAATGAAGCAGAAACGTGTATGCTTGAACCGCGAATTCATACACTGAATAATTTTGGAAAATCGCGCTGCACATATGAAACGAGAAAAACTTTCCCAGCACTTCTTTTCGATACGTTTGCTTTTCCGCATTTTTTGCTTGGACTAGAAAAGGATGAGGTTCCCCTCTCTCTTCGCTTTGTCGATTTAGATCAATCCAATGAACCGCATTCGCAGTCGAAGAAATGTTGGCATAATTTTTTATGTCTTCAATTTCATTTGCAGAGAGATTTGAAATAATGATAACTTCGCTAGGACGAAACGATGAAACAAATCTCTCCAGCTCGTCATACGTCGTCTGATTATGGCGCGGATTCAATTCGGACTCGATCTCAAAACACGCGCTTTTTCCCGTATAAATATCAATATTCGACATTCCCATAATGATTTTTTTATTCATTATATTTGTACCCACCTTTACGCGCTGAATCCAAAAACACGACGTGTTGTTCGAGAGAACCGCGGAATCACTCGAAAAAAATGTCCCGGGCGAATAAATGCAATACAAGCTTCGCGTCGTATTTGCGCCTTGGCCGTCTTGCACGTAGACCACAATCGTATACCCGCGATCCTGCATCTTTTTGACATACCGCTCCAAACTGTAGTCCCTGAAATTGCACGTAAACGGAAAGCCCGCCATGCACCTACCGTTTGTAATCGAAGTATTTAAATCACAAACCGTACAAAATTCCCTCATATTTCCATCCGCAATGTTTCCACCTGCGTCTGCCTTTGAATAACACTCAAAAAATGAACCCACCTGCATCAATAATATTGTTTTTTGTCCGTATTTAGTAGAATATTCTCTCGAAATGCGAAAATATTCGTCAGTTAATGAAGTTGCTGCCATGATTTTATCTTCTTCGGGTTTATCGTTATACTTATTCACGGTGTCATTTTATATTCATTTTGTAAATAATATTTTTTAGCATAAATTTATTTTTAA
>Ga0247722_10000825_pt1 | contig 18025 bp, 20 predicted proteins | sample MSEWelMarce3H_FC_FD_189094 | JGI IMG/M metagenome (GOLD analysis project Ga0247722, IMG submission 189094) | Subsurface sediment microbial communities from gas well in West Virginia, United States - MSEEL Well Study Marcellus 3H_FC | ecosystem: Environmental > Terrestrial > Deep subsurface >... | reverse complement strand
GCCTTGGTGCGCAGTAACCTTTTGGAGCCGATGATGCTGAGTAGTGTAACCGGTGTTAGTCAAGACATGGCTATGGTTATTCATAAGATGTATAAGCATCAGTTCGTGTGCCTGGACGCTCGTGGCAACAAGTGGGCAGAGTTTGTCAACCATACTTGGCGGGTGACGATGGATGGCATGGGGTTAAAGCGTCGCCTGGGTAAGGAGGTGCTGGACGAATATATGATGCTGGTTTCCAAATACTATTACGAATCAACGCAACTGAGTGAGGAGAAGAAGGAGTCCGCGCATCAAAAAGCCCGTGCGTTATCGGACATCACGTACAAGTTGCGTGACATTACCTTTAAGGAGAAGGTCATGAAGGAGTGCATTATTCTGTTTCATGATCCTAAGTTTGAGGAGACGCTGGACTCTAATACCTTTTTGGTTGGTCTGGAAAACGGTGTATATGACTTAAAGGAGGGATGCTTTCGCGATGGTCGGCCGGAAGATCGTGTGTCCGTTAGCACCGGTAATGACTATCCTGATTTTGACGAGAACGACATTGACATTGAGTCCGAAACGTCGTCTATTTCCGAAGTTCAGGAGATTTTCGACTTCATGAAGCAGGTATTCCCGATCCCCGAATCGCGCCGCTACATGTGGATCTGCCTGGCGTCCTATCTTCAGGGATACAATATCGACGAGAAGTTCCATATCTGGACCGGTACTGGTGGTAACGGTAAGTCCAAGCTGATTACCCTGCTCGAAATGGCGTATGGCGCCTATTGTTTCAACGTACCCATCCAGGTTCTTACGCGTGCTCGAGGCCAGGTGGGTCAGGCCACTCCGGAGTTGGCCATGGGTCGTAAGTGCCGTTTCGGTTATCTTCAGGAGCCGGAAGAAGGTGCCAAGATTAACACCGGTCTGATGAAGGAGCTGTCCGGTAACGATAAAATGTTCGTCCGTGAACTTTATTCGTCCGGCGCGACCTTTAAGCCGCAATTTAGCTTGGTCTTGCTGTGTAACGAGAAACCCAAGATGACCTCCGACGATGACGGCTCTTGGCGTCGTCTCGTAGTCACGGAGTTTATTTCCAAGTTCGTGGAAGGTAAGCCTAAGGGCAAGTACGAGTTTACTCGTAATACCGACCTTCAGCATTGTTTTCCGTTGTGGGCGCCGTATTTTTTCGTACTGATGACCATGTATTACAAGGTCTACAAGGTCGAAGGTCTAGTCGCGCCTCGCCAGGTAATTGAGGCTACGAGTGATTATCGTAAGGAGAGTGACGCTTATGCGGCATTTATTGACGAATATATCGTTCAGGATGCCAACAGCATCATGCTGCTTAATGATGTGTATGAGGCATTTAAGTCGTGGTACAGTGCGGAGTTTAATGAAAAGGCACCGCCTCGCCGGAATCTTAAAACGTATGTCGAGCGCAAGCTGAACAAGCCGTATGGCATGGGTACAAAGGCCGGTTGGAAGGGTTATGCGGTTAACCATCCGGGTATGCCATCGGGTATGACGATGGACAGCAGTTTGACCGATGATTAAATTTTAATAATGTTAAAGTTATAAAATGCAAATACATTTATGGCATGTGCTGCTTGCTTTGGTAGTAATATTAGGTCTGACGGCGTACTTCCAAATTCGTGAGCCAATGACGGATCTTCCCGTGTCGAAGGGTCGCTTTCTTCCACAGGTAAACAATTTAGGCCGGGCAATAGACGAGAAAGTGGCAATGGATCAGAACGAGCAGGAAGCTTACGCGCCGGCTGACTTCAATGCTTTATTCGAGTCTTTAAACCTTTAAATCTTTAAATCTTTAAACAAAGTAATTATTTAAGGCTTAAAGTTTTAAAGGCTTAAAGCCTTAAGCCTCAAATGGATCTTAAACTTAAACTTATCATCGATACACGAGAGACTGGATCTGTAGCGGCTGAGCTGGACGTGCTAGGAACACCTTATACGATCGAGCCGTTACATGTAGGTGACTTTGCTATTAAGGGCAATACAGAGGATGGAGATACGGAGTTCATCGCCGTATGGGAACGGAAATCATGTGCAGATTTAGCGGCGTCCATTAATGATGGACGGTATGCGGAGCAAAAGGAACGTTTAAAAGCACTGGAGTGTCGGTGGAAAGGATATTTGTTGGAAGGTTACTACCCAGAGTCCGGTATTCGTTTTCCAACCAAAGGAAAAACGTCGGTGGTGCCTAGATCTACGATTGACAGTGTAAAGATCGGACTTATGCTACGTGATGGATTTACGGTATACGAGCTAGCCGACGCTAAACACACGGCGATCTTCTTAACAAAGATGATGGTAAAAATCCCGGAATATTTATCCTCGAACGTAAAAGCATCTTATGAGGAATCTTTGATAAAGAGCATTAGCACGGTGAGAAAGGAGAATATGACAGCGGAGGTGTGCTACATAGCACAATTATGTCAGATACCCGGCGTTTCACATACTATCGCTCAAGCCATTCAAACGGTATACCCAAATATGCGGGCTTTATTAGATGCGGATGAACTTCTGGCTGAGATTCCCGTATCGGCCTCGAGACGTCTCGGCAAAGTATTGGCCCAACGGATTTATGACTACATGGGTATCAGCTGTAAACCTAAACCGGTAATTATAAAAAAGATTAAAGCTTAAAGTTAAAGTTAAAAAAAATATTTCATTAAGTATAAAATGGTTAGAGCATCACTAATGGTACATATGCCTGCTCCTGAAGTTGTCCCCGTTCCAGTTCAGGCGCCTGTTGTTGAGGCCGTAGCTGAGCCTGTTGTTGAGGTCGTTGCTGAGGCCGTGGCCGAGACCGTCGTTGAGGTTCCCGCTGAGCCTGTTGTCGAGACCGTTGTTGAGCCTGTTGCTGAGGTCGCCGCTGAGGCCGTAGCTGAGCCTGTTGTCGAGACCGTTGTTGAGGTTCCCGCTGAGGCCGTAGCTGAGCCTGTTGTCGAGACCGTTGTTGAGGTTCCCGTTGAGGCCGTAGCTGAGGTCGCCGCTGAGCCTGTTGTTGAGGTTCCCGCTGAGCCTGTTGTCGAGACCGTCGTTGAGGTCGCCGCCGAGACCGTCGTTGAGGCTGCCGCCGAGGAGTCTCAGTAAGCGCTCCGAAATCTAGCCGTTTGATATTTGGTTAGTATTTCCGATGGTCGATGATAATTAAATTTAACTTCGAGCGTGGGTTCAGAACGCATAGGACTGGGTGGTGCAGGTGCAGGTGCAGTGGGTGCAGTTTGAGGCGTTTGAGCTTTAAAGGTCGGAACATGGTTCACATCATCCCAGATCCACGATGGAATAGACTTACCTCCAGTTGATAAGTCTGTTAAGTTATCGCGTATCTCCTCTAAAAATTTAACACCGTTTACACGCTCTTGCTCATCATTCGTTAGTTCGCTCTCTATTTTAAGAATTATGCGATTATAGCCTTTACTCATATTCTCGTGTGCACTCGCTGCTTCTGCTGGATTCTTGCTGTTTAACCATACGTTCAGCCCACTCACGGTACTGGTTATAATAATAACCGTTACACCTAATCCTATTTTCTTGCTCTCTAGCAATAAGTTAGCACCTTCCAACACGGCCGCTAGCGCTCCCAGGAAAATTACCCAAATAGTTATCCGCATAAATTGCGCATGATAATAATCATGCGCCTTACTGTGACACGTACTATAAATTTGCGACAATCGCATCCAGTCCTTTAATTTTCCTAACTTTTGCTCGGTCCAGTTGTTAACGTTAAGTGATGTTTCGGTTAACGTTAAAGGTGAAGAATTTAAAGTTAAAGTTGGCGTTGGCGTTGGGTTTCCTTCATCTTCCATTAAAGGTGGTTAAATGTAAAGGAGGAGGAAGTTAAAGGGAGGGATAAGGATTATAAAATTTTCAATTTATATGTATAATGTTCTTCTACAACGTCGCCGTTACTATGATAATACTCATGGTCATTGACATGATCTGGTTTCAAGTTTCCGTCGCCTCCATTTATGGACCTATGTTCCAAAGAGTTAACGGTGTTTCAGGTTACATGAACATACCCAGCGCGCTCTTGTCGTGGTTGCTCATTGCTGTACTTATTAATCAGTTTGCATCGTCCTCAAAAGACGCGTTTATTCTGGGTCTACTAAGCTACGGCATCTATAACGCTACTAACTTTGCCACTATTAAAAATTGGACATTGAAAACCCTTGTATTCGACACATTCTGGGGCGGTATTATCTCCTTCACGGCATACACCCTACTCAAAAAGCTATCTCTTTAATGTCGTTGATAAAGCAGGGTCAATTGTTGATGTCAGAATTCATCAAGTCTGACATCCCCAAAGATGATTTAAAGGAAAGCACTATTTATGCGTTAAATTCCGGTAAACGTATACGCCCTCTTCTTGCCGCCTCGTTAATCGGCTACGATAACATGAAACACGTTATATTTATCGAGTACATACACACCGGTATTGGGATTTTATCCGATATGGTCAATAACCGCGAGATAAGACGCCGACACCCTGCCGTGCATGTAAAATGGGGCCACGCCATCGCCAGCCAAGTTGCCTGCCGTCTTATATTGCGTGGATTAAACTTTAAGCAAGTGCAAATACCCGATGAGTTGATGGCTAATCTAAAAGAACCGGACTGGCTCTCCCTGCCAAGAAGAGAAATTATCGCCGAGCTAAATCTCCGATGCGCGTCACTATTCAGTCTGGCTAGACCAGATATTGGAACGCACTTCGGCATGTGTTATACGGGCGACACCGACGTATTTCAAGAACATATGAAGCAATTGCTTAGTAAAGTTAAAGATGCACAGGATGCACAGGATGACCGTTGGTCTCCCTTGTTGCACGAACTGGTGAAATATCTGATGGCGAGATTTAAAGATAAATTAAAGAGCCAGCCGGTTGAAAATTAAAAATTTAATTTTGTTTAGTTTTATAAGCCGCGATGACTATAATAAACCATATAGAGATAGACGATATCAAGTACACCGTGAATCCCGTTAAGGCCGCGATCGTAAACAACGATCCAATCGATAATACTTTACACGTTATTATTGTAGTATCAAACCCCAGCGGTTTTGCATCCAGATTCATTCTAGCAAGGGAGTTCATTAATCGCATAGAAAAAGAAGAGACGGAATCCGTTAAGTTATATATCGTGGAGCTTGCATACGGTAACCAGCAATATTACATTACCGATAAAAATAACAGTCGACACCTGCAACTGAGAGGTGTTCATCCTCTTTGGCACAAGGAGAATATGATCAACATTGCAGTTCGCCGGCTATTGCCCACGACCTGGAAAGCTATGGCATGGATTGACGCAGACATAGAATTTGAAAATCGTAGTTGGGCTCAAGATACCCTGAAACTCTTAAATGGTCACTATGATATTCTACAGCTATTCAGCCATGCGTGCGATATGGATATTAACGGATATTCCATGAACGTGTTTAATAGTTTAGGATACTGCGTTGTACATCACGGTGAAAAAGGCATAAAGCACGAAGGGATTAACTACCCTCATCCTGGGTTTGCCTGGGCAATTACCCGTAAAGCCTATGATAAAATCGGAGGTTTATACGAGGTTGCTATTTTAGGTAGCGGTGACCATATTATGGCTAAAGCCCTGTTAGGCAAGGGTTTAACGGCCATTGTTCCCGAGTCGCATCAAGACTACAAAGATACCATTTCCACCTTTCAAGACAAGGCGCAATCATTGCGGTTCGGATACACACCCGGCGTAATCCGTCACCACTTCCACGGCAGTAAAAAAAATCGCAAGTACACCGAAAGGTGGCAAATATTAGTTAAATGGGACTACTCGCCGTTAAAACATTTAACGGTAAATGCCGATGGGCTTCTCATTCCGACCGAACAATGTCCAGCGGGCTTATTGGAGGATATAGTCGCATATAGCAATGAGCGTAATGAGGATGAAGGTAGAAGGTAGAAGATAAAGAAGATAGAAGATATGGAAGGAATTTTATTTTATCATTTATAATGGCCAAGACCGTCATCGGAATTCCGGTTGAGCAAGAAATGCTTAATGTAATTAACTTACAGCCAGGAGACTCAACAACGTTCCTTTTTTATACCGTACATTTCATTGATTTACAAAATCCCGTCGGTTTCGAGGAAGATATTGACACGCTCTTAAAAAACACCGGTACAATCTGCACTAGAGGTGCGGCTGGTGGCTTAACCCCCGCCTATATTGCGAAAGTGCAAGCGCGCTCACGTTATCTGGTTGTCGCCTTAGGCAATGACGATTCCAGATCAGTTGGAGCCTTCGTAATAGCCAGACCAGATCACAATGATCCCGCTGGTATTTACATTGAAGCTTCTTGCAATCTCCAGTCTGCGGATCTGACACGGAAACATCCTAGGTACGACGAGGAAGAAGCACGTAACCGTGCCGAGGTTGCCCGTCTTACAAAGGAAGAGCTTATAGAGGAATTCAACCTCCGTAGCCCTCCCGCAAAACACATTAAGACTCTGGGTGTCAATGAAAAAACCTACCGCTCAATAGTTGTTAAAAAACGGATGGAAGCCCTGCAATTGGAGCCTATTGTCTCCCGTATTAGTTTACGCACTGCTCAACTTGTAAAGTTGACCATCTTTAACTATGCGAATAAGACATTAGGTATGCGTCACGCCTATAATTCAGCATCTGGAGTAGATGCCGCCAAGACACACGCGCGCAACGGAATGACCCTTAGATCGGCGAACTGCGGTCAACCAGACCAGCTAGCCGAGCTATTCAGTAAAATACCCTTGAATGATAAGGGTCAGTATATGGAGCGGATGGTTAAAGAGGGTAAATTTAAGCTCGATGATGCTGGCGCTTACCCCATGAAGCTCTGCAATTACACGTTTAATGTATTGTTCTCCGATCTGCTTGATCATACCATTGGCTCCCTGATGAAGCTAGAGGAAGCCGGATTTAATACGGAAGACATCCTCTCTTACGATATGTCTTATTAAGGGATAAAAAGATAAATATTTATTTATCCTTTTATAATGGCCGTCGCGAAATCCGTCATAGGAATTCCAATTGAGCAAGAGATGCTTAACGTAGTTAACTTAAAACCAGGACAGTCTGCTCCGTTCCTTTATTATAACGTATATTTCATTGATTTGCAAAATCCTATCGGTTTCGAAGAAGACATTGACATTCTATTAAAAAATACCCATTTCATCTGCAACCGATTAGAAGGCGGCGGCATAAGCGCAAACTATGTTCGGGACGCGCAAGCGAACTCGCGTTATCTGGTTGTCGCCATAAATAAAACAGCTTCTCGTGAAAAGCGGCACATGGGACAGGTTGGTGCATTTGTATTAGCCATACAGGACAAAACCGATCCCGAAGGCATCTACGTTGAAGCTTCTTGTAATATAAGGTCCTCTGTTTCACGGGAAAACCCACAGTACCTGGAGGCTAGGGCACGCCATACGGCAGAGGTCGCTCTTCTTACAAATGAAGAGGTGGTAGAGGAATTTAACCGTACGAGACCCTCATTAAGCACTAAAATACTTACACTTGAGGAAATGTTGGAGTCTAAATCTTTAGTTAAATCTTTAGCTACTACTGGACCTAGAATTGTTGGAGTTAACAGAGATTCCCGTTTTGTGCGTTCATTGCTTGTGAAACGACGGCTCGACATCGACAACATTACTGAAAAAATCGTAACAAATATGCATTTTCGCATGGCTCAACTCTTAAAGTTAACCCTGTTTAACTATGCCAATCACCATTTAGGTATACGTCACGCATATAATTCAGCATCTGGAGTAAGTGCCGCCAAGACACATGCACGCAACGGAATGACCCTTAGATCGGCGAACTGCGGTCAACCAGACCAGCTAGCCGAACAATACAGTAAAATACCCTTGGATGACAAGGGTCAGTATATGGAGCGTATGGCTAAAGAGGGTAAGTTTAAGCGTGATGATACTGAAGCTTACCCCATGAAGCTCTGCAATTATAATTTTAATGTATTGTTCGCCGATCTGCTTGATCATACCATTGGCGTCCTGATTAAGGTAGAAAAAGCAGGGTATAATACGGAAGACATCCTCTCTTTCAATATGTATGTTTAAGGCTTTAAACTTTAATACACCAACGGATTATCCAAATCGCGGAACTGGTTAATGATCTGACGGAGCGGCTCACTCTTCGTGCAGATCGCGCCTAGCATAACGAGCAACTTAATACGCTTGCGAATAAAATCCTGCTTATCCTGGTCGAGATTAGGCCACCACTTACGCATCTGCGAACGCAGCTCAACGAATTCCGACTCGATCTCAAAGTCCGTATCCAGGAAAAATTTATCGTTATCCGATAAAATCTCTTGGGCGTATTCAATAATTGAATCCACGAAAAGGTTAATAGATCCGCGGGGATCAATCTTCATCCCCGCGTTTAGCTTGTACTCGAACTTCTCAATAGCAATAATCTGCTCGCGAGTGAGCCATTGCTTAACCTGCGTAATCATATCATCCAGTGTCTTGCGAAACTTACCAACATCCGTTAAAGCGCTCATTTTATAAATATGTAGCTAAATTTTTTTAAGCTATTAAACATTACCAATTATTATTCTTCCCTCTTTGCATTGTTGGCATTGTTGGCATGGACGGCATCGTTGGCATTGTTGGCATAGAGGGCATAGACGGCATAGACGGCATTTTTGGCATCGATGGGGCGGACGGCAGGGCCGAAGCTCCCATTAAACCTCTTGGCGTATCCTGATCTCTCGCCTGTTGAAGCTGCTCCATACGCCGGTCAATATCCGTTGACCGCGACTTACGATCCTGATGAGCGTCGTCATAAGTCGCGATTTTACTGTCCATCGACTCCTCTATACTGGCGTAACCCTTGTTAAACTCACCGCGCCCGCTACTAAAACCGATATTATAATCCGTATCGAACAAACTGTTGCCGCTCTGGCCGGCCTGCTCCAAAGTACAGCAATCATCAGCTATACCAGACCCATGAATGTTACTAGAAAACAGTTCTTCCTTATTCAAAGCACTCTCCTTCATCCAACTAAGCGCAGCGTTAGCAAACACCGGCTCTTTAAGACCGGAAATGGCCAGTAACGGGATTAATCCACGTTGCTTACACTGTTCGACAATCTGAGGTAACCGAAGGTTAGGTGGAGGACGCGTAAAGTCGCGGGGATCATGGATGCAAATTCGGATAAATTGCTTATTCATGTTGGGGCATTTGTCTAAATATTCTAAACATTGTTTGCTTAAAGCATCGTTGGGATGTGTGCTGTAAAATAGTAAATTCTTGTTCTGAATACCGCTCATTATATCACCTGCCTAAAATAAAATAATCATTCTCAACAATCCGACAAAAAATTGATCTTAGCATAATATATACGTCATTAAACATGGACATCCTACCGCCCTTGACAATCACCAGCACCGCGAAGTTTGCGCGCATGCAAACCCGCAACTATGCCTATCACCCATCCATTATCAACGGCATCCAACGTATGATGCTTAACTTTATCCCGTCATACATGTTTGATATGTACCTTGAGCCCGAAGACTACGAATTTCTTAGTTTCGCTCTAAAAATCCCCCGCATTAATCCTAAACACCAAAAGTTTACCACCCTATCATGCAACACCAAGTTTCCCATCCCCATGCTCTCCCTGCATATGTCGCGCCAAACACTTAACTCGGAAACCGTTGATATGGAAGGTCGCAATCTACTCCGCAGCGACCCGCTCCGCAACATCTATTTCGCCCTGTGCGAATTGCCCTCCGCTGAGGAAGATCCCATCGCCCGTATCAGCAAGCCCCGTGTCAACAAGAACGCCGCGCCCCTGATCATCTATGCGCGCGACCTGGAGGCGTTTGTGTTTACCCGCGCCGACGAAAAGGACCCTTGGACGTATAACATCGCCGAATCGTATGAGGTCCAAAGTCGCATTAACGAGATTTTCGTGTATAACGGCAAACTAGCCCTGATCGAGCACGGTAAGCACGTCAACACCCTCCTTAAGCCGCGTATGGCCTTGGGCAAGGAGGACCCGGCTTGTAGCCCTTGCCGGTCGTCTTATCGCTGGGTCATGAATCCGGTGTTTAAAGACACGCACCCGATTGTCAACAAGGATTTTACGCTGCGTCGCAAGATCGAAGGGCAGCCGGGTCCGAAGGACATGTTTTTGATGGCTCCGTCGGAGGAGGAAGGCGTATATGGCAAAATGGACTACCAGAACAAATTTGGTAAGCCATATGGCGTGGACCTGATGTTTCAGTATAACGGCAAAAGCGATCCCCTAAAGGCCATGAAGAAAAGCGTGCAGCAGTTTATCGATACGCTGCAACTTATGACCGGTGAACTGGAATCGAAATCCGATGTTGTTCACGTAGAAAACGGGGCGGAGGGCTGGTTTACGCGCCTGACGGTGCCGCTTAATGTCGACGTTAACCTCGAAAAGCTTGAAAACGGTAAGTACCAAGGGTTGCTGGACGACGGCATTAATCATGCCGTCAGCGTAAAAGTGTTGGAGATTCTGGACCGTGTTATCGGAGACCGGTTGTCTATGTGGGAAAATACCTCGGTGTACTACAAGGTTCCGCACCGTCTAATTGCGCAAAGTATCCTGTTTGTTAAGCTGCCGGAATCGGCCGAGTTTGACAAGGAAGTGCGTGACCTCCTTCCGATCGCGAACCCGCATAAACCCGCCTCCTTGCTCATTATTCAGAGCGCAATCAACGAGGTCGTTGGTGATCTATCGAGGATTGCGGGGGAGCTAGGAATGATTTAAAGGCTTTAAGCTTTAACGTGTTAAGCTTTAACGTGTTAACCAAAACTTACGGAAAATATCCACAATATACATAGGTCTAATCCACGCGTAGGGGTCTTCGTTGTCCTTAGCTCTAGCCTTAGCAACGGCAGCTCTAGCCTTAGCAATAGTTGCTTTGGTAAACATGGGTTTATTCTTACCGCCGTACTGTTTTAGATTTAGATTTAGATTTAACTTTAGCATTGGCTTCAACTTTAGCTTCGGCTTTTGCTTTTTTAATTTGGGCTGAAACACCAGTAAAACAGCTATAAAAAATACAGGCACAAGCACGAGAAGAAGTATGGACAACATAGGTATTTATATTAATATCAGAATTTAATCTTAATTACTATATATGGATATTAAAGCTAACACCTTTGATGACCACGCAGATGAGCTATCCCGTAGCGCTCAACTTCTTGATCAGCTGAGCGAGAAAATTACGGCTAAATCCATAGAAATCGACGACAAGATTGCCGCCTTGCTTAAAAAAACGAACCTAAAGCTCGAAGACGCTACGCAGTTTTTAATCCTACAGAAAATCATCATCACTAACGAACACGACTATATTAAAAATGTTAAAACGATCATATCTACCAATATCAAAGCCCAGTTACTCGCTCTTGCTGAAAATGTTGCTATGTTTCTCGTATCCATTCAGGGCATCTACAAGGAAATCCCCAATGTGGAAACTAAACATGCCCTGGTTTCCCAAAAAAAAGACAGCATCAGTAAGATTATCGGCGATATAAATACAAATTTAAACACCATCAGAGGGATCCTGTTGGAATTTGATGCTTTTAACAAACAGTTTAGCGAAGACATTAGAAAGGGCAACTTTCACTGCTTGACATTAAGCTCCGATATGAGAACCGTTTACACCCATATTTACCTCGAATACTCAAAGTATGTAACGGACATGGATAATCGTATGTCTTACTATAGCGGATTCGCCAGCAATATCTTAGAACAACTACCTAATATGAAAATATGTAATTATTACTTGCCACCGGATACCGTGGCGTCAGTATCGACCTCTGCGAAAGATATTGTATCCGACTTAAAATCAAGGTCCAGTTTCAGCAGCTCTTTAAGTTTAAATGAAAATGGCAATGGAAATATAAGCGGAAGCGGAAGCTTTAACGGAAGAGATAGTGTTTTTAAAGAAGATTACGGATCGGTTTAGGTTTAACCCCTTATTAAGCTGTTTATGTTTAAACGTCTTAATAAGGGTTACCTTTACCCACCGCCAACACGCCGAGAACCGGGTTCACGGTTCACGGTTCACGGTTCACATCTTAAAATTTTAATATTAATGTTATATGGAAAACCGTGAATATTGGAAAGAGGAAGAAGAACGGATTCTTAAAGAGTGGGCCGACAAGGGCCAGTGCTATGAACTCATGCACGCCCGCTGCCACGAAATATATCGAAGGAAAAACACCTGGTTCGTCATCCCGGTAATTATTATCTCGACCTTAACCGGTACGGCCAACTTCGCACAAGACAAAATCGCCGCCGACAAGAGAGACATTTTTGTCATGACCGTTGGTGGTCTTAACATTATTGCGGCGATTGTAACCACGATTAGCCAGTACCTTAAAATATCCGAACTGAATGAAAGCTATCGCGCCGGTTCCCTGTCATGGGGCAAGTTTTACAGAAACATTAAAACCGAGCTAGCCAAGCATCCGCTGGATCGTATTCAACCTTCTAACATGTTAAAACACTACAAGGAAGAATATGACAGACTTATTGAGATTTACCCGCCGATCCCGCCAAGCATCATCTCGGAATTCAACTCAAAACTATCCAATATCCCAGGTGTGACCGTATCGGAACTAATTAAACCGGAAATCTGTGACGCGCTGTTCCCCACCGGCATTTATAATATGTCAAAAGAAGAACGCATTGAAATGATAAAGCGGTTTCAGCCACCCGTACCGGAACCCGAGAAGTCAAATGATGACGAAATAATACAGATTGCAGAGGATCCCGAACCCGAACCAGAAGATCCCAAAATTACCAAATTTAAAGCGGCGTTTTACAAAATCAATAACAGATTCCCAACGGATCAGGAGCTCGAAATCATTAATCAGGAATTGTTTGAAGACCACGGAGATTCTAATGTTTAAAGGGGTTAAAGGGGCTTAAAGATTTAAAGGCTTAAAGGGCTTAAAGCTTTAAATCTTTAAGGATTAAATGACCGTAGATCTGGTAAGCATCGTCACATGTACGTATAACCGTGCCCTGTTTTACAATAATCTTAAACGTGTCGTCGCCCAACAAGACTATCCCCATGATTTCCTAGAATGGATTATCGTGGATGATTCTACGGAAAGCAACGCGAATAAGTTCCCTGCTCTTTTAGACGGGATTTCCATTCGCTATTTTCACTTGAAACAGAAAATACCATTAGGCAAAAAGCGAGATTTTATTAACCGAATCACCAAGGGCAAATACATCGTTAACTTTGACGACGACGATTACTACCCGCCTACACGCGTAAGTCACGCAGTAGAAATGCTTAGTTCTACCGGCCTGAATATCGCCGGATGCAGCGTTATGTTTATGTATTTCTGTAAAAATAAGAATATTTACCAGCTTGGACCATACGGTAACAACCACGCAACGGCTGCGACACTCGCGTATACAAAGGAATATACGAAAACCCATACCTTCTTTGATCCGGCAAACGGAAACTACGGCGAGGAAAGTATATTTACTAACAATTGGCAAGAAAAGATGGCGCAACTGGATCCGATAAAAACAACGTTAACTTTATCCCATACTGATAACACGATCGAGAAAACTATGTTCCTAGAAGAGAAGTACGGTCAGTTAAACCGGTCGATCAAATTAACGAGTTTAACACTCTCTGATTTCATGAATGAAGAGTATCAGGAGTTTTACCGGACCATCCCGTATGAATACAAAGTAAACGAGATCTCCAAGGAAGTCTCTAAGTTGCTAGAACAGAATGCAACGAAACCTGTAAATGCCAATAATGCAATGACGTCTGATTATCAGACACATATGATCCAGCGTATGGCGGCAGAAATTCAACTGTTTACATGCTGGAAACAGAAGCAGTTGTCATTTAAAATTTAAAGGAAATCCTTTGTCGTTTAAATTTTAAAATCCCTTAAAGCCAGGGGACCTGCGCTCCCCTCTAGTTGGAGTAGGCAAGACCGCCCATACCCGACATAACACGGAGAACGTTGTAGTTCGTCGCGAATACGAGGATGCTACCACCCACGACGTTACCTAACCCGAGCTGAAGCTTGGCGTTATCAATGCGCGAGAAGTTGCAGGTGCCTGAAGGCTGGTGCTCCTCCGGCTTCAAGGCGAACGAGTAAACGTTGATACCAGGCGAGGCCGGAATGCGGGTGTGAGCCTGGTAAGGCTGAACCTTGTTAAAGTAGTGGCCAACGCGCTGGGCAAAACGGTCGTGACCGTTAAGCTTTAAGATAGCATTCAGTACAGGGTTCGTTCCTTCAATGCTAGCGCCCGTAAAGTTGTCTCTCGCACCCATGGCCTCGTTACCCAAGATGTAACGACTGGACTGCCGAAAAACGTTATTATCGCCGACATCGTCTAACACAACAGTTTCCTTGCAGACCCAGATGAGCTCCTTAACCGGGTGGTTAAAGTTCAAGTCAACCGTCTTGTTACCAGCGCCGGCGGCATATGTGTCCGTGTTCAGCTGAAGCTGCTCAATCAGGTACTCGTGCGAGACCTGGGCGAAGCGACGACGCTCATCCGTGTCAAGGTAGACGTAGTCGACCCAGAGACTGGCATTTAAGGCCGTCGTCGCAGGCGTACCTCTGCACACATCAACCTCAGCGGCGAACTGGATGTTGACTTTAACCTCATGGTACTGGAGAGCAATCAGAGGCAGAGCCAGGCCGATGTTGCGGCAGAACCAGAACTGTAAAGGAACGTAAATCTTACGACCAGTTACGCCGTCTCCTGCTGACTGGAGGCCGCCATCACCTGCTATAGCTGTCCGCATATCCTGACCAATCATCCAGCGGTAACCAAGCTCCTTGCTGGCGGGAACCGTGAGCTGCGACCAGACCTCAAGCCAGTCACCATAGTGACGATCAATCAGCTGCCCGCCGATCTCTATTTCTACCTGCTTAAGCAGGTGGTGACCAACATCGTGGTGGTAACGTGCGTCATTGTTATTGCCGGTCTCAGTTAAGTTAGGTAAGACGATCTCCATCATCATACCGCTGACAAGATCACCGTTGCGGGAGATCAGGGCCGTGACGCGGTTGTTAAAAGCGGCCGTACCATTAAAGGTCTGCTGGATCGACTCCATAGCAAAGTTGGTATGGCGACGGTAAACTACCTTAAAGTAGGTAATCATAGGGTTGCCCGTAAGATAAATATCTTGGGCACCATAAGCGACAAGCTGCATAAGTCCTCCGGTCATTATATTCTTATAATTTATTTTTTTTAAACAATAACATCTCAAAGCAAATAATCAAAGCAACACAAACACTTTAAAATTTTATTTGATGAAAGAAGGAAATCTAGGCTACGGGAACTTGGAACTTGGAACTTACCACTCGGGGTGAGCGCCCTCGGGGTACTCACAGGTGTCACAGTTTACGATGAAGCCATGCTTGCACGTCTCGGCCTCCTCGCGGATGAGCATGGCCTGCTGATGGAGCTCCTCGGCGTACTCGTCGTCGATCTCATCTTCTTCGTCCGACGAGATATCAGCGCCGACAATCATCATCTGGCAATGGAGGCAGTTGTGGAAACGGTTGCCGCCACAGTCGTTGTTTTTGCACAAGTTGTACTTGATCACCTGCTCGTAAGTGTAAGGGTTGACCTTGATGTACAGGTAACCGACAATTTTGTTGGGCCACCAGTTATCATCCACCGGCACCGCAAGAAGCGCCAGCGACACATCATCCAGCTGTTCCGGGCTCAGGCATTTCACGCACTCACCATTGCTCTTTAGCCACTCATAGGCCCGAGCGGGGTCGGTGTGGAGCAAATCCAGAAGAGATGTAAAAAAGCACCGAGACATGTTTGCGTCGGGCGTCTGAAAGACTAATAAACCGTTGACGCATTCTAAGCTGACGCACTTTTCAATTTTTCCGATCGCGAATTTACGTATGGGCGTACGTAAAATTCGCGATGCCAAAGTGTTTTTTTTTGTTTTTTTTGTTTTTCCTTTTTTATTGGAAGCAGAAGCATTTTTATTGGAAACAGAGGAAGCAGAAGCGTAGTTATTTAGCAGAGAATCTCACCGATGTCGAGGTCCAAGCCGCGGCGGCGGCGGTAGAGGCTGGAGTTTTGCATATTCAGGTCGTAGCGCGGGCTGACCCGCATGTTCTCCCAGCGGGCCATCAGGGCCGCCGCAACCTGCGCCTCCAAGTCCGTGGGCGAGGGCGCCATAGCGTCCATGTGGCAGTACAGGCAGCCCGTGTCGACCGCCCACGTGTGGCAGGATTTGGCCACACCACGGCACGTGGGGCACAAGAGGAGCTTGACCTGTTCGAAGGACTGGCTGGGGAGCACCTCGTACAGGTAGCCGACGATCTTGTTAGGCCACGAGTCCAGGTTCCGCGTGTGGTGCGTGTAGTGCTCCTTCATCACGTCCACGATGAGAGCCCACTGCTCCGCGGAGAGGTAGCGGAGGAGCCGGCCACCACGCGACCACGCGTTGAGAGCGTAGTACGACAGCACCGGGTAGTGCTGGTAGCTCCGCTTGAACTCGTCGTACATCGAGGTGAAAAACCCGGTCAGATGGTGAATGGCCGACATGGTTGGATTGATGGGGTGCTTTGAGGCGGTGACTTGAAGGGAGTCTGAAAGTTAAATGTTAATCAACTGGTCAAGAATCCAACGGTTCAATTAGTTATTATTTAACGAGTCATTTCATTCAAAGTAATATGGCTGTAGTTTACGTCACGATACGGTTAAACAGGCCTTTTACAGCCACATTACTTTGAATGAAAACATGTATTACACAGACATAAAAACGATAGAAGTCAATCTTATAACCGTAGATAAACAGATACAGCAGGCTCCTTCACTGGCGCAAACCCCTTCCCGTACGTAAACCTACCACCTACAATACACTATGTCGGTCTCGGTCATCCCTCCCCAGGTCATCTCTATCCCTGCTGTGTCGCCTGCGTCGCCCATGACGGTGGTCGAGAGCAACATGACCGTGTTCTTGAACCTTAAGAACGTGTGGAATCTGACGAACATTGCCGAGATGAAGCAAATCTACGCGATCCTCATGTACTGCGTGAAGCACCGCAAGTTTGACGTGACGATCAACGGCCTGGACGCCAGCGGCGCGGTTCGCTACGGCGAGTCGTTCGGCCACTACGATAGCGAGGATCTCAAGGAGTTCATGCACCTGCTTGTCTCCCGCGAGATGACGAACGAGCTGTCGCACGTGACCTTTACCTTCTTCGACAAGATGCTCTTTCACCAGGTCAAGACCCGCCTGAACCTTTAATTCTTCCTTCCTCCCCTTCCCTTCCTCCCAATAAAGCAAAAAAAAACACACTTTGTTTAACACTCTTTGCCAAAGTAAGGTAAACGTATTTAAGGAGAGTAAATCTTAATTAAGGAGGAGGGGTTAAAGGGGAACCTAAGGTTCCCCTCCCCCTATTCAAGGACCTTCTTGCGAGTAACCCCCGCCAGGTACAAGCCGTCCACTTTGTAAACCATCTTGATAAAGTCATCCATCATCTCGTTCTTATTGGAAGCCGGACCCATCTCCGTCAACCCACGCTTAAAAATATACAGCCATTCCCCCATGTCTTGGATCTCCTCCATATGCGTCAGATACTGACGACCCTTACAAAACTGGCTGAAATAGTGATGAATCGGCTGATCCAAGTCCAAGTCGAATCCATACTGAACAACATACTGCTTAAGCTGGTCAATGAGACCGGGAAACCGCTCAAACTTAGGCAGATAATATGCGGTGGGGGACAGCATGTCCCCCTGGCTATCTTCGGAAGCCTCGGAAGCCTCGTCTGAAGACTCGGAATCGTAGTCCGAATCGTCGGATTCCTCCTCATCGGAAGATTCGGAATCCGTAGCAGGGGTGCCTGTGGTCTGGGCCGGGGCCTCCTGCACCTGATGACGCTGTTCATGGCGATACAACAAGATGCTCATCAGGTCAATAAACTCTGTAGGCTCAAACCGGTGAAGAACACCCGTAGTCAACAGCTTGATCAACAAGATACTC
>Ga0247722_10000824_pt1 | contig 18028 bp, 17 predicted proteins | sample MSEWelMarce3H_FC_FD_189094 | JGI IMG/M metagenome (GOLD analysis project Ga0247722, IMG submission 189094) | Subsurface sediment microbial communities from gas well in West Virginia, United States - MSEEL Well Study Marcellus 3H_FC | ecosystem: Environmental > Terrestrial > Deep subsurface >... | reverse complement strand
ATGATATAGCGCCCATACTCAAGAATTCGGCTTTGTACGAGGATGAAGGATCGCTCCAACAATTAAAAGCCTACTACTACCAAAAAAAATATTTGAAACGTATTTTGGATAGATTAAACGATTGATGTAATATTGCAGCCCAACAAACAAAGAGTGTGCGTTGGTGAACTTCGTAGGAAGTTTATTAATTAACAAGAAAGGCCCATGTGGCGGAATTGGTAGACGCAGCAGACTCAAAATCTGCCATTCGCAAGGGTGTGAAGGTTCGATTCCTTTCGTGGGCACATCTTAAAAATTATAAAAGCCTTATAAATCAATAGTTTATAAGGCTTTTTTAATTGTTGAGTAACGCCTGAGTAACGGTCACTGTAAATGAGTAGCTATTCTCATCTTTTCTGCCAATGAAGAGTTTGCGTTAGACAGCATCCACTCTTCTAGTAATTCCCTATCAAAATATATACGCTTACCGTTTTATAATAGATTCTGTACTAAATTTAATCATCAACATTCTAATCGGCTTCAGTTGCAGTCCTGACCGTTTTTCAAATACTGGCACAGCAGCAAGCCTCGAACGTTTTGTGTAATATTGATGAACACCACTACAACTTTAAATGATAAATAGCAGCTATAAAAAAATGACGCTAATAAAGAAATATTCTCTAACCATTTCCCTACTACTTTCAGTCAACATTTTAATCGCTCAAAACGCAACAATTAAAGGTATAGTTGTTGAAAAACACAATCATTTGCCAGTAGAGTTCGCAAGTGTAGCAGTATTAAAACTTCCTGACTCGACGCTTGTTGCTGGTACATTAACAGATAGTATTGGATTATATAAAATATCAAAAATTGGTATTGGTAGTTACCTGCTTAAAGTTGTTTCTATCGGTTACCAAATTTCTTATACTAATTTTTCAATATCAGACAAAACTCAACAGACTATAATTGACAGTATTTACCTTGCCATATCCAGTAAAATATTAGGAGAAGTTGTGGTAAAAGGTCAGTCAAATAGCATTACAAACAAATTAGATAAACAAACCTATAAAGCAAACCAATTTGAAGCAGCTAAAGGTGGTAATGCAACGGATGTTTTAAAAAACCTACCGTCAGTTTCTGTAAATAGTTTAGGTGAAATCAGCGTTAGAGGTTCAACAGGTTTTATGGTACTTATAAATGGAAAGCCCGTTTTAACAGATGCTCAAACCATATTGAGCCAATTACCAGCCAACATCATTGAAAATATTGAATTAATAACTGCCCCTTCTGCAAAATATGATGCCGACGGAAAAGGTGGAATAATAAATATAACCACCAAAAAAGGAACTAGTGATGGTTTTGCTTTTCAAGCAAATGCACTTGCAGGGTTACCAAGCACTACTAATTACGATAATCTTGAATACCCAATTAGGTATGGTGGCGATGCAACGATAAACTACAAACAAAATAATTTGGAGATTACTGTTAGCGGAAATTATACAAGAAATGATGCTAATGGAAAAAGAGAAGGAGATGTTTATACAAAAAACTTTATTAATAACACAAAAACAAGTTTTCCATCAATAGGCGAAAGAAGTTTTGACAGACATAACTATGGATTAAGAACCAACATTAGTTATACACCCAATAAACATAACGCATTTAGTATTGGCTTTTTCGCAAGTAAAAAATATCAGCAAAGAAGAGCCGATATTGTTTACAGTAATTCAACAGCAGATCTCACATCAGGTGTAACTTTAAAACAATTGACTTATTTCAATTCAAACCTGCAAAACAAAGAAGGCAAGTTTGTATTAGGCAGTTTTGACTATACTCATACTTTTAAAAATAATTCAAAACTTTCTTCATCTGTTATTTATGAAAATGCCAATTTATATGGCAACACGATTAACAAAAATTTAGACTATCCAAATAAAATTGCAATTTTTCAATTCGTAACAAACCCTTACACCAATCCTATAAATGGCTATAGATTAAAACTCGATTACGGTATCAATATCGGAAAAGGAAAACTTGAAACTGGTTATCAGTATAGAAGTGACAAGCAAGATGGAAAATTTGATTATACTGTAACACCAAATACAAACCAGCCTGATAGTTCAAAATTTAGAGGAACTGCAAAATCAACTATTCAAATCAATAGTGTTTATGCTCAATATTCAAACAAAGTTTCAAAACTACAATACACAGCAGGATTAAGATACGAATATGCAACAAGAGAGGTAACCTTATCTTCAGATATTAATTCACATCAACTAAACTTAAGCAACTTGTTCCCATCTGCAAATCTACTTTATGTAATAAATAATGAATGGAATATTAAAGCTGGTTATAGTAAAAGGGTTCAAAGAAATAATAACTTTGAACTTAACCCAATACCTGAAAGAGAGCATTCTGAAACGCTTGAGCAAGGCGATCCTGATTTGTTGCCCCAATTTATTGACCTTATTGAATTTGGTGTAAATCATACTTTCAAAAAAGGTTCATTTTTTGCAACAATGTATTATCAAAACATCAAAAACCCCATACAAAGAGTGAATAGTGTTTATGCAGATTCTATATTAAACAGGCTTTTTACAAATGCAGAAAAAGCAAGACTTATTGGGTTAGAATTTGGCACTACTATAAAACCAAATAAATGGTTAACTACTTATTTAGGAGCCAATATTTACAATTATCAAATAAGCGGTGCTTTAAATGTTTTAGGTACAACATCAAATGTAAATAACGCCAACTGGGTTTATTCAATAAATATGAACAGCACATTTGACTTAGGCAAAAGATGGAGTTTGCAAGCCAACTTTAATTATCTCTCTAACAGACCAACAGCACAAGGAGAAGATTCAAGGTTTTTCTCACCAAACACTTCCATTAAAAAAACATTTAGTAATGGTAAATATTCTTTGGGGCTATTATGGCAAAATATGAACCTTGGTTTTATGAATGCAAACCAACAGCGTATTACAACTTGGGGTACAGACTTTTATACCACAACAAATTATATTTACGAAACGGATGTTTTTCTTTTGAATTTCAGTATTAATCTCAACAAGCTAAACAGCAAGACAAAGCTTCCCTCCAGTGAATTGGGAGAAAAAGAATTTTAATGAAAGTAATACAGACTTTGAAGGAGAAATACTTCACACAACACGCTGAATCTTTCATTCTTGCATAACAATGTTTTTATGTGTGCCAGCCATATAAAGCAACAATTACAGCCTTGTTGCGAGCCTTTTTCGTTGCTTTAACTCCAATACTCCAATAGAACCATTTCGATTGTAAAGTCAACAACCTTATTTTTCAATACTTGTAATGATTATTTCGTTTTAATCATTTTACCTCTTATAGGTTTTTCTACTCCGGGGATACTCACTTCAAACACCATGCTATCTCCAGCCGCTGCTAACAATTGAACAGTTGCTTTTATGCCATCTTTGCTTGCTATGCTGCTCTTTTTATCAGCATAGAATGTTTCTGTAAGCAGCAATTCATAACTACAGTTACTCGTCCAGTTAACGTTATAGGTAGCAACATTTTCTGTACCCGGCTCATTTTCTCTTTGGGTGCTTCCTTCTCGTTGAGCACGGTAAAGCACCGTGTCACCATCTATCCGGTACACAAATTTGCCTGTACGATAAGCATCACAAAGGTCAGGCGCTGGTGTTTCTTTTTTTTCGCTGTTGCAGGCCATGCCAAACAGCAGGCACATCAAACCAATTTTTTTCATTATTCAAAATAGGTTTTCTTGTGTTAATAATGATAACTCTAGCCTTATAATTTGAGGTAATAGGGTTCTAATAAGGCACTAAAAGTGTCACTATAGCTTTTATCGGTTTCGGCTATGTACATGTTGCTAAACTGTGCAGGTATGTTTTCTCTTCCAAAAAAAAGAATACTTCTAAAGTAGGGATGCGCAGCTGTTTGTTGCACTTCAATTTTTTTGTACATAAACAACTGCTGCTGGGTCAACAAGCTTTCTACATACGCTGTGCGGTGATGGGGTAACAATAAAGCCGCTGTTCCCAATGGGGCCAATAACCTATTGATGTGTTCTAGTAAGGGTGCTAATGTTAACTGTGTATCGTGTTTAGCAGCATTTTTTGCTTGGTTGGGGCTTTTTAAATCCTGTTCAAAAAAAGGTGGATTGCTAATGATAAAATCATAAGGTGCAGATGGGGTCACATCACAAATATCTTTTTCTATAACCCTTATACGATTGGCCCAGGGCGATTGTAAAACATTTTGTCGCGCCTGTGCTGCTGCAGCTCCACTTAATTCCACAGCATCTATGCTAGCTTTGGTTTCCTGTGCCAGCATCAGTGCCAATAAGCCCGTACCTGTTCCAATATCTAGTATATTTTCTATTTCGGTTGGCGAGTTGGATAGTGCTTTTGCCACGATCGCCCCAAGCAAACAAGCGTCTGTACATACTTTCATGGCAGTATTTTCCTGGTAAACGGTAAATTGTTTAAAAGAAAAATAGTTGTTGGCCATTATAAGAAATTAGGAGTGATGCTGTATTTTAATCAGTTTTAAAAAACAACAGTGAATTACCATTCTGCTCTTGCAGTGGGCAGTATGCTCAATGGGGAAAAATCGTTTTCTAAAAATTTGTAGTGGCCAGCCATGGCAATCATCCCCGCATTGTCTGTACAATATTGAAAGGGTGGGATATAGGTACTCCAGCCCATTTTTTCACCCAGTTCCTGCAGGCTTTTTCTAAGACCACTGTTGGCGCTTACTCCGCCAGCTATACATATTTCTTTTATGCCTGTTTCAGTTGCCGCTTTTTTTAATTTATTCAGCAAGATGCTGATGATGCGTTGTTGAATAGACGCACAGATGTCTGCCAGATTTTCATCAATGAATTGCTGCCTTTCCGCTGCAGTAGCCGTAAACGATTCTTTGAAAACATTGGATGTACCAGCATTTTGCAAGAAATACAAAATGGATGTTTTTAATCCAGAAAAACTAAAATTTAATCCAGGTATTTGTGGCTCAGGAAAACGAAATGCTGCAGGGTTTCCTTCTTTCGCATACTTGTCAATCAATGGTCCACCAGGGTAAGGCAATCCCAACAACTTAGCCGACTTGTCAAATGCTTCACCTGCTGCATCATCAATGGTTTCGCCAATTACTTTTAAAGCCGAAGGCGATTCACACAAAACAATTTGGGTATGGCCTCCGCTCACTGTCAAACACAAAAAAGGAAAAGCGGGTCTGGGCGATTCAATCAAATTGGCCAGCACATGAGCCTGCATATGGTGCACGGCAATCAAGGGTTTCTGTAAAGAGAGTGCCAATGATTTTGCAAACTGTGTTCCAACTAGTAAAGCGCCAATCAAACCAGGTGCTTGCGTGAAGGCGATAGCATCTACATCCGTTAAAGCAATGCCTGCTTTGGTAATAGCCGCATCCACTACAGGAACGATGTTTTGCATGTGTGCTCTGCTCGCTAGTTCAGGTACGACACCACCGTACTGCTCATGAATTTTTTGTGTGGCAATGATGTTGGATAAGATGTCTCCATCCTTACATACAGCTGCAGAGGTTTCATCGCAGGATGATTCTATAGCGAGAATAACGGGCATATGATTTTTAAATAAATGCTGATAATAAGTTACGCAAGCAAGTTACAAACTATCCCTTGCCGAATTCACAAAAGGCTTCATTTTATTAGCTTCTGATGGCCACCACTGGATCTAATTTAGCAGCTCTCGATGCCGGAAAAATTCCGGCGAGTATGCCAACTACCACACATACCACCACACTGATGATGAGCATGGGCGTAGAAATGTATATGGGGAAATCCAATGCCTTGCTGGAGATAATGGTACCGATCCACACAAAAAACAAGCCAACCGCTCCACCCATTAAACAGAGAATGATGGCTTCCATCAAAAACTCAAATAAGATGCTGCTGCTTTTGGCCCCAATGGCTTTTTTCAACCCAATAACGGCAGTTCTTTCTTTCACCGTTACAAACATGATGTTGGCAATGCCGAACAATCCTACAATTAAACTGATACCACCAATGATGGATCCTACAATGTTTAAAATAGAAAAGAAGCCAGTAATAGCTTTGCTAAAAGCTTCTACACTGTTGAGTGAAAAATTATCATCCTGCGTAGGACTCAACCTTCTTATCTGCCGCATGATGCCTCTCAGTTCATCGCTCAAAGCTGCTGGCGTAATGCCATCTAAACCTTTTGCAATTAAAATGGGATTCGAATTTTTTTCGTCGAAAATGGTTTTACAAAATTTATAAGGCAGCATCACACAGTTATCGTAATCCCAGCCAATAAAGTTTTTTCCTTCTTTTTTAATAACCCCCACCACGGTCACTTTTTTTCCTTTCACATCAATCTGTTTGCCCATGGCCCTTGCTACATTCCCAAACAAATTCTCAGCATTGGTGTGTCCGAGCAAACACACGTTGGATCCGTTGGCAAATTCTGCCTGCGACAAAAAACGACCTTCCGCAAATTGTATGGGTTGAATGGTCATTTGTGCTTCTACTATGCCATAAATGCCAGATGATGGAATCAGATCATCTTTGTGGGAAATAGAAGTATTGGTTTGTAAAAGAAATGAAATATCATCCAGCAAAATAGAGCGTTCTTTGATCAAAGCGGCTTCTTCGAACTTCATCACTGGTCTTGACCTGAATTTCCAAAAGGGCTGGTCTGGCCCTCCGCTGTAATCCCATTTGTCGATGTAAATGGTGTTACTGCCCAAACTTTGCACTTCACTTTGGATGTTGCGTTCTAAGCTGTTTACAGCAGCCAATACACCTATGATGCAGAATATACCAAATGCCACCCCAATTAAACTAAGGCTGGTACGCATCTTGTTTTCTTTTAATTCCTGCAAGGTTAACCTGAGCGAATTGCTGAGTATGTTGAGCATTTTTGGCATGCCTCAAAGTTATGCGGAATATTGGAAAATGGAACTGATTGTATGTTGAACGGTTTTATTTGCTTTTGTGCTACAAATGCCAACACTGGCAACCCTCTTTGAAGCTTCGGCTTCAACGACTATCTTTGCGCACTTTATGAGTTACACAGAAGAAATAAACAGACGTAAAACCTTTGCCATCATCTCTCACCCAGATGCTGGTAAAACCACCCTTACAGAAAAATTCCTATTGTTTGGTGGAGCCATTCAAACAGCCGGTGCCGTTAAAAGCAACAAGATTAAAAAACATGCTACGAGCGATTTCATGGAAATTGAACGCCAGCGTGGTATCAGTGTGGCCACCAGTGTAATGACCTTTGAATATGGCGGTCACCTCATTAACTTATTGGATACACCGGGGCACAAGGATTTTGCGGAAGATACTTATCGCACGCTTACTGCTGTAGACAGTGTAGTATTGGTGATAGATAGTGTGAATGGGGTAGAGGACCAGACTAGAAAATTGATGGAAGTAATTGCCATGCGCAAAACACCGGTGATCGTGTTTATCAATAAGATGGATCGGGATGGTAAAAACCGTTTTGATTTGTTGGAAGAAATTGAAAAAGAATTGCACATACAGTTGCATCCCATGACTGTTCCCATCAACAGCGGAAAAGAATTCAAAGGGGTATACGATTTGCACGAAAAAAGTTTGGTACTCTTTACTGCAGGTACAAAAGCCAACGACGAAGATGTAGTGAACATCAGCGATTTGAATGATAAAGTATTGGATGCCAAAATTGGAGAAAGAGATGCATCTATATTGCGGGAAGATGTAGAGTTGATAGATGGTGTATATGGCGAATTGAATGAAGCCGATTACCTGAGCGGAAACATCGCTCCTGTATTTTTTGGAAGTGCAGTAAATAACTTCGGGGTGAAGGAAATGTTGGATACCTTTATCCGCATTGCACCCACACCAAGACCAAGACACACCACCACAAGGGACATCAAACCAGAAGAACCAAAATTTAGTGGATTTATTTTTAAGATACACGCCAACCTCGATCCCAAACACCGCGACAGAATTGCCTTCTTAAGAGTGTGCAGCGGTAAGTTTGCACGCAACACTTATTACAAACACGTTCGTTTAGAAAAAGACGTTCGATTCAGCAATCCTTATAGCTTTTTGGCCCGACAAAAAGACGTGATCGAAGAAGCTTATCCTGGCGATGTAGTAGGTTTGTTTGATACGGGTAATTTTAAAATTGGCGACACACTCACAGAAGGAGAGCAGTTTTTTTTCACGGGGATTCCTAGTTTTTCTCCGGAAATTTTTAAGGAAGTGGTGAACAAAGATCCGATGAAAACCAAACAGCTTGAAAAAGGATTGTTGCAGCTCACAGATGAAGGGGTGGCGCAGTTATTCACACAGTTTGGCGGTAATAAAAAAATAATTGGTTGTGTGGGTGAACTTCAATTTGAAGTAATTCAATACCGTTTGTTACAGGAATACGGCGCCTCTGTGCAAATGAATAGTTTGCCATTTTACAAAGCCTGCTGGATCACGAGCAAAGACCCCAAAAAGTTAGAAGATTTCACCCGTTACAAACAAGCCAATATTGCAGAAGACAAGGATGGTCATCTGGTGTACCTGGCCCAAAGCGAATGGTTCCTCAACACAGAAATTAGCAACAATCCCGACATTGAGTTTCACTTCACCAGTGAGATTCATAAATAATTACAACCGATAGTAAAAATCCTTTACAATCCAGTATAATTGGCTGGGGTAATTTGTTTTAATTCCTTTTTAAGTTCAGTAGAAATTTTAAGCGAGCTGATAAAACGGTGAATGGCTTTCTTATCAATGGCGCCTTTGCCCCTTGTGAGTTCTTTCAGGGCCTCATATGGCATTGGGTATTGCGCTCTTCTTAATACGGTTTGAATGGCCTCTGCTACTACTGCCCAGTTTTGCTCAAGGTCGGCCTTAATTTTATTTTCATTCAGAATCAGTTTCCCCAACCCCTTGTGGATGGCTTTTGTAGCAATTTGAATATGTGCTATTGGCACGCCTATATTTCTTAAAACGGTGCTATCAGTCAAATCTCTTTGCAGGCGGGAAATGGGTAATTTGCCCGCAAGGTGTTCTAAAATGGCGTTGGCGATACCGAGGTTACCTTCTGCATTTTCAAAATCGATCGGGTTTACCTTATGAGGCATGGCGCTGCTACCCACTTCTCCTTTTTTGGTTTGCTGTTTAAAATAATCCATGCTGATGTATGACCATATATCGCGGCATAGATCGATCAATATATTGTCGATTCTTTTGATGGCATCAAAATGTGCAGCCAATGTATCATAATGTTCTATTTGGGTAGTGTACTGCTGGCGTTGTAAACCTAATTTGGTCTCAACAAATTCGTCGGCAAATTTTATCCAATTGTATTTGGGGTAGGCCACATGGTGTGCGTTGAAATTACCCGTAGCACCTCCAAATTTAGCGGTAAATGGGATGTAGCTGAAGAGTTGAATTTGATTTTCGAGCCTTTCTACAAACACCAGTAATTCTTTGCCAAGTCGGGTGGGGGAAGCGGGTTGTCCGTGAGTGCGAGCCAGCATGGGTACGTCTTTCCATTGTTGGGCAAGTTTGTATAATTGTTGTTGCAGGTTGATGATGCCCGGAAGGTATTCGTTTTCTACGGCGTCTTTCCACAACATAGGAACTGCAGTGTTGTTGATGTCTTGAGAAGTGAGTCCGAAGTGAACCCACTCTTTGTTGGCACCTGCACCCAATTCATCTAATTTCGATTTCAAAAAGTATTCTACAGCTTTTACGTCGTGGTTGGTGGTTGCCTCTGTTTTTTTGATGACTTCGGCATCTTCAATTGAGAAATTTTCAGCGATCTCCAACAACTGCTGGTTCAACTTTAGATTGTTTTTAAAAAACTTCTTTTCTCCCAATAAAATGAAATATTCCACTTCTACTTTGAGTCTGTATTTGATGAGGGCATATTCAGAAAAATACGCAGAAAGCGATTCTGTGGCTTTCTGATAACGACCGTCTATCGGAGATACTGCCAACAATGAAGATACTTGCATGTTTATAGTTGAGATTAAAGTAATTTTGCGCAAATTTAAATGAAAGGCATTGGAAAGAAAAATTAGGGTTGGGGCAGTGAGTTATTTGAATACCAAACCATTGGTGTATGGTTTCGAAAATGGGATGATGAAGGAGGAGATAGATTTGCTTTTTGATTACCCTGCCAACCTGGCCCAAATGCTGTTGAACGATGTTATCGATATTGGGTTGATTCCAGTGGCGGTGCTCGGTTCATTAAAGGAATACCACATCATCACCGATTACTGCATTGGAGCCAGCAATCCAGTTGCCAGCGTGTGTTTGTTTAGTGATGTTCCCATCACGGAAGTAAAAGAAGTGTTGCTCGATTACCAGAGCAGAACATCGGTGGCACTTTTAAAAATACTGTTGAAAGAGCATTGGAAGATAACACCCCAATTGGTGGATACGCAAATAGGTTTTCAAGAACAAATCAAAGGTACTACAGCGGGATTGGTGATTGGTGACAGGGCATTGCTACAGCGCCAACATTCAACCTATATGTATGATTTGGCTGAAGCATGGCAGGAAATGACCGGTTTACCATTTGTTTTTGCCGCCTGGGTTGCCAACAAACAACTTTCAGCTACTTTTATAACTTCCTTTAATAAGGCCACTGGTGCTGGGTTACAGCACATCAATGAGATTGTTGCTTCTCTCAATTTTCCTGCTTACGACATGCATCAATATTACAATAACAATATTGATTACCATTTAGATGAACAAAAGCGTGCTGCTATTCAATTGTATCTATCAAAACTTGGCTAGCATCCAATGTATGCAGTTGGCTACTTCTCGCTGCTTTAATGCCATGTTGGAATCTGAAAACAAGCAGTGTAAAAAAATTGGATATCGATGTTATCTTCTCGATTTAGGCGTTATTTTCAATAATAAGTTTTTCAATACCGGTTTAAAATCTGGCGAAATATTTCTACCGTAAATAAGTGCCACCATGAGTACCGCAAATATGGATGTGCGCAATATCAATCCCAAAAGACCTTCCATACTTGCCAATAATGTGTTTACGATAAGGTAGAACAATATAGCACCAACAATAACTTCTATTGTTTTGAAGGTAAACGGCTGAAGGTTGAATTTCTTCCACAAGAACCAAAATCGGATGGCATTGTAAATACTAAAAGAAATTAAATTGGCTATGGCCGGGCCAACCAAACCATATTTTACCGTTAAATAGTAACTCAAAGGAATAATCAGCGCGGTAAGTAAAAGGCTTGTCCACAACTCAAATCTCCAGTAAGAGGAAGTGGCAATGATTTGCGCATTTACGCCAGTGCCTGTTTCAATAATGGCGGTTACACCCAATAAAAAAAATACCCACCTCGCCCCGAGATAATCGGGGTTGATGTTGAAGAACCGGATGGCTTGCTCATAATTGAGCCAAATACAAAAAAATACCAATAGCGAAAAACAAAGCAGGTTGATGGATGAACGGTTGTAAATGCGACTGATTTCTTTGTGGTTTTTTTCCTTCCATGCACGAGCTAGAATGGGGATGGTAATAGCCAACATGCTTCTGAAAGGCGCGTGCATCAAAGCAATCATGTAGGAAGCAAATCCAAAAACGCCCACAGCTTTTAAATCAATCCTTGCAGCTAGTACCAAGGCGTCTATGCTGCCTCTCAGCGTTCCCACTATTATTACAAAGTAGGTGAGTATTAAAATGGCGAAAATCTTTTTTCTAAATTTTCGAGTAACCCGACTTAATGTAAAACTGATCCACAATTTCCCTTCATAGTGCAGGTGTAACGCAAGAATAGCAGTGATGACAGCGTATTGAAAACAAAAAAGTATTACAAAAGTATGAAAGCTGATTACATTGAATACTTTTAAAAGAATGATGATCGTGCTGTAAAAACGAAGCATCGTCTCTTTTAATACACTGGTTAATACACCTTTATGAAAGCCGTAGGAGTAGGACTCTAACACCATAAACAACATGATGAAAAAGCCAAAGGGTAGGGTCCAGTAAAAATATTCTACCAACAGGGCGGAGTTCCCACTAAATTTTTGAAGTATAACAGGCTCCAAAACGAATACACCAATAGCTGTTAGAACGAAACCTACTAATGAAACCAACAAGGCAATGGACAAAAGATCATTGTTTTTGTTGGGAAGATTGTCTTCGTAATAAGGGAAAAATTTGTACAAGTAGCTGGTAACACCAAAAGTAGAAAATGCTGCAACAAGCAAGCCCACTTGAATCAAACCTTGGGTAAGACCATATTCATCTGTTTGAAACCAGTTTTTGTGGGTAAGAAAATAAGTGTTGATGGCACCCAACACAAATCCAGCATAAATCCAGATAATCGCTTTGATGCTTCTTTTCCTTATTTCTGACATTGTGCTTTATAAGTGTTCCAGGTTATTGTGTCTGTGTTGTGGCACGAAAATATTAATAATAAGGTATAAACTATTTTTCTTCTGAAATATTCATACCAAATGCATAAAATATGGCCAAAAGCGGGTGTTAAGGTAAATGTATATCTCAAAAAAAGCAGGTAAATACCAAAGTGTATACCTGCTTTACATGTTTATTTTAAAGAGTTGAAGGCGCTTATTCTGCTGTTGAAGCTTCTTCTGAAACTGGATCAGCCTCAACAGTTATTTCTTCTGCTTTGTAATTGATGTGCAGTTTAAAATCATTGCCCATATTAAAACTGTAGTTACCAGCAAGCAATAATCTACTGGCATTGTTGTCTTCCTGCAGTACAGTAGCCAGTTCTTTGGCCAATGGGGCGTGTTTGGTAAGCGAATTGATTCTGCCTTTATTGAGCTCGAGATCAGAAAAACTGTATTTGATTTTTCTGCCACCGGCTGCTCTCTCAAAATCGGTGTGATTCATAGAAAGTACTTGTTGTTCAGCGTTGGTTTTTTTGAGCAACAAAATGATAACAGGAAGATATTTCTTCCAGGTTTGTGTAAACATGGCAATTGGTGTTATTATTTTAAATAGAAAAAAGGGCCGAAGCCCTGTATCAATTAGATTCTGTTAGTCTAACAAATTCTGCACCGTTGTAAATACGTGCGAGATTGCCATCTTTTGTTTTTTCCCATTCTGCAGCTCTTGTAGCAGGTACGATGCGCCAGAAATTTTTCATTCTTAGTTCATCATAATCATTTGTACGAATAAAAACACCTTTTAATGTACTTCTTTGTTTAAAATGAATGTTCACCGGTGTGCTCTTCTGAGATTTGGTCTCTACAAATTTTTGAATCAATTCGTTGGTCATGTTGTGAAATTTTGATGGTATAAATTAGCGCTTTCGCTCAAGTATTCGTTGCTTACCAGCGGTTAGATGCTGGGCGGTCTGTTTTTGGACGTGCTTCAACTACATTCATGGTTCTTCCGTCTCTGCTACTGCCATTCAATGCTTCTATGGCTGTATTTGCTTCAGCGGTATCTGGCATCTCTACAAATGCAAAGCCTCTGCTTTGATTGGTCATTTTTTCTGTAATAACTTTTGCGGAGCTAACAGTGCCATATCCGGCAAACAATTCCTGTAGATCTGCATCTTGTACAGAAAACCCCAAATTTGAAACATAAATGTTCATTATAATAAAAGTATTATATGTGGTAAATACTTGAGCGAGGCTGGTGTAATAATAACGAGTGAAGGAGAGAGAAGATTATATACTTACAAGAGTGCGACTCAAATGATCTCGGTGAAGATAGGGTTTTTTTGCCAATATAAGGAATCCTAGGTGGTGCTCACACAGCCAAGGCTTTGTACTTAGGTGGATGTGCAGGTCATATTAGGATATCCAAATAACGCTTTCGAGGTTTGTATCCCAACAACTATTTATAATTTCAAAATATGCTATGTGTATTCTGGGCATTTACTTTTTTGCTTTTATTTTGATGGGCTTCCTTACAATTACATCAGATCCTTCTGCTAAAAAAACAGAATGCGGCGTAACTCCCTCTATGAATGTTGCGAAAGCTGGTCCATACAGTTTTTTGATATCAGCATCGAGTATGGCATTTTTTACTGGATAAATCTGCCAGGTAGGATGTTCTACTGCGTACTCAATAGTGGTTTGTTCATTTAACTTGTTATAGCCCCAATAGTGTTCCAAAACAAACCATGCTGCTGTTTCAGGTTCTAAGGATATGGTTTTTTTATCCGCAACTATTTTCATTCGGTTCCATCGGGTAGCCATTTTTTTCCATTCAAACGATACTTCAATTTCATCTTCACTTTGGGTAATAAGGTGTTTCATTTTGGCGGTGCTGTAATGTTCATTGTACAACAAATTAGCCGTGAAGCTGATGAGCGGTTTCGGAACAATTTCTGAAATAAAACCAACCCCTCTTTTCCAAGTGTTTCCATCAAAGTGTTTGATGTAATACCGAAGGTTCACTTCTTCAAATTTTGTGTGAAATGGCCATGAGATACCCATCACTTTTGTTTTACAGAACATAAAACCTACTACACTCACCAGTGCTTTGCCTTCAAACAAATCTAATTCAGTAAAGGGTGGAAGGTGGGGGAGTAAAACCGCTGGATCTACTTCATAATTAATCATGACCAAATTTTCCCAACGGGCAGATAAGAACAAAGATGCTTTACTCATAAGGTTGTGGTGGGTTGATCGGGTTTCGCATATGCGAAACGGTTAATAAGAGAACATTGATAATAAGCATCTATACCTAAGCTACAAATACTTCCTGTGCGCTCAATAGAGAGAAAACCATCTTTTTCAATGATGTGTTCATCTTCTATAAAAACATCTCTGATAGCGCCTATCACCAAAAAAGTGCCGTTTTGTTTTATTGGAACAATTTCTTCTAATTGCATACAGTACTGAATGCTGCTCTCCTTTACAAAGGGAGGGCGCAGTTGTTGTTTATACTCAATACTGAGGCCTGTGGCATCGAACTCATTATCTTCCAGTGCATATTTTGCGCTGGTTTGATGCGCTTTTTCCAATATAGCTGGATGGATGTGGTTCATACTGTACCATCCGGTGTCTTCAATATTTTGAAGGGTATGTGGTGCAGCAGCTCTTGGTCTGTTGATGAATCCCACCAAAGCTGGATCTGCACCTATATGAATGATGTTGCTAAAGATGGCCAAGTTTGGCTGCTGGTTTTTGTTAATGCTCGCGATTAAAGTAGCACTCTTGAATCCACTCAAACTGTTGATGAAATTACTCCGGTAAAATCTTTCCCAGGATTGAACCTCGCTAAATGAAAAATGTTTCATGAATTTCTTTTCTGCAATTTAGTAACAGCAAGCAAGTGAAAATGTTGTAAAAATAAATGCGTGTTAGATGTCTTTTTTCTTAAACAAATTAACAAGAGGAAAAGAAATCGTTAAAAAAGAACGAAATTTTTTGTTTCAATTTTTTATTTTATTTATTGAAAAAATTAAACAAATATAGTTCTGTTTATTTTTAAGTAAAAAAATGTATTAATATATTAAACATTTATTTCAAAAATTTTTGCAATTTGCCAACATAAATCCACCAAATCTGTTTAACATTGTAATTCTTATATTCAATGTTAGCTTGCAATTTTACACCCACAACAATCATTTATTAAATTTAAACCAAGATGAACATGTTTAACACACTGCTAGAGATTAAAGCAATCTCAACTGACAATTATGTAGCATTCACGTTTTTCATCGGATGTATGGCCATGTTGGCTGCTTCGGTGTTTTTCTTTTTCGAAGTTTCTAATACAGAAAAAAAATGGCGTACTTCTGTATTAATTTCTGGACTTATCACTTTTATCGCCGCTGTTCACTATTACTACATGAGAGATTACAATCTTGCCACAAATGAATCACCAGTATTTTTCCGTTACGTTGACTGGATCTTGACTGTGCCTTTAATGTGCGTAGAATTTTACTTGATCACCAAAAAAGCAGGTGCAAAAATTGATTTGCTTTGGAAGTTGATCGCTGCATCAGTTGTAATGTTAATCACTGGTTACATCGGTGAAGCAATCTATGGTACTGAAACTCAAAGCTGGATCTGGGGTCTAATAAGCGGTCTTGCTTACTTCTACATCGTATACCTTGTTTGGTTTGGTGAAGTTGCAAAATTGGCTAACGATGCAGGACCTGCAGTTGCTAAAGCAAACAAAGCATTGGCTTGGTTCGTATTAGTTGGTTGGGCTATCTATCCAATTGGATACATCGCTGGTACCGCAGGTGGTTTGTTTGGTATGAAAGTGTTAGAAGGTGTTTCTTTAGACATCGTTTACAACATTGGAGATGCCATCAACAAAATCGGTTTCGGTTTGGTAATTTATACTTTGGCTCAGTCTGAGAAGGCTTCAGCTTAAGCATATTATATTTATAATTTACAGTGTGGCAATGTTGCAAGCCATTGTCACACTGTATTTTTTTTTATCCCTTAAACAAACACAGTATGATGAGGTATCTGATGTTGGTGGCAGGAATAGTTTTGCTTCTTGTGCAACACTTCGTGGCTACTATATCTGCTGAAACGCAGCTGTTCATTTTTTTGGGGGGAATTATTGTACTAGGCATTCCTCATGGGGCTGCTGATATGCTGGTTGCCAATCAAACTGCCAACATAAAAAAAATTGGATTCTCCAAGATATACTTTCTGGTTAAATATCTTTTCAGACTAGGCAGTTTTGCTGCTATGTTCTGGTTTTTTCCTGTAATAGCCAATTTCCTCTTCATTTTATTCGCTGCTTACCATTTTGGCGAAACCGATCTAAATAATTTCAAAACAGAATCATTTGCAGGCAAACTCTTTGTGATGAGTTATGGTATGATGATTCTTGGCGTAATACTTTTATCACACTTCAACGATATTATTCCACTATTCTACTTGTTTGAATCTGGAAGGGCAAACGAAACCCTCATCAATTTTATCAGTGAATATCGGTACACCATTCTTTCTGTCTTAACAGTTTTTTTCTTTGCAGCTACCTTCATCTATTTTACCAGCACAGAAAAAGCAAGCTTTCACAACGATCATTTTTTAATGCAACTGGCCATCCTGTTGTTTATTCTATTTTACATGCCCATGGTTATCGGGTTCACTTTCTACTTTGTAGTATGGCACTCTATGTTGTCTCTTAAAAATATTGTTCATTATCTCAACATCAACAGCAAATTATCCAATACTGTCATCATAAAACAGTTGATATTGTACAGCAGTTTGGCCATGGTTGGTATTCTAATTTTCGGTTGGAGTGGAATGATGTTTGTTTCCAGCGATGCCATTATGGTGTACGTTTTTATTGGGCTGGCTGTGCTCACAGCTCCCCACATGCAAATAATGTACGACATGTACAACAGCATACGTTCCCAAAAGAAAGCCAACTCCAAATAACTTATTTCTAACACATTTTTAATGTTGTAAACCAACCATTCGGTGTGTTTATTGTTTTCTATTCATACATTTTAAACATTTAAAAACACTTCATGAATTTAATTAAGAAAATTACTGCCGTTGCAAGTTTTGTGGCCATCAGCATCACAGCTTCATCTCAAACAACCATCGTCGATATTGCCTTGTCTTCTAAAGATCATAGCACACTGGTAGCAGCTGTTAAGGCCGCTGGTTTGGTAGAAACGCTGAACAGTGCTGGTCCTTTTACTGTGTTTGCACCAGTAAATGCCGCATTCGATAAATTGCCAGCAGGAACCGTAGAAACATTGCTGAAGCCTGAAAACAAGGCGTTGCTAACGAGCATCCTTACTTACCACGTAGTTGCTGGAAACATTGACGCTGCAGCAGTTGTAGCGGCCATTAAGGCTGCAAATGGCAAAGCTTCTTTGCAAACTGTTTCTGGAAAAAAACTGTTTGCTTCCATCGAAAATGGAAAAGTAATTCTTACCGACGAAAAAGGGGGAAAAGCAACAGTTACAGCAACCGATTTAAAAGGAAGCAATGGCGTGATCCATGTAATTGATACCATTGTAATGCCAGGTAGTTAAATATATTTTCATTCAATTGTGAAAAACTGTTCCCATCGGAGCAGTTTTTTTATGCCTTTTT
>Ga0247722_10000823_pt1 | contig 18040 bp, 24 predicted proteins | sample MSEWelMarce3H_FC_FD_189094 | JGI IMG/M metagenome (GOLD analysis project Ga0247722, IMG submission 189094) | Subsurface sediment microbial communities from gas well in West Virginia, United States - MSEEL Well Study Marcellus 3H_FC | ecosystem: Environmental > Terrestrial > Deep subsurface >... | reverse complement strand
AGAAACTACTGATTTAGAAACAAGAAACAATTACAAAGAAGTTTTAATTGATTATCTACAATTTATTTATCAGTTATCACCTTTACCACATTCATCAGAATTAGCATTACAACAAAAGTATATAGAAAGATTAGATATTCTATTAAAACGTTATATGAATATCGGTTCTGATTTCTTAGAAGATAGTAATGTAGATACTTTTTTAATTACACTTCAAAATAATATGAGGGATTATTTAACTCAAAATTTAGAATCTAAACTTTATAGTTACGAAAAAGAATATTATAGTAAGTTAGCATGGGATGCTAATAATTACAATCATATTGATAAGAACAGACATGATTTTCAGAATGAACAACAGAATGCAATTGAAAGATTAATAGCAAAAGGACCAAACTATGTAAATAAAGCATCTACAAATGGTATGGGTTAATAAAAAATAATTTAATCAAATCGCTGTTAAGAGCAAATCACAGCATATATATAATAGTATAAAATAGATATAATGGCAAAACAAATCACACTACTACCTAATCAATCACACTATGAGTGTGGAGGATGTAAAGAATCAAAACCAGCATCAGAGTTTTACGTAAATAGAAAAAGAAGTAATGGATTACAAGCATATTGTAAATCTTGTTGTAAAGAAAAGAATGCAGAATTCAGATTTAAAAGACCCACTTACTATTGGGGAACTGAAAGTGAGTTAGGTTACTTACAAAAGAATTACGATAGATTTATGGAGATTGTTAAGAAATCTTCAGCAGCAGATAAATCAAATAAGATTTACGCGATACCAACACCAGAGGGAACTTACATCGGAGCAACATCTCGTCACTTACATGCTAGAAAATCAAATCATAAATGGCAGTACATTGCGTATCGTAATGGTAATTACAAAACTCATAAGTTACCAGGATTATATGATACCTTTGATAAATACCCAATTGATTTGGTAGAAATTATGATTAACTCAACTTACATCTTAGAAGAGTGGGATGGTGATAGAACAGAGTTAATGCAGAAAGAAAGAGAACATATCACTAAATGGATTTCAGAAGGTAAACCAGTTCTGAATATCTTTAAAACAAAATAGTATGAAGAACATAGGATGTAAAATCAAATTAGGAACGATTCTAGCGGGCATCATTAACTTAATTACCATTGGGCAAGGAAAGTACCTCGCATCTTACATAGCAACGAAATTAGGGTATCAATCTTGTGGTTGTTGTGAAAGAGAAGAATGGTTAAATAAATTAACATGTAAGACATTCAATGGAGAATGTGATGGAATAAAATTAAATTAAACAAAACAAAAACAAAACAATTATGTCAGAAACAATTTTAACAGCGGTAAGTGGAAGTAGTAGTACACTTTTTGATATCAATGGAGCATTCAATCCAAATGTAGGGCAAGTACCTCAACCAGATAGAGCCTATATGATTGATTGGAGTAAATTAACATCAGTAAATGATTTAATTTTAATTCTTCAAATGTTAGGTATTGCATTTCCAGGTAACCATCCAGGTATACCTCAAATTCAAAAGTTCTTAGATTTTCAAAATTCAGTTCCTTTGAATGAAGTACAAAATCCATCATCAGAAAAATTAAAATAATAGTTTATGGAATTAAATGAAAATGAATTAGCTGAACTTAAATCAGTTTTAAGTAGTATCACCACAAGGATACCAGAACATCAAGTAGGTTACATTTGGAACACATTTAATCACATTAGAAAAGAACACGAACCACAACCATGTATGTGTGCATCGGCGGCAGGACATTGGATTCGTGCTATAGATTTTCTAAGAAACTATGTAAATAATAAATGATAAGTGGAAGTCAAGAATTAATATCAGAATGTAATCAAAGATTAGGAATACTTTATGAAACAAAACATAAGTGGTTCTTAAATGAAGCAAGAAAACTAACAAAGAATAGGGAAGAGAGCGAGGATTTAGTACAAGAACTTTATGAGTATCTTCATACTAAATGTAACCCCAAAATCTTTTATGGTGATTCATATAATATCTTTTATTGTAATAAATTTTTACATAGTAGGTATATGAACAAAACTAAAAAGATAAACAAAACCATTATCGTAGATAGAATAAAAGATAAACCCGATGAAGATATCTACGATATGGATTTTGATTTAAGATTAGAAAAAGCACATAACGATGTTCTAAGTGAATTAAACGATTTAAAAAGAACAAAGATGTGGACATCAGCCAAAATCTTTGAACTCTATTGGATGAGTAATGATACCTTAGATGAAGTTGCAAAGAAAATCGGTATAAGTAAATCAACCACTTTCATTGCAGTAAAAAAAGTACGTAAGTATTTAAAAAATACAATTGATAACCCATTTAAAGAAGAAGATGAAAGATAGATATCATAAAGAAGAAGGTACTAGAAGTAAATCAGGTAAGACAATCGTTAGAGTATCAAAAAGTGGTAGAAAGTATTATCATAATCCTACTCAATACAAAGAACGTACGGAAGAACTAAGATTAAAAAGAGAAAAGATTGGTGTTAAGACTAGAGGTGAGTATCCTAATCAAAGAGTAAAGATAATTTGTTCTGATAAAACATCTGATGCGTATATGAGATACTATAAACAAAAGTGTGATATCAGAGGAGAATATAAAAAATGGGTATTCATGAGTAGAGAAGAACATTTAGAATACTTTAAAAAATTATGGTTATTAATAGAAGGTGAAGATTTCCAACATTGGTTTAAAATAGATAACAAAACACAAGTAGAAAAGATGGAAGATGATTGGTGGGAACGTAAATTACAAAAAGAAAAAGATTACGATGGACACGGAGATGAGTATGGATATTAAAACCATTGCAGAGAAGTTATACCATAAGGTTTTAAACACCTTAGTGGTTTTAGGATTAATATGGGTAGGATTTGCGTTATCCTTTGATATCCTGATGATATACTTACACTTCTTTAATCCAGAAGTACAATCACAATTAATAACCAAAATAGAATTAGAATTTATAAACAAATTAAGATGAAACCTTTAATAGTAATAAGATATTCAAAAGATACAGAAGCAGATGATTTGATTAACGTTAATCAATATATAAAAAACCATCCTGCAAAAGATGATTACCATTTCTTTATTGTGGTAGACCCCGAATGGATTGGACCAATTGATTTCCAATACTTCAATGAACATACTTACCAATCTTCAATCCACTAATATATAAAAGTATAAATATATACACATACATCAACTACGAGATAGATAGAGTATGTTATTATTGTATTATACAAACTAATACAACGGATTATGGCATTTAAGAAGGGAGTAAGTGGTAACCCCAACGGAAGAGGAAAGGGAACTCCTAACAAAACCACTGCAGAATTAAAAGAGATTATCACACGAGTTGTCGGTAATCAATTAGATATGTTAGAGGATGATTTGAAGAAGATTAGAAAAGAATCTCCTGCAAGAGCAGCAGAGATTTATATGAAGATGGTAGATTACGTATTACCTAAACAAACAAAGATTGATATCGAAGGTCAATTGACACATAAGGTAGAAAAGGTAGTTATAGAAATAAAAACCAAAGATGATAGTAAAGGAAACGTGGAAACCAATACCAGCAATACCTAATTACGAAGTAAGTACATTAGGAAGAGTAAGAGGTAGTAAAGGTATATTATGCAGAGGTAGTCATAAATACCATTCAGTTGATTTATATACTAATGGTAAACGATTCAGTAGATATGTGCATAGACTTGTTGCGGAAGCATTTATTCCTAATCCAGATAACAAAGGTGAAATAAATCACATCAATGGTATAAAGGATGATAATAGAGTAGAAAACTTACAATGGTCTACACGTAGTGAAAATATGAAACATGCATATGATAATGGATTAAATATCCCACCAATTATGTTTGGTAAAGATAATCCGGCATATAAACACGGTCAACTATGCAAATAAACATAGAAACAACTATAACGTTCCAACATCTTCAGGAGAGTAAACACAGAGTTAGCCAACACATTGGTGGTACACGTTCTGGTAAGAGTTATGGTATCGTTCAATGGTTGATAGTACAAGGGATAGAATCTAAACAAGATATATCCATAGTGCGTAAAACAATCCCCTCACTTAAAAGAACTAACATAAAGGATTTTAAAGATATCCTACAAGAGTTAGGTCTATGGGTAGAAACTAATTGGAACTCCACAGAGAGAGTTTATCGGTTAGATAATGGTTCTACCTTCACCTTTGTTAATACGGATGACCCAGATAAACTACGCGGGTTTAAATCAGATATCCTTTGGTTAGATGAAGCATCAGAAATAGAAGAGAGTTCGTATTTCCAATTATCCATTCGTACATCAGGTAGAATCATTCTATCTTACAACCCAACTGTCTCACCTTATCATTGGTTAAGACAGATGCAAGATTGTCAAAGATTCACTACTACCTATAATGATAATCCATTTCTACCTAAAGAGATGGTACAATCAATTGAAGATTTACAAATAAAGAATCCTAAACTATGGACAATCTATGGTAAGGGTGAGTTTGCATTGAATGATAAAGCAATATATCAATTCCGTATCATAGATGATTGGGATGAGAACGATACACAATTCGTTGGATTCGGATTAGACTGGGGATACTCACAAGACCCTACAGCAGTTGTTGCGGTGTATAAGGATACTAACAATAATCTTTATGTAGAAGAAGTTCTGTATGAAAGAGGATTAGTAATGAATGATATTGCAACTAAGTTAAATCAATTCGGTATAGATAAGAGTTATGAGATATGGTGTGATAGTTCAGAACCACGTTCAGTAGAAGAACTATATAGATTAGGATTCAATGCTAAACCCGTAAAGAAAGGACCTGATAGTATTAAGTTTGGTATTAGTGTATTACAGAACTGGAAGATAAACGTATTGAAATCATCACAGAACTTAATCAATGAGATGTATGGTTATCAGTATGCAACAGATAAGAATGGATACACCACCGATAGACCCGAAGAAGGATTAGACCACTTAATGGATGCACTAAGATATGTTGGGTTAATGAAACTAACACAAACTGCACAGAAGAAAGGAACATACGCGTTATCGATTGGAGGAGCAAGAAACTTTTAAGATATGAAACAAGAAACGTGGACAGAAGAAGAACTTAAAGATTTAATCATCTTCGCACAACAAGTGAGATTAGAGAACGAAGAACTGAAAGCAAAGATAATCGCAATGGATGCGTATGTAAGAAACGGAGATGCTAAGATAAGACAACTAACACTCACTATAAGACAATTGATGAGTAATACAAATACATTCGATTTAAATTAAGATAATATGAACAAACAAATAACCTTAACCATACCAACAGATTGGAATGGAATCTCACTAAAGAAATACCTTGCACTTCAAAAGGAATTAACTAACTATGCAGAAGATGAAGATGCAGTAGTTGCAGTGATGTTAGAAACCCTATGTGGTTTAGATGCAAAGTATCTATCAGGTCTTGCAGTATCTGATTACCTAATGTTAAGAACTGAATTAAGTCAATTCATTGGTAGAGTAGACCATGAGTTAGTTCCTATTGTAGAATGGAATGGAAAGAAGTGGGGATTCGAACCTAACTTATCTAAAATGGCATATGGTGCGTATTTAGATATCAGTAAGTATGATTCACTTGCTATCGATGATAATTGGGTAAAGATAATGAATATCCTTTATCGTCCAATCGTTGAACAGAAGGGAACTATGTACACTACAAAACCCTATGATGCAACAGAGGATAATACCAAAGAGATGTTACAATGGGGAATGAACATCCATTTCGGAGCATTGTTTTTTTTTCTTCATTTGTCAACGGACTTAGTAATTTCTATCCCGAATTATTTGAAGGAGGAGGACAAGCATCCACACTCCATGCAAATTTTGCAAAGAAGTGGGGAAGTTACCAAACAATTATTGACCTCGCGGAAGGGGATATCACAAAGTTCGGAGAAGTAACTGGATATCCTTTAGAGATGTGTTTACTCTATCTAGCATACAAATCAGATAAAGGAGTATTAGAGAATCTAATCCATAGAGAGAATATCAAACGACAAGGTGGTTAAGTATAATCCGATTATTTGTTGTTATTAAAGTAAAACAAATTCATCTGATGGGTAAATGGTCTAATTCACGTAATGGAAATCTTCGTTATTCTGTTAATAGAGAAAACCAAAGTGGTGTCTATATAGGACCTACTTTAGGTTTATCATCTCCTAAGAATAATAGAAGAGGTTGTTTATGTCTACACGCAGATATATACGATGTAAGTTGTTGCAATGGCCATTTAATGGAACAAGGTATTGGAGTAATTCAAGCACCTTATAGAACCAACAATGGTGCATTCTCCGATGGTTATAGTGATGGATTTGATATCACAATTGAATAAAACAACTAACTTATATGTCAGCAGTATCTAAGAACGAATTAAAATACGATAATAGTGTATCGTTTCCAAACAATAATACTGGAGCAATTACTCCAGCAGATTTACGAGCATTTAACGTAGATTTGATTGATTCAACCGTCAACCAAACCATCTACACAGCAGAATCTGCATCTTTCAATACTAGGATAGTTGATACAAATACTATCATTGATGGATTATTAATTACTGCAAGTGTAGCAGGTGATGTATTAACTTTTACAAAAGAGAATGGTTCTTCTTTTAATTTAGTAATAACTGCATCGGTTGCAACCATTCCGTGGGATAACGTAACAAGTAAACCATCAGGATTAGTTTCTGGTAGTTCACAAGTAGTTAGTATCTTAAACCCACTAAATACATTCTCTGCATCACAAGATACAAAAAATAGTACACTCGCAACATATACTGGTTCAGTAGATACAAAGTTTTCTACATTAGGAACTTACACAGGTTCAGTAGATACAAAGTTTACAACCATTGGTGTTTATACGGGTTCTAATGATACTAAATGGAATAACTTAGGTTCTCAATCAGGTTCATTTGTAACTGAATCAGAGACAGGTTCTTTCGCAAGAACAAATACAACTAATACATTTACTGCAACTCAAACCATTAACGCGGATTTAATCGTTAGTGGTACAATAAATGCATATCAGATTGTTACAACCATTGAATCATCTTCGGTAATATTCAGTAGTGGTTCAAATATATTAGGTGATGCAACTAATGATACACAAACCCTTAATGGGACAGTAAGAGTATCAGGTTCACAACAGATAACTGGTAGTATGAACATAGATGGTGATATTAATATGGTCAATAATAGTAACTTAGTTACTCATCATATTAAGGCACAAGGTAGTAATGGTTTAGAATTACAAACATCCAATGGAACTAACATAGTTCAAATGGGTGCGGGTGGTGGAACTCAAGCAGCATTCGTAGGAGCAGTTACTGCAAACTCCGTATCTGCATCAACAATAAATGGTTTAGGTAATCCTGCAGCATTCTCATCATCAGTAGATGTTAGATTAGCTAGAACTGCAACAACTGGAAGTAATACATTTAATGGTAATCAAACTATTAATGGTACATCTAAACAAACATTTGCAGCACCAGGTGATAATACACAAACTGATTTCATAAGTGTAACTGGTGTAAATACTTCTGGTAAACCATACAACTATGTAAACTTTGGTTTTATAGATTATGGTGGTAGTGGTGGTAACTTTGATGATTCATTTGCATTTGAATGCTATGATAGTACTAATTACAACTATGGTTCTGAAATTACCTTAAATGGTCAAAGAGTAGATTTTGCAGTTCAGGCATCTGGTTCTGCTAGAGTTAGTAGATTTTCAATGAGAGATTTATACACTGGAAATACATTTGCTAGTTTATATGCAGATGATATGCAGTTTGGTGAATTTTCTGGAGGAACTGCTACAAGAATTGGTATCGGTCATACTGCATTACCAACATTACAATTAAAAGGACAGAACATTGGTGTTACTGGTAGTTTATCTATAAATGGTAATACCATAGTAACAGGTAGTGTAAGAGGTAATGTAAGAACACAAACTATTACATCTAACACTGCATCATTAGATTTCAGTACTACAAACTTCTTTGAACTAACTTTAGTATCAGGAAGTGATACAAGAGTAGAAGCAACTAATGTAAGGCCAGGTCAGACAGTAAGTTTAAAAGTAACACAAGCATCAGTAGTAGGAGGAACATTAACATTCTCTTCTCAATTTGATTTCCCATCTATAAGTCCATATACAGCAACCCAAAGTGGTAGTGCAGTAGATGTACTTACATTTGTAGTATTTAGTAATACGGGTTCAATCTATTCTGCTGGTGTAAATAATTTAAGATAATATGAGATTTACTCCATTCACATTTTTAGCAACTTCGGGTGTAATAATTGATTACCTTATCATCGGTGGCGGTGGAGGTGGTGGATACACTTTAAATGGTGGTTCAGGTGGAGGAGGAGCAGGTGGTGTTGTTTCAGGTAGTTTAAACTTATTACAACAACGTGCATATCCTATCTATATAGGAGATGGAGGAGCAGGTGGTACAAATACAACTGTCTCAGGTTCTAGTGGTGAATCATCATCATTCGATACAATATACACAGCAGCAGGTGGAGGTGGAGGAGCAGGTTCTAAAACACAAGTAATAGATAGTTTAACTTACAACTTATTTGTAACAGGCGGAACGGGTGGAAGTAGTGGTGGAGCAAGTTGTGCTTCAGTTACCGCTCAAGGCGTTCCTCCATATACATCTGAAACAGGTAGTAATATAGATGGGCAAGGATTTGATGGTGGATTCGCTTCTACCTATAACGTACGTTATGGTGGAGGTGGTGGAGGTGGAGCATCTACAATAGGTCAATCAGTAGTAACAACAGGTGGTGGTGTAGTAACAACACCAGGTAATGGTGGGTTAGGTATCACTTGGTTTGATGGTATAGATAGAGCAGGTGGAGGTGGTGGTTCAGGTGGAGCAGCAGGTGCTGATGCTGCTATTCAAAGTGGTAGTGCATCTTATGGTGGTGGTAATGGAGCAAAAGGTGGAACATTTGGAGCAGCAAGAAATGGAATTGATGGTACTTTAGGAACAGGTGGTGGAGGTGGAGGTGGTTTCACACGAGTTGCAGGAGATGCAAATGGAGGTTCTGGAGGTAGTGGTGTTGTAGTATTAAGATACTTATCATCTACTCCCGTTGGTACTGGAGGAACGATTACATCAGGTAGTGGATACATTTATCATACCTTTACTTCATTAGGTGTAAATGCATTTACTATAACCTAATATAAAAATATAAAATTAAAATAACTATTTATTAACTCGGCGGTGTTATTACTGCTATAAAGAAAAAAACAACAGATATGAATTCAAAAACAGTCTTACAAAAAATAATGACATTACTTTCTGCAGAGAAGGAAGTTGCATTTACTTACGCTAGATTGAAAGATGGTACAATTGTAGAATCTCCAACTTTTGATGTAAATGAAAAAGTAGAAATAGTTTCAGAAGATGGAACTAAAACCCCAGCACCAGATGGTACTCACGAATTAGAATTAAAAGATTCAGAAGGTAATGAAACCTACATCAAAGTAATTACTAAAGATGGTGTTATCGTTGAAAGAGAAAACGTAGAATTAGAAGATGTTAAGGTAGAAGCTACTCCTCAAGCAGGAAACGCTAATAAAGAAAACGTAATGCCAGAAGTACCAGGTCAAATTAAATCAGGTACAATCAATGCTGCAGAAGTAGATGAGGTATCGGAAGATTTACCAGAAACTAATGGTAAACCATTAGGTGAAGTAGAAGAAGAAACTGAATTGGCAATGATTGAAAAATTATCATACAGAATTGCTGAGATGGAAAAGAAAATTGCTAAGATGGAAGAAATCAAAGAAGCAATTAAAGAAGAAGAAATAGTAGAAGATGAGATGGAAGAAGAAGAGTTACCAAAATTAGATGGTGCTCCTACTGATTCTGTTAAGATGTCAGCTATTCAAACTAACACAAAAAATTATGGTAAGAAGATTGTTAATTCACAATCTAGTTTCTTATCTAAATTATATAAATAAACAAAAATATTTTTAACCTCAAAGGAAAAAGAAAATGAAAAAAAATCAAAACTTTGCAGCAGGTCAACCGATTGTAACCTCAACATATGCAGGTGAAGCGGCTTCAGGATATATCGCTGCCGCACTTTTAAGTGCAAACACTTTGGATAAAAAATTGATTACTATCATGCCAAACGTGAAGTACAAATCAGTTATCCAAAAATTAGACGTAAGTAACATTGTATCAGATGCATCTTGTGATTTCGCAACATCTGGTTCATCAGTAGCAATCTCTGAGCAAGTATTAACTCCAAAAGAGTTACAAGTTAACTTAGAATTATGTAAGCAAGAATTCGTAGATAGCTGGGAAGCATTACAATTAGGTTTCTCTGCATTCGATACTATCCCTGCATCATTCAATGATTTCTTAGTATCTTATGTTGGTGGTAAAGTTGCAGAAGCAACAGAAATCGCTATCTGGCAAGGAAGTAACACAAATGGTTCATTCCCAGGTTTTACAACTCTATTCTCTGCTTCAGTAGCAGTAACAGGTTCTACATCAGTAATTGCAGCAGGTACAAGTGGTCCAACTTCTAGAGCTGGTGCTTTATCTGGTTCAATCGATTCAACTAACGTAATCGCTAAGTTAGATGGTTTAGTATCATCTATTCCTAACGAAGTATATGGTAAAGAAGATTTAGTTATCTACATTCCAACAAACGTTGCTAAAGCATACCAACAAGCTACAGCAGGTCAAACTTCTGCTACATCTTACGGTGCTAACGGATACAACAACCAATTCACAATTGGTGCTAAACCTTACAACTACAATGGTATTGATTTAGTACTTTGTCCAGGTATGCCTTCTAGTAAAATGGTAGCAGCTCAAAAATCTAACTTATTCTTCGGTACTGGTTTATTATCAGATTACAATGAAGTAAGAGTATTGGATATGGCAAACTTAGACGGTTCACAAAACTACCGCATTATCATGAGATACACAGCGGGTGTTCAGTTCGGTATCGGTGAAGACATCGTATACTACGGAGCATACTAATTAAAAAAAATATAAAAGGGTGGGTTACTACTCACCCTTTTTTTAACTAACTCAATAAACGGGAAAATATTATGGCATTAACAGGTCTAAATTGTCAGTTATCTGCTGGACGTAATGAAGTATGTAAGGAATCCGTTGGAGGTATACAAGGTGTTTATTTTATTAACTATACGACTGGTTCGTTTAGTAAAACAAACAACGAAGTAACTGCCATTCCATCTGGTTCAGTATTATATTACTACGAACTTAAAGGTACATCTGCATACACAGAGACGGTTAATTCATCAAGAGAAAATGGTACAACATTCTTTTCACAAGATTTGACATTGAACTTGAAAAAATTAACTAATGAAATGACCACACAATTAAAGTTGATGGCTTACGGCCGTCCACAAATCATTGTATGGACACAAAATGGTGAGTCGTTATTGTTGGGTGAAAAAGAAGGGTGTGATGTAACTGCAGGAACTATTCAAACTGGAGGAAGTTTAGGTGACCTATTTGGTTATTCTGTAACTCTACAAGGACAAGAAAAGTTACCAGCTGCATTCTTATCAGGTTCAAACACAACAAACGCTTTAGGTGGTTTAACACAAAACTTCTCTGTTGTATACGGTGCATAACTATATATAGCATAACGAATAGAAAAGGTGAGACAGAGTTTCACCTTTTTTTATGCCCTAACTATTTCTAGATAAAATGGTGTTATTATATGTAAAGACTTAGATAATGCTACCATATTATATCTCACAATCCAATTCCTACACATTTAGAACCGAAGATACTGGTTCTTCAACGAACTCATATACAATGAGTTTAACGGATATGATGGGTTTAAACACCTTTACAGGAAGTATGAGTGGAACTCAATTCACTGCATATGAAAACATCCTTGCATTTACAGCATCTATTAGTGGAGCATATGTAGGTTCTGAATATAGAATGAGAGTGATTAATGGTAATTCTGTAATTTGGAATGGTACAATACAAGTATATGCATCACAATCAATGGATAAATCAGTATATGAGAATAAGAATACACAATACATCTCAAATACATCCGAAAACAAATATGTAATTTACGAATAATATGAAACAACAACAAAACTTTGCAATTGTAAATGTAAACAATAATCAGTTACCGATTATTAATGAGGATACTAAAACTCGTTATAGTTGGGTGCCGTTTGGAGTTTATGGACAGGATGATTTTTTTGATGCAGTAGTAGCTGCACACAATGTATCCACCACTAATGCAGCATCAATAGAAGGTATCGCGGATTTAATCTTCGGTAAGGGGGTATATTCAAAGAATGAGGGATTCAATTCACAATTACAAAGAATCATACCACAAGAAGAAACAAAACGTGTAGCATTCGATTTAAAGTTGTTTGGTAATGCAGCATATCAAGTCTATTGGAATGATGACCATACTAAGGTAATTAAATTATATCACGTACCAATCCAAACGATTCGTGCTGAAAAGATTTATGATAATCCTCGTATTGAAAACTATTACTATTGTACTGATTGGAAAGACCATCGTAAAGTAAAAGATAAGAAAACAATTCCTGCATTTGGTACATCTAAAGAAAAGATGGAACTAATGTATATTAAGAATTATTGTCCAGGATTTTACTATTACTCTTTACCTGATTGGGTTTCAGCATTACAACTTGCAATATCAGAAGGTGAGATAAGTAACTTACATTACAATAACATTACGAATGGTTTCTTACCATCTGTAATGATTAACTTTAATAATGGAGTTCCTGCACCTGAAGAAAGACAAACAATTGAAGATTTAGTTCAGGCTAAGTTTACTGGTACTGATAATGCTGGTAGATTTATGTTATCCTTTAATGATGACCCTTTACTAAAACCTACATTAGATATAATTGATATTTCAAACTTACATGAAAAGTATCAGTATGTTGCTGAGTATATACAAGATAGAATTTTAGTTGCACATAGAGTAACATCACCTTTACTATTTGGTATCCGTACTGCAAGTAATGGTTTCTCTTCTCAATCAGAAGAAATGAAAACTGCATTCTCTATCATGCAAACAATGACAATAGGACCATTCCAAAATTTAATCTTAAATGCGTTAGATGAAGTATTGAATGATGGTGGTTACACAAATACTGAATTATACTTTGAACAATTAACTCCATTAGTAATTCTTTCTCAACAAGCAGAAGAAACTGGTAAGACAGTTGCACAGGTAGAAGATGATACTAATAAATCAATGGAAAACCCTGCAACAACAGATGATGGAGCTGACCAAACAATTGACTCAGCACCAGTAGAACAATCATCAGAACGATATACAAGATTCTCTGAACCATTCTTTAAACAAAATTACGAATAAAACTATGGCGTACGCACTATTCATAACTAGAAACGATATCATTAAGAACTCTCCATTACAAGGAGCACTTGATGCAGATGCTTTATTACCATTCGTAAGAACAGCACAAGATAAGTACTTAAAGAATTTATTAGGAACTGTCCTATTCTTTTATCTTCAAGAAAAGATATTAGATAATACTGTCAGTACTTTATCTGAATATTATCAAGACCTTTTGGATGATTATGTTAAGAACACATTGATATGGTATGCTTGTGTGGAATACATCCCCTTCAGCAGTGTCCAATTCAAATCTAATGGTTCTGTTAAACAAGCATCAGACCAGGGAACAGCACCCTCTAAAAGTGAAATAGATTACCTTTTAAGTAAAGCACTTAATAATGCTGATTATTATGCATTACGTTTACAAAACTATTTAATCGCATATTCAAACAACATACCTCAATATCTTCAATCAGTTGGGAATCAAACACAGATTTATCCTGACCAATCGAATCAATATTTTGGCGGTATTCAACTTTAATAACTTATGGCAGCAATAGTACATAATACAGGTACCAATTTTACTCTTTATTACAACGTATTAAATTACTTTAAAACTATCATGTCCAATCACCCATCGGTGGAAGTAGTGACACAAGGTAGTATGAATGATTTTGATACGAAGGAATATCCAGCATATCCAGTTGCCAACATAACAATATTAAGTGCTAATTTTAGTGAGAACACAACTGATTTTGAAATTCAATTGACAGTTGCCGATAAAATTAAAAACTTAAATAACGAATCAGCAGATAGAACCAATGCTCAGACTATTCCCTTTAAAGGAGTAGATGATGTAGTGGATATACACGCAAATACTTTATCAATACTAAACGATTTAACTGCGTATACACAACGAAGTGTAAGTGGGTTTGAAATTAACACCTTAACCAATTGTGTACCCTTTGAGGATAGTTTTAATAACGGACTCGCCGGGTGGGTGGTGACCTTCACATTAACTACTCACAACGACCGCGACCGTTGTCTTTTTTTTTTGATAAGCCCTGAGCAAGAAAATGAATATAAAATATCGGAATGTATAACTGGTGATGATTTTTTTGCTACGTTTAATCAAGATGTTAGTATTGGACAAGTACTTAGTACAATTAAAACACCAGGTTCATCGATTACATATCCTAATTTAGTTTGTTATAGTGTAGATGAAAGTGTTGATGTACCTGAAAGTGAGATTGATTATTCAAATCTTCCAGTCTTAGCATTACCAGTATTAAATTATGGAACGTGTGAACAATGTGAATTATGGATAAATCCAAAGGTGTGGCGTACTACACCAGCAACGTGGGGAAGTTCTCCATACGCAGATTTTAGAACCTGGTCAACAACTTAAATAAAAATAAAAATAAAAATATATGGGTAATTTATCTAATCTTTACATCTCTCAATCATACCAATCTCTAATTCACTTAGGTAATGATAGTTTTGTTTCATCTTCATTAGTAGGATTACAAGATGGTCTTGGAAATTCAATTGGTGTAGCAGTTAACTCTGCGGGAGATTTATCAATAAGTGGAAGTTTAACTTCATCTTTACAGCAAGGATATGTTTGGGTAGGGAATGCTAATGGTAGAACAACGACAGTACCAACTTCATCTTTTGGTGGTGGTGGAACAGGAAGTGCAACTTGGCCTGTTAGTGGAACACCTTCTGGAATCGTTTCTGGTAGTTCTCAAATAACTGCATTAGGATTTGTAAGTTCATCAGTAACAGGTAGTAGTTTAATAACCGGTAGTGTAGTAGGTAATGTTTTAACATTTACCAAAGGAGATGCATCTCAATTCAGTTTGACAGTAGCAACGGGTAGTGGTGGAGGTACTATTAACACAGGTAGTTTCGCTACAACTGGTTCAAATAATTTTAATGGTAATCAAACTATCACAGGTAGTTTAAGTGTATCAGGAAGTGAATATATCAATGGTGGTAATAAATTATACATACAAAGAGATACACAAGGTGCACAACAATTCTTACGTTTAGGTGCAACTGATAATACATTTAACTTCGCATTTATCGTAACTGGTAGTGATAGTAATCCTGGACAACAAGTTTGGGGTATTAACACCGCTGGTGGTGTATGGGGTAACTCATTCGATGCTGGAGTAGTGTTTAATAACTATGTAACTGCATCATTTGGATTAAGAGTACAAAATGGAGGTACATTTAGTGCACCATTACAACAAGGTAACGTATGGGTAGGAGATGCTAATGGTAGAAATATGATAGTACCTACCTCATCATTTGCAGGAGCAGTTCCGGTAGGAACAGCAACAACTGGTTCAAATACTTTTAATGGTAATCAAACTATTAACGGAGAAGTAAGAGCACAAGGAGCTACTCCTTACTTTACAGCAGCAGGAAATTCAGCAAATTCCGGAGCACAATTCCCAACACATGATGTTATTATTACTAATAACAATAATGAGTTTGGTGGATTTGGTATATACAAAGAAGGTAACTATCCAAATACAACTTATACTGGTTTAGTTGCAACTGCATACTCTCCACAATATGGTGGTACTACCGTCCCAATGATTATTGCAAATGGTAATAATCCAGGTGGTAATGATAGTGCAATAATATGGAAGAGTGATGGTACAGCAGAACATTGGAAGAAATCAGATTTCAAATATGGTATTAATGTAACTGGTAGTACTGAATTACAAGGTTTCACATCATCATTACAACAAGGTTATGTTTTTGTTGGAGGAGCCAATGGTAGAACAACGACAGTTGCTACATCTTCATTTAGTGGAGGTTCAACTGATATTACAGCATTGAATGCATTTACTGCATCACAAAATACTAAGAATAGTACTCTTGCTACTTATACAGGTTCTAATGATACTAAATGGAATACATTAGGTGGATTGACAGGTAGTTATGCAACGACTGGTTCAAACAGATTTAATGGTAACCAAATCATTACTGGTAGTTTAACACTAAGTTCTTCAGCAGCAATTGAATTAAATGTAATAGGTAATTCTTCATTTACAGGTAGTACAGCAATCACAGGTTCGTTTACAGCATTGCTACCAACTGCATCTAACGAATCAACAATAGATTTATTTAGATTACCTACATTCTTAGGTACAAACGGAACAACTTATACTCAAGCTGGATTTGGTTTATTAGATTATGCATCATCTGCTATTGACCAAACATTTGGAATAGAATATGGAAATGCTAGTTTTGAAAAGTATTCAGCATTGTATGTTGGACCAAATAGAACTCAATTTATAGTAGGTAAGGGTAGTGGATATGATTACGATGTAATTGAAATAATAGATAACAACAATAATACATCTACTGCAAAAGTAAAAGCAGATACTATCATATTACAAGGACCTACACAATTAACAGGTAGTTTATCTATTAGTGGTAGTTTAACATCATCTTTACAACAAGGATATGTTTTAGTTGGTAATGCAAGTGGTAGAACTATTTCAGTACCAACTGCATCATTTGCAGGAGCAGCACCCGTAGGAACTGCAACAACAGGTAGTAATACATTTACTGGACAACAAACAATAAATAATACATTAGAGTTAGGTGATGGATTTGGAACACCTACTTCTTTATATTCAAATGCATTGACATTAGGTCAATTATATGTTAGTTCTGATATAAAATCATTTGGTAGTTTAACGGCATCTTTACAAGAAGGATATGCTTTAGTTGGAGGTAGTGGTAATGTAACTACTGCAGTTCCTACATCATCATTCGGTGGAGGTGGAACTATTGTAGGTTATGCAACAACTGGTTCAAACATCTTCATAGGTAATCAAACTATCACAGGTAGTTTAACACTAAGTTCTTCTGCTGCAATTGAATTAAATGTAGTAGGTAATTCATCATTCACAGGCAGTGTAAACGTAACTGGTAGTGCAAGTGTAAATGGTTCACCATTAGTTAGAACAAATCAGACTGGTAGTTTTGTTACAAAGGTATCCGTAGAAACAGCTAATCCATTACAATTTGATTGTGAGTTTGGTAATAATACTGCTACTCGTATAAATTTAACAGCACCAACATCATTCACAGGTAGTGTTAGAATAGAACCTGATTCTCAATTATATCTACCAACTGGTTCTAACCAACAAGCAGGAACTGCAGTATTAGATGGTGGTAGCCCTGGCACTGTGACAGTAAGTAACTCATTGGTAACTGCTAATAGTATTATAATGTTAACTAAACAAAGTAATACAACACCAGCATCGGTATCTATATCATCAAAGGGAGCAGGAACATTCACTATTACCTCAACAGAAAATAGTGATGCAGACACGGTTGGTTGGTTTATTATCAACAACTCATAGAAAATACCTATATGGCTAATTTAGATAAAGTAATTAAGAAAACCCCAACGTTAGACCAAGTAGCAAATACTATTAGGAAGAAAGCTGTTGCATTAGCTCCAAAGAAAACTGGTAACCTTAAAAGTAAATTAGAAACATATAATAGACCTTCGGGGATGG
>Ga0247722_10000822_pt1 | contig 18041 bp, 17 predicted proteins | sample MSEWelMarce3H_FC_FD_189094 | JGI IMG/M metagenome (GOLD analysis project Ga0247722, IMG submission 189094) | Subsurface sediment microbial communities from gas well in West Virginia, United States - MSEEL Well Study Marcellus 3H_FC | ecosystem: Environmental > Terrestrial > Deep subsurface >... | reverse complement strand
ATATTAGGGGTTCTAAATATATTAATGAATGACTATTTTTTAACGAATTATAATTCATTAGCTGGAATCAATATAAGCATCAAAGATAAAAAAATTGATATAAATCTAAAATTACCATCTACAAGTAATGATAATTCTAAAATAAGAAAAGTAGAAACTTTATTAGGACAGAATAATACTAGCAATCTAAATATTGTTTATACCAGCGCAATAATATATTTTAAGCGTATAAGAGACAAATATTTGGAAAGTATGGCTAATCCAGCCCTATTGATGAATAGATCAAATATACAAAAAATACCAGATTCAATTGATCCAGTATATATTGATTTTGAATATACTTTATTTAAAGAGAATAATCCTGATACTCCAGGGTTTATTTCTGTAGATTATCTAGACTTAAATCTTTTAACATTAGAAAGACCAGTAGCTCCCAATTATAATAAACCTGCAGCAGCAGCAGCTCCAGGTAGAAACTGGAATCTTTTAAATTTTGTATCAAGTCCTGAGGCAATTGCGGCAGCGGCGGCGGCAGCGGCGGCTGCTTTACAAGCACAAAAACTTGAAATTCAAATATAAATAATATATTCAACTAGTTTTTAACATAAAAAATTGAATTCAAAAAACAATACTACTGAATCATCAAATGGGTCAGTATTATTATTGTGTTCTTTTAGCAGAGGACGGTAAATATATCCGTGCCTGGCTAGACCCTCTTGCTCATAATAATGGGATGAAACTCATGGAACATTCTTATATCAAGAATAATTTTATGCTAGCAGTTGAGAGTAATCTTGGACCAAACGGTGCCTTCTATATGACACGAGTTGTATGGGCTGGAGATTATGCTGAGCCAGAGCCTTATTCTGAGAATAATCTAAATACAATGGCGATGGATTCTAAACAAAAGGCCATTGGATCTGGCTACGATACTCATGAGTATCGCTATATTATTAATCATTCTAAGGGCCTATATATTGATAAGAAAACTCTTGGAAATCAAGGTCTAATAATTCATCCTCTTTCTCTTCTAACTGCTGAGGGAAATGGTAAGGGTGGGGGTGATTACAGAGGTCGTGATGAAGAGATGTGTGGAATATGGGCTCGTGATATTATTTCGGTGAATGATTCTGTGCCTCTTCATTTTGAGCCAATTGTCCCTGAGTTTTCACTGGATTAATCATAGTTTGCTTAAGTTTCTCGAGATATAGAATTCCATCCATAAGTTCCTCTTGAGCATGCTGAATCCAATCTTTTACAGATAGGTCTGTGCGGTCGAGGGTTACACCATACTTCTCTTTGCCAAGAGCAGAACGCTGTAGAAATTTCTGGATTACCGAATCAACAATAGAATCACCAGAGCTCATGCTTATTTTTAAAGCATAGCAGGGTCAATTTTTTAACCATATAATATATCAATTGGTATTTGAACAGGAACTAGATGAACTTCAGGCTTATCTCCATAAAGATGAGGTGAAGGTTCCATCTTACCAATTACTTGTTCAGTAACAAGTTGACGAACTATATCCTCTCTAGGGGGCATCTTATATACCTGAAGAACTCTAGGACTCTTCATCTGAGCAGAAGTTAACATAACCGCATAAAATTGCTTGAATACTTGAGAACCCTTCTGACACATCTAGTAGATAATAAATAAGATGGTTTAGGCCTAGTATATCTTAAAAAAATGCAGTATCGACATCATCTCTAAATCTTCTCCATAAATTATACCGTTGAACATCAGGAGGGGCAGCATCAGGATTTATTATTCTATAGTGTGGTTCAATTGGATCTTCAACTGCTAGTGATACCCAGGGTTGTTGTGATTGTAATATCGTAGTTCTAGCCCATCTAACTAAATTAAATTCTTGTCTATTTAATTCTTGTGCTCTAGCAGCATCGTCGACACCTAGTGCTAACATACGATTCAGAGCACCTTGAATGGTAAAATTTCCAAGTGTTGCAACATCTAATGGTAAAATATTATTAGGTGAGAAAATACCATCAACATGGCCTCTATGATGATTATTATTCGCATTGAATGCTGCTGCATAATTAAAAAACATCATAATAAAAAATGTATAAGACATACGTTCATGTATGTCATAAAAATCACCAAGTGGATTTAAGCGACGTGGTCTTTGAATAATTTGTTCAAGTATAATGTTTTTACTAGAATCAATTTTTGATTCAATATCTATATCTGTAATAATTTCATCATTCTCATCAGAGAGTGTAATATTTACAATATTTGTAGGCGTTTTAATAACCTTTTTCAAGAATTCAATTAATGTAGTAAGTGTTGGTCGTAAGAATGGATGAGGGTGCATACAAGCTATAGCTATAAAATTCATAATTGGAGAATTTCCCCAAAGAGAGTGTGTTGTAGATTGATAATTCATATACATACTAAAAATATACATATCTGTTGTTCTATTTGAAATATATGACCTTATTTCTAATTTTTGTACAATATCAACCCCTGGCAATAACATGGGATTCATATATTCAATTAATATAACTTGAAAAACATTAGACATTACAGAATTTAAATCATGTGGGGCATTAATTTGCGCACGAGTAAAATATACAGGAAATAGCCCTTTGGTAAGGCATGTCTGTTCATATATAAAATAATTTGTTCGTAATATATTTAAAATCTCATTATTTCTTAAATTTAATTCTGGATTAGTATGGGGTTGACCATTTACGCCATTATATAAAAGATATATATATTTCTCAATTGAGAAATAATCATGAGCATTTAAAGCCAAAGCAGTTCCTATTGCCGGTCGAGTAAGGGTAGGGTCCGCTATAGGATTATACCATATATCTTTTGCTAAACCAAAATCAATAATATTTAATTCTTTGAATCCACATCTAGTATCAAACATGGTATTTCCAAAATGTAAGTCATTAGTTAAACAAAATATTCCTAGGAAGTTTAGTTTACTGAAAAAATTCAAGAATACTCTACAGGATAAAAATCCTGAGGTTGATAGTTCTCTATAAAGATCCGCATTTGTGATTGGTTGACCACGAGCCCCATTTGCATGAGTTAGAGGATCTTGACCATTAATATAATTATTCATTAGACTACGTGTTCCCAATGATCTTGTAATAATAACAGGACAGTAATTATTTGCGTGACCTGTTACCAAAATATTTGCAGGTTGTATACTAGGAGGTGGAATAAGTGCATCTATGCGTATCATAACATGAGTATTAGTAAATATATCAATAGACATGATTGATTTAATAAATTTTTTATATGATAGTTGTTGATTGTTCGCACCACCGCCTGGCTGTGGTAAAAAATTTAGAATTGAACCTGCAAGATTTGCATGAGAATTTTTTTCGTCGGTATACCCATTTGCAATATTTTTAAACCCTTTTATAAAATAAAATGCATTGTGATTTAAAAGAATATTACGTACTTGTATTTCTAACTCTGGCATACGAATAGTATTAGTATTATTCATAACAATGATACTATCTGCTTGGGGTAATACTCCGGGAACTATGGTAAATTTAAATCCGAATCCCCCTACGTCTTGAACTGCCATAATCCTAGATAATATTTTAAAATATTACTATTTAGATGGACCAGGAGCGTCAAGTTGCCAGTCAAATGGCAGTAACAGATGCTTTAGGAATAATATTTAATCAGCAACTGCCTGGAATAATTAATCCTGTTCAAAGAATTAATTCAACATATTATAATCTTCATTGTAATATAGTATTAGATAATTTTAATCATCGTTGTAATAACAGAATTTTCTTTAAGCGCTATATTAGTGTAGAACCAACAGATGATGCTACTCAAGCAGGGGTAAATACCGTACCTCAAGAATTATGCGTATTTTCTAATTTTTTTTCATTATTTTCTAATAATTATCAAGATCAACTTCCTGCGCAGCATATCCTTGCGGATCTTGGAACTATTAGTGAACCATTTAATCAGAATGATAATTGGAATATTACACATACTATTGGTGGTCAAGCCAATGTAGTTCAGTTACAATATCAGCCTGGTTATTTATTATATCTTTATGGGACAATTATAGGTAATATTCCATTAAGAGATTATTTAAGAAGAAGTATTCAAGAGAATTTTAGTAAATATATAGTTTCTCAGTTATTATATTTTTTTGTAAATGGGTTTTATGATACTACTAATATAAAGGGTATTAGACTTTATTATGATTCTTATTCAATGAATTTATTAAAACTTATTCGTTATGATATAACAATTACTATTCCATGGAGAGATAATCTGAAACACCTTTCACGACAAGATAATATTGATATGAAGGCTTCATGGGAAATATTAGTTAACCGTATTAATCCAATGTTTCAAGCTGAAATCGCAGATGGTATTCAAATTAATATTTTTAATAGAATAGACCCAAGTCCAGAATATGATCACTCTGGAATACCTATTAATTTAATGCAACGAGATATAGAAATAACAATTCCAGGTGGGATTTCAGTTGAAAGAAGACATGCCTTTATAATTAAATTATTTATGTTCTTTGCGTGTCACACGCCTGAGAGATGGGCTATAAGAAATACTTTATTCCAATACATGGAATATTTCTTACATTCTGATTATGTATTTAATCATAGATTAATAAGAAATGGTAATCAAGAACACTTTGCTTATACAAAAACCTGGGGATTTTTTGGCCAGTTTATACGTTACATATCTTTAGGGCAGGGAGTAGGTGCTCCTGGTCAACTAGCTGGATCTGCTCGTCCAAGAATAATACATATAAGAGATGCTCATCATGCTATACCAACAAGATTAGAATTAAACCTTTTAGATTCTTTTAGAAATAATAATTTAAAGCGATATTTGTGGGCAGTTGGTCCAACCTACGCAAAGGAATGGCATAGAACCGCAGATGAATATTTTACTAACTTTCCTGGGGGGCCAACGCCATTTAATGATGCTAATGCATATGGTAGACAGTATATGACTGGAATTAGATCCGTCTATTGTGGATTACAATCATTTAAGGAATTAGATGGCACAGATGCTTGTGTATTCTCACATGCAATAGAACCATATTTAAATACTTTAGGAATAATCTGGGAACCTGCTTTCTTTGTTGGAACATTTAATGCAAATGTGTTGTGTGATGCGTATTTTGGAATAAGATATCGTGAAAATAATACTGCGGCAGAACCTGCCAAATTTTTTACATATGGAATTGACGAGAGAATTCTAGCAAATTGTTTTTATTCTGTTATTGAACGTGAACCCAATAATACATATAGATGGTCAACACTACAAGAAAAACGATTATGTTTAACATATCAGCAATTACAAGGGGCTGCCCAGTATGATCAGGCTAGAGCTGCAGCTGGTGCTATTTTATGGAGAATTAATTTATACAATGAATCCTTATTTTATTCATATGCTCTTGATTATTCCCCTAGAATGATAGCTAGAGTATTTTCATTTCCAGGTTCTATAACTCCAGATAGCTCACTAATATGTAATGAACCTCTTATACCAAGTCAAGTAGATCAAGGTCCTGAGATAGAAGATATAAGAGAGAATTTAAGAAGATATATAAGTGTTAGAGGTAGTTATCCTAGATCTTTCTTTGATTTTATAAAATTTTGTGAAATACAGCGTGATTATAATATTCCATCTAGTTCACCTACTACCAGTGCCTATCATATGGCTTTGCTACTATTTCGTTCATATAACGTATATATAACACAGGGTATAAATATAATTGGGAATTCTAAATTTAGAACTTTTAATCAGACTGATATGTTTAATGCAATGACTGCTATTTATGCTTTGCCTCCTAGACCATTAACAACAGAGAAACTATATCTAAATAATTATATGTTTAACATATCTCATTTTAATAAACAGGCTCTATTTAATGGAACGGTTCCTACCTTAGAAAATTTCTTTAATGTTGACCGACCTAATCTAGCTCCCCCACCACAAGCAGGACAACAAGGTGCGCCGAATAAATATTTAATATGCTATGGAACAATAAAAGATTCAGCAAATTTAGGGTATGCTGGTAATATGAAGAGTAATAATGCGTGTTTTACACAGCCTATAGATTTAAGAGAAGATATCTTTCCACGAAGAGATCCAGCTGGTGTATCACTTGATCCACTTGGGCAACGATTTACTACTAGAGCTGGAAATACTAATACATTTATAAATGCAATAAAAGTTAGAGGTCCAGATGCTCTTGTTTATGGAGGGGGTAAATTAAACACTGTTCAAAAAAAATTGAATTCAAGGAATACAATGAGTAATATACAAATGAATACAAATAATCATCAGTCTAACAATAAGGATTACGATGCCTTATTTTGGGCATTAGAAAATATGAATAATGTATCTTATAAGGAATTAGTTAAAGACTCTTTTGAGCAAGTCTGTAGAATTCTAGAAGATGAAAAGAAATATCTTGGAGCCTTGGATAAGGCTTCACAAAAATGGATTGCCGACCATCCTGAAATAATCCCCCCTAAAGAATATAATAATTTACGGGAATCTCCCTTGTCTGCTAATATGCTTACAGAAATAGGAAAACTCAAGGGGTCATTTAAAACATATAATGAATGGATAAATCCAACTACAGTTCAACCCTTCTTTGAAATGTTTTTTAAAAAGGGGCACCAAATGGATTTGCGGACATTAGATGAAATTGAAGAAAATATTTCTGATATTATTTTTTCTAAAACAAAAAGAAATATACCAACAATGAATAATGTAAGAGAAACCCTATCAAGAAGTATTCATAAACACCATGGTGTTAAATATAGAAAAACTAGTAAAAATCATTCAAGAAAAAAACATAGTGTAAAATCCTCAATACGAATGCATATAAATAAGAAACATTCTATCCGTTCTAGTAAACATACACAACGAAATAGAAAAAATATAAATTAATATAATTTCCTGCGTCTAAAGACCTCTTTAAAAAAGACAATAGGAACGGAGAAGGATGAACGTTAGTATCCAGGATATGCAATCAGCGGCATCTGGTGTAGGATTTTCACAGGGTCCTCCTATTAATATTTCATCTGAGATTGGTAATGTAATTGAGGTTACTGATTTAACCGATGACCTTGGACTGAATCTTCTGGCAAATCAGAATAAGTCTAAACCAGATGGTGCGCAGGGATTTGGCTCCGCACCTATCCGGCTTTCAGTTCCTGATGAACCTACAAAGTCTATTCAGTTTGATACTTTAGAGCCTATTGATCTAAATAGTTTTGGAGGATTTACTGATTTAAATTCATCGAGTGCTCCGGCTCTACCCCAGGTCACTGTAACAAGAGATCAAGGGTTTAATACTCAGTCTTCGAGCTCTGGTCCTTCTATTTCTCTAACCCCTGCTGCCCCTAGAGATTTAGAGAAGGAGAGACAGGAGAAGATTGAATATCTGAATAAGCTTCAACGCCTGGAGTCTAAGGGGTATCCTGTGAGCAAGAGGTTTACAATGGATAATTCATTCGATGAAATTAAGAGTGAATTTACAAGGTTAGTAGATGCTAGAAATCTTGAGGGGTCTCTCAGATTTCAACGTCAGATGTTAATGGGCGCAATTACGGGGATGGAGTGGATGAATGATAAGTTCGATCCCTTTGATCTAAAGTTAGATGGATGGTCTGAGTCTGTTCATACAAATGTAGAGGACTTTGATGAGATTTTTGAAGAGCTCTATGACAAGTATAAGGAGCGCGGTAAGATGCCTCCTGAGATGCGTCTGATGATGGCTGTTGCTGGAAGTGGATTCATGTGCCATGTGTCTAATTCATTCTTCAGACAGAAGATGCCAACGATGGATGATGTAATGAAGAGCAACCCCATGTTAGCTAAACAGATGGCTCAGGCTGCTGCGGCACAGGCTGGACCAGGCTTCGGTAATTTCATGGGAATGGCTATGGGGATGCCTCAGGCAGGGCAAGCACAGGGAATGGGTGGTGGTTCACAGATGCCACCTAATATGCCAGCATCAGCTATGGCCATGGACCCCCCTGGACCTACAGGTGGATTCTTTGGAAATAATGCTAGGTCTCCACCTAATCCTAGTCCTCTAGCATCAGCTTCAGCGGCTGTAGCAGATAACAGTCAGAGACGTGAGATGAAGGGACCTTCAGGTGTAGATGATATCTTAAGAACCTTTGATGATGTTCGTAGAGCCGAGATGGAATCTATTGGTGTTCGCACAATGCCTATAAATGTAAGTCAACCATCTCAGCAGCAGCCTGCTATGGTCGCAGTATCTGAACTTCAGAGTGTAGCCAGTGATGAATATAGTCAAGCGGATTCTACGCGTTCAGGAATGAATGGAAGAAGAGGTCGTGGTCGTAGACCGGCACCAGTTGGGTCTACGGTGAGCCTAGATGTCTAACGCTTCTTTTTTTGCTGGCTTTTTTAAAAAAGCCTAAGTAGATATGCCTACACCAACTAGAAAAAATATAATGAATAAAATGTTAAGCCATGGAAGAAAGTCTAAACACTCCCTTCATTGGAAGACGAGGCGTAATTTACAATCCGGGAAAAATCGTGACCCATCTCCTCTAAAACCAACTCATAAAGCAAAACAAAGTAAGTCAAAGCCAAAGGGTAAATTTTGGAATAGTAATTCAAATAACGACCATCCAGATTACTGATCATAAAATTGATAAAAGTTAACATGTAACCTTAGTAAGCCTACATGTTATCAGTATCTTCAGGAACACAGGTTCCTATACTACCACCTTTACCGCAACAGTGGGTTCTCAATGAAAAAGTTCCATTTCAAGAGAGTAATGTAGTAGAATTCAAGAGAGTCTCCATATTTTCAGGATTATTTAACTTGAAATCATCAAAGGGGTCAGGGCTTCCTAAGTATAGAGAAACTATCAATGCCTTCTTGAATAGTGGCGGCGGTTACTTGATTATGGGTGTTCTTGATGATGGTACAATTGTTGGAGCAGAGAATGTTACTGATGAAATGGTTGATAAGTGTAAACTATGGCTAGATTCATGCTTCAATGGATTTATGTATAAGGACGGAACATCACTGAATCCACTAGAAATCTTCTTAACAATTAAGACATTTCCAGTTGTAAATTCGGATTCCAGTATTATTGTGATTGAGGCAATTAATACTGGACTACCCCTCAATATCATGTCCCGCTGTGGTGCTCTAATTTATCGTCTAAATGCCAGTAATTATAAGATGGTCTCAGAACCAATATATAGGAGAAGGGATGTGAAAGGAATGATTCAATCTATTCAGAAACATATGCAGCAAATCATTAATCAGAAACACAGAGAACTAGAAGATTTACAAGAGAAGCACGTGGAAGAAATTCGTGTAGTTATTGAACGAGAGGCTAAGGTTACTAGAAAATACGTAGAGCAAATTAGTGAAAGTTTATATGAGAAATATAAGATTGAGAATCGACAGGAGAATCTGTGCTCTAGGCTTCTTACCTATTTTGCTATCTTTATGATGAAGGTTTAGGCTTAGGCTTTTTCAAAAAAGCCAGCAAAAATACTCCTCTTTGCTAGTATGTTTTTGTTCGCTTTTTGATGCGCTTGCGCATCCATGGCTAAAACCTGTAAAAAAGCGATTTAGTCTTTTTGAATTGCCCTGGCAGCAGGACAAAACTTATAAAAAGGTTCAGAGTGCCCTTCCTTCATATACCATGTCTTATGGGCGCCGAAGCTTTTCTGGGAAAAGGAATCCTGAGTACAGAAATTCGCTAAATCAGTAGCAGTTCTAGGTTTATTTGGAGAATCTTCTACGCAATTTGAAAAGAATACATCTTCAGGATATGTTAACTTAATATTAGGATGTTTACGAATACATTGTTTCTGAAAGGAATTCTTTCTGAAACTTAGACCACCGATTCCATAAAAGGAATTATTTTTAGATTGATCCTTTCCCCAGACTTCATTAGAATTTCCTATAGCTCCATCGTATGAACCGCAGCCAATATAATCAAAATGCATAAAGTCCTTTATTTTATATTTAGAAGCTGGGCATAACACTGCGTCTGTCTGAAATACCAAGATATCTTCAGCCTTTACTTGGTCCCAGAAGTCTAAATTCTTAAATAAGATATTATAATCATGTGCTGTGAAATTATCTTTTTCTAATGGAATCAAATATATCTTACGTCCCTCTATTTCTTTAACTGCTTCTCTGGCATGATCCCCATGGGACTTTCCGTGAAAAACATAGAGATCCCATGATTTACACATGTTTTTATCAAAATTCTCACAGACATACTTTAACATTTTGTGTTTCCGGGGTTCTACAATGACCATAGCACGACCTTGAACTTTTTTATAAAACCAATAGCAAATTATTACACTTATCGTAAGAACCACGAGTGTAATCATTATTTCTATATGTGTTAATCCGAACATTCTACTTATTGCTCCCATAATCCGCGAAGAAGTTTCTGATATTGTTCATTTGATTTAGAAGTAACCTTTGTATTCACAGGAATCTCATCTTTTTCAGCTTCTGCTATCTTAGCAGCTTTATCCTGTAAATTTTTTAGAATTGCCTTTTCTTCTGGTGTTAGAGCAATAGTCTCCTTGAGTCCCTTTGTCTTACATGTTCCTCCTGTTAGACCACCTTTTCCAAAAATACATAAACTACTGTTTTCATTAAATAAGTAACCAACACATAAAATTACAATAAATGCCATCCATGCTGCCGTTATTATATTTCGAGTTGCCAAGAAAAATATAACAAAAATAATAATTCGTCGAAACCATGGTTGATTTAAAAATGCTTCTTGCTCCTTGCTAATCTCCATTGGTAAGAATCTTCCACCCAAGTTAATTAGGAAAATTGCTATTGCTAGAGCATAGGGTGATGATGCGACTTTTGATAAAGTAGCATCAAGAGGTCCACTTGGAACTGGCATTGGTGGTGGTGGACCTCCGAAACTCATCTACTTGCTAAAATGAAATAATGAAATTATGAAATTTGTATCATATTGGCAATATACATTAAAATTGCCATAGCAGTCATCAATCCTACACGTGGACACCATTCAGCTCCAAGCCAAACTAAAAGTAAAAGAGTTATACGCCACACAGGAGAATCCCATAAAGCCACTACTGATGATGGGTATGGTGTCCGGAGAGAAAGTGATTCAAGGACATTCCATCCTAATAATCCAAAAATTATAATGATTCTTAGACCGGCATCTACTATACCAGTAGGGTCGTCCATCTTACTTTATGTTTCTATTTGTTTGAAGAAGAAGAACTAGTATGAGCTTGTGTTGAACTCGTTGAAGAAGATGTGCGAATATTTTCCTCTTCAGATGATGATGATGTACCAATACGATCTGATGAAATTGCGATTGGTCTCTCTCCCAGGACCTTTTCAATAAACCACCGATGGGGATTTGAGATTAATTTAGTTGATTGGTCAGATTCAACTATATCTGAAAACCCTTCAGATGAATCCTCTTTTTGTAGCCTGGCAAAGAAAATCAGTGATACAACAGCAGCTAAAAGCCCCGTGGGCCAATCAATTACAGCAGCAAAGATGAATGGAATAATAAAGAATACAATTGAGCCAAATGTATTATCTAAGAACTCCATTGACTCCCGGGGTGCTATTTGAGCAAAAGAACCTGCTACTATAAGACCAATTACAGATATAATAGTTGAAGGCCAGTGCAAGACTGCATGAGAATTTGTTAACCAGGCCATTAGACTCATATCCATTTCTTCAAGTGTCGGGGCATTAGCAGCCTTAGGTGAAGCATTAGTAGCCTTAGGTGAAGCATTAGCAGCCTTAGGTGAAGCATTTGTGCTCCTTGGTGAAGCATTAGTAGAATTAGGTGAGGCATTAGCACTTCTAGGTCTAGGCGAACCTTCTGCCATTCTGATAGTTCTCTGTTAATTATTCGTAAAGGAAAAAGAGATACAGTAAACTTAGATGGAGTTCGCCTCCCTTGAGGATGCTTTTCCACAAGGTGAAAAAACTAAAGAAAGACGTAAGAAAGATAAGAGAAAGGATGGGTTTCAAGCTTATGAATTACCTCCTACCGATCCAGACCGCCCGGCTGTCAAACGAATGCAAGAAATTCCACCTATAAATATTTCAAGTCCCAATACTCAAGAGGATGAATTTTTAGATCAAGCATCTATATTTTCTAAGAAAATGACTGTAAATAACAGTCTTCCTCCTCCTAGATCAACAATTAAATTAGAGCGAGCCTCTGCGGTACCAGAATTCTTTGGAGCAGAAGCTTTCTCAAGTCCAAGTGATGATACACATGCCTTATATAATGGTAATGTACATAGGCCAAGTGGATATATGTTAGATGCTGACTTTACCAAGTCATTTGATGAATCAGGATTTGGAAAATCAACTGGAGCCCCTGTTCCTACTCCTGAACTCCGACAGAGATGGAAACCCATGTCAGCAGATAGGATTGATACTGCCTTTACTGAACAAGGTAAGGGCTCGCAATTCCAGGGTCTATCAAGTGATGATATTCAATCGATGAGAAACAAGATTGATTCACTAATGGCACGTCTAGATGACCTGGAGAATAGAGCAGAAGGAGCAAGTCCTCAACTTGAGATGCTTTCCTTCATTATGACAGGATTATTCTTAATGTTTGCTCTTGATTTAACAGTAAGAAAGGTTTCTCATTAATTTGCGCAAAATATAGATATTAAATACCCGGTTTTCCAGTAAATGCAGAATATATTATTTATATCTTCTACAGTTCCTGCATCATATCCGACAATTGATAAACATTATACCTGGTATCCAATCCATACAACTATTAATTTTGAAGAATTCTCAGAGATATGGCAGAAAAAGAAGCCATATGCCATTTATACTTATGGAACAACAACTGCCTGGAATTATCTATCAAGAGTATTTAATATTAGAAAACGCTGGATTCATTTAACCGAACTTCCACAAGAAATTGATGTAACAACGAATATATTTTCATCTGTTTTAGGACATTCACTTGATTCAGAGTATCCTCTTATTTCTGTAATTACATCGACATTTCACAGCAAGGAAAAAATACTAAGACCCTGGAAAAGTCTTAGATCACAAACATATACAAATTGGGAATGGATAGTCTGGGATGATTCGGAAGATAATAATACCTACGGCGATTTACTAAGGATGAAAAATAAAGATTTACGAATGAGAGTCTATAAGGCACCAGAGCATAGTGGGTCTATTGGTGAAATGAAACGTCTAGCAGCAGGAGTAGCATACGGTTCATTCATCCTCGAGCTAGATCATGATGATGAACTTGATTCTAATCTATTTCAGTGGATTATCGATGCCTCTAAAAAATATAAAGAGGCTAATTTTTTCTATTGTAATTCTGCTGAATTATATGAGGGAACATTGAAATCACATTCTTACGGAGATAATTTTGCGTATGGATATGGAGCAAATCTCAATGTATGGTCTGACCAATATAAGATGTGGGTAACTGAAATGATTACCGCACCACCGAATCCTGTAACTGTTCGCCATTTAGTTGGTCTACCTAATCATGTAAGAGTTTGGAAGACCGAATTCTATGATACCATAGGAAAACATAATCCTAGATTATCTGTATCTGATGATTATGAATTACTAGTAAAAAGTTTTATACATGGGAAATGGTGTCATATTAGAAAATGCGGATATTTTCAGTATAGAAATACAGATGGCAATTTTACATTTATTCGCAATAGTCTAATACAACATAATGTAAAACAGATATATAATTATTACAAAAACCAATTACCAGAAATTCCGAGAAATTATGTATCTAAAGAATTTTGGAAGGGTGGATATGAATTTCCTAAGGTCCATCTAACATATGACCCAGCACCCCATACTTACTCAATACTTATGTTAGATGCTACAAAGGAGAAAATAGATAAGATTCTTTCTTCAGGATATTCTGTTCATATTTATATTGTAGGACCCTGTCCAGATATTCCTATTGAATGGAGAAAATATGTTAGTTGGTGGAAATTAGGAACTGAAACTATAGATGATAAAATACGTTATATTAAGGGTATTGCTACAGGTTCTAAAATAGTAAAAGATACAGAATTTAATCCAGAATTACCAAAACTATCTATTATAACACCCTGTTGTAGACCACAAAATTTAATACGACTAAAAGAATCTATAGACTTTAAAAAGATTGATAAGTGGTATATAGTGTATGATACTACTAAGAATCGAACATATACTAAACAATTTAATGATAGTCAAATTATAGAGCTAGAATGTGGTTTACCAGGGATTTCAGGTAATTCTATGAGAAACTATGGAATTCAACAAGTGAAGGATGGTCTTATTTATTTCTTGGATGATGATAATTTAATTCATCCAAATTTATGGACTCTTCTTGAGAAGATGGATACTTCGCATTTTTATACAGTTGACCAGATTAATACTTCCAAGTTTGGAACAAATGGTATTCTAAAGGGTAACACTATTCAAGTGAGAAAAATAGACACTGCTCAATTTATTGTTCCAAGGGAATTTATGAAAGATATTGAATTTCATGTAAATAGCTATTGCGCAGATGGAGAATTTATTGTAGAAATATATTCTAAGTTTTCAAATTGTCACATATATATTCCACAAATAGCTTCTTATTATAATTATTTGGTAGAGAATAGATAAGTATGCCACGTAAATTATGGACAGATGGCTGGAATTCTTTCTGGCATTTTACATTTGGAGCACTTACATATAAGATTCCGGTAATTCTGTTTATGTTTCTAATATATCAGGCTTTTGCTAAAGACGGATTATATGAGCCAAATGTTTCAATAGATATTATGGAATACTTCATTGGTTTAATAAGTATGATAGCGGCTGCTTATACAACAAATCATTTTATTGAAATTCCCCATGAACTCTTTACAGAAATTATACCAGATATACTTAGTGTTTTATAGGTCTAAACCATTAAGATATGGTTTATCTATAATGCACGTAGACTATCTACAAGTAGGAGCACATGTTGGGCCTTCAAATCAAGATTCACTCTTTACAATTCCAGTAAAAGATAAAACACTTATATTAATTGAACCAGTTCCATATTTATTCAGTCAACTTGTTAATAATTATGAGGAGAAATCTAAGGAGAATACTATTATATTCAAAAATATAGCTGTATCGAATTCAGATGGTTTTCTTCAACTCTATATTCCATCTCCATTAAATAACTGGTCAGTAAATCCCCCTCACGCGTCACAACTCGCATCTATTCATGAAGAACACTTGAAGAAGCATCTACCTTATCTTCTTGTAGACCGAATTAACGTGAAATGTTATAGATTAAATACATTAATTAAAGAACATTGTATTACTAGTATTGATACTCTACTAGTTGATACGGAGGGACATGATTATGATATTCTAATGGATTTAGATCTAACAGTTCTAAAGCCAAAAGTTATTGAATTTGAGAATTCACACATGGACGGTACATTTATTAGAGGTAAGAAATATACTGAATTATTAAATCATCTTTTAGCAAATGGCTATACTATAGTAAAGGAAAATGAATATGATACTACAGTTAAGCTAATAGATTAAATAGACCTAACCACAGGTACATATGCGAAGCTAACTATTTAGATAGACCTAACCACAGGTACAGGTCTATTTAGATAGACCTAATAAATTCCCATTGTAAATCTCTACAAATCTTTTCCCAAATTTTATCTTGGGCATATAATTTATCACGATTTTTTAGTAAAGGGAAACAATGTAGGAAGTCATCTAATTCCAGAAGTTCACATAACTTATAAAGAACATAAGAATATGATAAGAAATTCGACCTTCCTGTAGGACAATGTTTTTGAAAGGAAGGTTGAATTTCCTTAAAGAGATAGCGTAACTTCTCCTCAGTTTCTCTATCCATAATTGGCGCTGTATTTCCATTTAGTCTAGATAAGATATGAGGAACATGTTCATAGAAAGAATTATACTTGAGTTTCTTGAGAATCTCACGTATCTTACTACGATTTAAACAGGATGCTTGCAGCCTTTCTTTTTTAATCTGACCAAGAATATTTTCAAATACTTCCTCGGGAATCTCAGTACTTTCCTTTGCCTGGAATTGTGCGAGCCACTCGTTAAAATGATTAATACGTTTATAGGCATAATAAGAAACTTCTCTAGGAGGGTCCTTATAACTTGGTTTATCAGAATCCATTAAAATAAGTTTATGAAATCCACAATGCGGACAAGAAACAGTTGCGTCATTTACAGAAATCTTCATATCTTCACCGCACGCGTCACACATAAATGATGTATCATTTAGAGCATGTGTAGTTGGTCTAGAATAATGTGGATCTATTCTTTGTAAATATTGGTCTAGTAATGAATCTCTTTTAAGAGTGTCACCTCCTTGCTCTTTCATATGTGAATAGGAATTAGATGGGGTCTGAAGTTTTGTTCCACTAATATCTTGTCTTGAAGCATTTTCTAGAGCCTCAAATACACTACCTGGCCTAGCACGGTCTGCCACTAATACTACATTATCTGCTCCTCTATTAATTCTATCTTGAATATCATAATACTGGAAAAGTAAATCACCCTCTAGTAAATAATAATCGTAGACTGCCCCCTTTTCATCAATGGAATTAATATTTGTTTGAAGAACCTTTATCTGTTTTTCAAGTTTATACTTTTCAACTTCATCCTTTTCTTGTTTATATGATTCAGTTAGTCTTAAAATATCTTCTTTTAATTTTAAAACTTCATGACTGGAATCCTTAGCCTTTGATAAATAATGCTGATGAACAGTATCAAGGGTAGTTCTTGATTCTGGATTAGACCTCTTGGAAGGCCTAATCTTGAAAAAGGGACCATTCATAATATCTAATGAGGTCATTGAAGAGGTTCTTTAGCCCCCAAATACTTTATAAGCTATACGCAGAAAATCCACTGGTATAGTGATAATGAAGTGAAAGTTGAGAAAAAGGTTTACTGAAAATCCTGGTCTCCGGGTGAATTTCACTTTTTTGCCGAAAAAATCATTTTGCCAAATTTTTTTTCTCTAGCACGTGTATAATACCATGACAGGAGGAGGCCTTATGCAGCTTGTAGCCTATGGAGCACAGGACGTATATTTAACTGGTAATCCCCAGATTACCTTCTTCAAGGTAGTCTACCGTCGCCACACCAACTTCGCCATGGAGTCCATTGAGAACCCTTTCAACGGCTCTCCTGGCTTTGGTCGCAAGGTTACGTGCACCATTCAGCGCAATGGTGACTTAATCTACCGCATCTACCTCCAGGCCACTCTACCCAAGGTGACCCTTCAGACCAGCGACGGCTCTGGTGCCCAGTTCCGCTGGCTCAACTGGGTTGGTCACAATCTAGTCAAGAACGTTGAGCTAGAGATTGGTGGCCAGCGCATTGACAAGCACTATGGTGACTGGCTACAGATCTGGAATGAGCTAACCCAGGAGGCTGGCAAGCAGGCTGGCTATGCCAAGATGGTTGGCAATGTGCCCCAGCTAGTAAATCTTCTAGTTCAGGGTGGTGAGGATTGCGACAATGACTGCAGCGGCGGTGAGCCCAACTCTTCCAACGAGTTCCTCATGTGCGCCCCTGAGTACACTCTATACATTCCTCTACAGTTCTGGTTTAATAGAAACCCTGGCCTTGCTCTACCTCTAATTGCCCTTCAGTACCACGAGGTCCGCATTAACCTAGAGTTCAACGACCTACGCAATCTATGCTTCGACCAGACCCCTGTGCCTACATCTGGCACCAACATGCACACGATCCGCGACCGTGTAGCCGCCGCTGGCCTAGTTGCTGCCTCCCTCTACGTAGACTACATCTACCTAGACACGGACGAGCGCCGCAAGTTCGCCCAGGTCAGCCACGAGTACCTAATTGAGACTCTACAGTTCACGGGCGGTGAGTCCATCACAAGCTCTAGCAACAAGCTAAAGCTCAACTTCAACCACCCTTGCAAGGAGCTAATCTGGGTTGTCCAGCGTGATTCCTTCCAGG
>Ga0247722_10000821_pt1 | contig 18041 bp, 29 predicted proteins | sample MSEWelMarce3H_FC_FD_189094 | JGI IMG/M metagenome (GOLD analysis project Ga0247722, IMG submission 189094) | Subsurface sediment microbial communities from gas well in West Virginia, United States - MSEEL Well Study Marcellus 3H_FC | ecosystem: Environmental > Terrestrial > Deep subsurface >... | reverse complement strand
CATCTATCATAAGTAAATTTTGAAAAGCATCTGTATTTACAATCCCAATTATATCGCTCATTTCTTTTAAAAAGAAATCTACTGCCGTCTTTTTATTTGCCATTTTATTTTTCGTTTATTTTTTTAATCTCAAACTCAATTCTAGGATCCAGCTTATCGATGTGCTTCCTCATGACCAAGACCGAACAGAGTCGATCGTTTGCAATCATGCCACAATTCTGGAGGCAGTCTAGAATTACCTTTGCCGAATTGTCCAGGTCAGATCGATTAGACTGGAAGTAAACATCAATCCAGATCTCAAAGGGAACGCTGATCATTTCGCCTAGGTGCTTTCTGATCTGCCACTCAAAGCTCACTTCGTACTCCTTTAGATCAACCGTCTTATAAAGGCGATTTCCCCCTATCCGGTATCCGTTTGACTTGCTAGGCACCTGGCCTTTGATAGTTATCTTTTTAGTCTGTGCAAAATCCAGCTTGACATCCTGATCCGGTTCCGAAATGGAAGTCCATCTGCAAGCCTATCTCCTTAAATTGAAAGTATGTTCCTTCTTTTTTCCACTTCTTTGTTTTGGATTCCTGCTCAGCGAACCACTGCATTTTCTCAGGTTCTAAATCCCAGTTTTTTCTAAGCTGTTGCATTGGTTTGTGAAAGCATCCTACACAATTGGAGTCTGCTGGGAAAATTAAAGGAGTTGAATCTGCCCACTTTTTAACATCATAGTGAGTAATTCTATTTTCAATCAAAGGGAAATAACCTTCTCGCCATTCTATCTCATCCCATTTATTTCTTCCGTTTGCAGATTGTCCGACAATTCCCTTGAATGTAGTCGATAAGCGATCAGCTCTTTCCATTTCATCAAATCTAAACCCGATGCCCATCTTAACCTTCTCGTTTATATTCTTAAACCACCAATCCCAAATCGGTCTCATCTTCATTTCAGTTGTGCAAAATCTCCATTGCTGATTAGGCAATCCTTTGCCTCCAGTTGCTTTGCGATTAACCTGCTCAAATGTTCTTCCAGTTACCCAGACTATCTCTTGCCCGATTAATTGCTCTAAATCAATAACCGCCTTTAGCGTGATATCTGATTCAGCTGTGGCAATAAACTCCTGACCGATTTTATCTGAAATAAACTGAACTAGCTTTTCATCTTTAGGAGTACATCTTCTATCCTCAATTCTAACCAATGAGAAGATATTGTAATCCGCAGGAAAGTGTTTAGCTAGATAGCTTGATGTTTTGCCTCCGCTTAGTGAGTTTATTGTTTTCATTAGTTAAAATTTAGCTTCTTCAAATAAATTCTTTAATTGCTTAAGCGCTTCGTCTCCAGAAGTCAGTGCGATATTCTGATAAGCCCTGAGCTCATCATAAGAATCAGCGATTCGATTGGTAGTCACATCCACATAGCGATCAATCGTGCAAGTCTCACCGTCTCGATTTTTAAGGATCACATAGTTTAGTATATTATCGTCCGGTCCTTTGGCTGTATTGTTAGCCCTGGCGTCTGTATACTTGTAGTAATCGTCGCGATATAATCCGATCACAGCGATGGCATCCTGCTCGACATTCCCAGAGCTTCTAATATCTGAGAGTTGTGGAAGTCTTGAGGACCTTCCCTCGATTCCCCTAGATAGCTGAGACAAAGCGATGATCGGAATCTTTAGCTTCCTGGTTAGCTTCTGAATCTTATTGGATACGGATGAAACCTGAGCAAAGTCTGACTGGTCCTTGAGCTGATTGTCTCGGATCAGTTGCAGATAATCGATCACTACAATGTCGATTTTATTCCGCTTCGCCTCTGAGGTCAGAATCATGGACAGATAGTTTATGTCTCTATTGTCTGAGTCATAAAAGAAGATAGGCAAGGATTTAAGGATCGAAGCGTTTGAGTTCCTAATTTTTATTATGTCATCTGGCTTCACTCGGTTAGCTTTTAGATCACTGTATTTGTAGTCGTGATTTTCCGAGCTGATAAGGCGAAACATTAGAGACTCTTTAGGCATCTCTAGTGATAAGAATAAAACTCGCTTGCCTGATTTCGCTGCGCTCTTAGCGTGTTGTAATCCTGCAATAGTCTTGCCCATACCTGGACGCCCAGCTATTACCGTCATTCCTTCCTGGAACCCTCCTAGAATATAGTTTAAATCCCTAGATCCGGTGTCAATACCTGAGAACTTAATCTTCCCAGCGTTAGCTTCTAGCTTATCGATGACTTGATCATAGACTGAGGCGATGTCAAACACCTCAGAGGATTCGATTGATCGCTCTAGACTATCCATTTCCTTAGTAATTATCGTCTGTAAGTCAGAGACTTCCTTGTTATCTAGGATTGCAGTCTGAATCTTAAAGGCTAAATCGTGAAATCTTCTCTTTCCTTCTGTTTCTTTTAGCTGATAGCAGGATTCTTCTAGGTTAATCAATCGGTCAGGCATTAGTTTCAGGACCAATTCAGCCGAAATTCCCTTTTCTTTTTCTTTGCTTTTAAGGACTCTAAATACATCTGCCCTAGTGATTCTCTTATCTTCTAGGGATAGTTCCTTAAATGCAAGGAATGACGCCTTAAATAAAGCGTCTGTGAAAGATTCTTCACTGACTAATTTATTAGCTTCACTAAATAAGTGAGGATAAGCTAGTAAATGTGAGACGATGTCACGCTCTAGGTGCACATCGTTTAGATTTAGTTTTACTGCCATTCGTTTGGTATTATAGGTTTGTCGTTCAAAGCTACTTGATTAACTGGACTTTTCAAATTTTGAATCTCGTCGTTGAAGCATTTGCCGTTTAAGTAGGTTAGTGGATTCTTTCTGTACTGCAAGTCTGGATTAGCTTGGACATACTTATCGACTGACTCCAGAATTTTTTCAATCTCTTGTTTCTTTAATTTCTTCCAAGCCTTTTCGCATTTAACTCGATCGACTTTCTTTCCGTAGTTATTCCAGAAGATTTCAAACTCATCGCTTTTGTATTCTTCTTGTTCTTCTTCTTTTTCTTTTTCTTCTTCTTCTTGCGATTCGGTATCCATACTGTATAGATACTGTATCAATACTCTATTTTTGACGTTCTTTAGCTCTTTTTCTACACAAGACAGAACTTTAGGCGAATTTGAGTCATTGAACTTAACCCAGTTTAAAAGCGCGATTTCATTCGTATCTTTTGAGAATCTAATTTTGTTTTTTTCTTGGAAGAAATCTAATAGCTTATGCACTGTCTCGGCATTGTATCCGGTATCAAAGCAGATTTTTCTTATAGACGTCTCATAGATTCCGCACTGTGTGGTCCTATCATTAGTCATCAAGTATAGATAAAAGTATTTTTGCTCTGGTGTTAGCTCTCCTATGAATGAATCCCCCCAGAAAGTAACCGATATTTTTCTAAATGCTGCCATAGTAATTAATATCTAAATTTTAAAGCTGGTTCTTTATCTTCTGGATAATGTCTGTAACCTTTTAAATCGTAGGTTATATATTGCCACATTCTAAATTCTACTATTAAATGGTTTTCTGAATAATCTATTATTCCATTACCATATCTCTCGTCATAAACTCTATCGCCTCTTTTAAATTTTTTCTCTTCCATTTCTGTAAATAAAAAAAGCCAGCTGAGTGAGAGATCAGACTGGCTTAGTTTGGTTTTGAAACCCGTATTCACTGCAAGACTCTCACCCCTTGCACTGAATATGTGACAAATATATCTAAATCCGTGACATCCTACAAATCATTTAAAAGATTTTCTAGCCTCATGATCTCCGCCTCCGCTTCACTAATCTTATCCAGGATCAAATCGAACGCTTTGACATTTGGATTATAGTACTTCATGATCTGGCTGTATTCGTTTAAATCGATTTTACGGTGCGCTATCTGGACGTTTACCACTGCAAGAAAGCATCTGTCTTCTAGTTTCATTGTCTTTCTTTTATGTGACTAACCACCTCGCGCCAATAGGTGCAATCTAGCCCGTCGATTATTCTGTTTTTAATTATCAGCCTGGAGTTTTCTAATGCCTCCTCTAGGACATACTTCATCTGAATCTTTCCGTATTGCTTGAGATGTGTGCCTGCAATGTAGTCGATTATATCGTCTGCCTTTTCCTTCGCTGTCATATCATTCCTAGGGCATAGACTTCAAAGCGTACCTCCTGCCAATAGGCAGAATCCTCCTCATAGTCAGTTTTCTCATCTATGATCTCATAGACTGCAATCCCAGCGCACTGCTTAGCGATGTCAAAATCTCCGGTAGCTTGGTAAAATCTGCGGACTAGGTCCTTTGCTTTTTCTTTCGGTGTCATATTAATAAAGGTCTTCGTTAAATCTGTCTGCTCTTGCTTCGTGTCTTCCGCTTCTCATATCCATTATAATATCTCGGACTTCATACCAATAATCAAAGGCTTGTTGGCTATTAACATTTGGAGACATGAAATTTAGTATTTCGTCAATACATAAGCAAGCGCAAAGTCTTGTCTGATCAAAGTCCATTGTAAAATCCAATGTATACTTTCTAATTAGCTGGTCTGCTTTCTGTTGTGGTGTCATGGCTTATAGGTTAATTATGTCCTCTCTTAATTCTGCCCAATAGCTAAGATCTAAGTCTCCAGCGTGTATCGCTTCCATGACGATCTCCGCGCCTAGGATGGCTGAGGCAATGGCCTCCTCTTTGTTTTTCTTAATCTGTGGATGCGCCTCCTGGAAACGCTTCACTAGAGTGCTTGCAAATTGTTTTCTTGTCATTACTTGGTTAGATGTGGGCTAGCCTTTGTGACTAGCCCTGGTTTACAAATTTAATTAATTTTTTATTCTCCTAGCTCTGTGGTAAAAAATTCCTTCTAGGTAAGGGAAGTCTGATTCGAATTTGTAGGCATAGTCTACAGTAAAATTATTATTAACCTTGTAGCGTTCAGTCTTTTCGATCATTGACTCCCAGCGGATCCGCTCGAATACTTGCTTAGATCCTATCTTCTTGTGACCTCTATTGATCAGCAAAAAGGCGAAGCGCTTGAACTCTTCGTATATCTGAGGATTGCGCTCGTGATACTGTTGAAATGTTAGCATCGTTTTGATATTTAGATGAATAGTAAAGTTTTCGATAGTCTGCCTGGAGCTGGTTAGCTATGTGGTCCATCCAGTCGTTAAAATTAATCTTCTGCTGTTTCATAGGGGTTCTCTGTCGTTATATAAATCCAAGCTTCCATTCTTTCCGGATCGTTTGTATTGCTACAAAAATACTTGTAATTCAAATCAGGGTTTAGCATTATGAAATGACTAATCGCCCATTCATGATATTCTGAATCTCGCACCCAGACTATCTGTCCTTCTTTAAATTTTGATTCCGTGCTCATTATAAATCGATTTAATTTCCTCTAAAACTTCTGGATAATTTAACTTCCCATAGACTGTCTGCTGGACTATTCCTATGTTCCACTCCCTAGCGCTAAAGGGTTTAATCCCCTTAGCATTTAGGCGCTCAGCACATTGCTGGTATACATTCATTTTCTTAATCCTGATCATCTTGATTCTGCTTTAATTTTTGGTATGGCTCCGATCCAATTACTTTGTATCCTGACATCATTTGCCAGTCCACATATTTGACGTATTCTTCACTCGAAGCGAATCGCTCTATAACTGTGAAGTAGTTTCCGAATTGGCTCTTCATATCTAATCGAAGGACCTGAGGGTATGTCTCGACTACCATGGCAGATCGTCCTCCTCCACTTCCATAATTGGCTCCTCTACTGCTGGAGCTGTTGGCTTAGCATTTTGCTTTAGTGCCTTGTATTCATTCGAGGATTCAATCTTCTCCTTGATGAAATCAGGGAAGGAATCAAAAGCCACCTGGTCAAAGTTGCTCACCGAAAAAACCATTTGAGGATTCATCAAAGCAGGAACCTCCATGCCTTTCATGACGCCACCAATAGAACCGATCTCAGCGTAAACCTTACCGCTTACCTTGGACGTCTTGTGAATGATCGACAAGGTGCAAGCCTTGCCAGCTAGGACCGTAATATCAAACGACTTGCATTCCTCTTCTGTTAGCGCCTTGCCTCTCCAGGAGTTTAAGAAAGCGCGAAGGTTTGACTTCTCGCCTAGTGACAAAGTAAACTCTTTCGAAATTACCTGAGGCTGTTCGCCATTCTCTTCCTTGAATACTTTTAGTTCAGTTGGAAGCTCGAAGGTAAGGCGCACCTTATTAACGAATTTCTCTTCGCCCATGTAGGACTCCTTTACTGTTCCCATGTGAATCATGGAATAGCAACGTGCAACGTAAGTACCTGCCTGGATCGGCTCGTAGTTTGAGCCTCCAGTCGAAGTGGCGATAATTTGTGTTTTGGTAGACATGATAATAAAAATTAAAGGTTTGAAATGATTGTGATAATTGATAAAATTCCGATGATAACTAAGGTCCAGACAGTGGCTTCAGCTACTTCGCTACGCGTTAAATTTTTAAGTGATTCTCTCATTTGGATAGATGTTTAAAAGTTGCCAGGAATCCGCCTGGCTCGGTGTTTATATTATTGGTATTGCTCTAAATTATTTGCGATGTGATTAATACAAGATCTGTATTTTTTAGAAATAGAACCAGAATTATACAATTTAATAATTTCGATTCTTTGCATTGGAGTCAATTGTGAGTGCCAGATTGCAGTTGCTAGTGTTAAATTTTTCATGTGTTTAGATGATTTATCTAAGCTTCGTTGCTTTCGATATGTCAAAGGTACACAAAGATTTTAGATTAAAAAATTATTTTAAATTTATTTTTATTATTTAGTGAATTATTTATTTAACGGTAACAAAAAAGCCCAGAGATAACATCCCGGGGCTTTTCATTAATCATCTAAACCTATAAAAACACTATGAAAACAATTAATTACATTACAAATCTACACTATTTTTCCGTCTTTTATCATAAGATTCTGAACTTTTGACAAGCCGTCTTTGATTTCTACCAATGCGAACCCATGATTATGCTGTGCGAACGGATAGTATTTAGGCGATAAGTGAGTCAGGCACCCAGTTGAATAAGAATGAATGAACTTTTTAAAGCCATTCTTTTTGATTGTGCTGGTAGTTCTATGGACGTGACCAATCAAAGTATTACAGAAGGTCTTATTGAACGTGGTTTGCGAAGGATTCATCCCTCCTGCCATTAGCTCGTGGCCATGACAGACTAATAAATCGCCCATTTCCATGCCTTGCCAATCCTCAACCCACTCGATTTTCAAGTTATCCATACGGAAGAACTTATCAAACTGCAATTCGTGGAGGCCAGCGAACTCTTCAGCCTGGCTAAACAGATAGCGCTGGAATCGATTCTCGTGATTACCCGCCTTAAAGTAGATCGGTATCGTGGGAAATATATCGCGGAGCTTCTGAAGGAAGTTTCTAGCCATCTCTATTTCACGCGGAAAGTCTCTAAGGTCCTTCTCCTTCTCGTGCCTGGATATAGAATAGAAATCAAAGGTATCTCCGTTCAAATAAAGGCAGTCGATTTCTTGCTCTCTTAGGTATTTAATCGCGCAGGTAAGCGCTTCTAAGGAATGAAAAGGCACATGGATGTCAGATAGTATTCCGATCTTTTTTAAATGCTCAGGAAGGCGCGCACTGGTGTATTCCTTGCCGATGCCTGGCTCTATTCCAAAGCTATCCACTTCGTCTAAATCGAATGACTCTATCTTCGCGCTTGGTCTGGTCTTTTTAAAATAATCTGATCGATCCTTTACAGAGATTCCGTATCTAGTCATCTGCCGATGAAAGGAAGACAAATCTGCATATCCGTAATTCTCCCAGTTTTCCCTTTCGAAATCTGCTCGAGTCATATTAGTCGAGTAGAAATGCTTTTTAATTGCCTCCGCCTTAGCGTTGTCTTTGCTCATATTCTTCCATTAGCTGGTCCACAAGGAACTCAATGTTATTTAATAGCTTCATTCGAAGCACAAAGCCTGCGTCATCAATATGCTCTATTGACTCCATGACTTCAATCATTTTATCAAGCGTTTCCGTGGTAGGATTTCTAGGATTTTCGATAGGTTCTATATCTATTTTATACACGAAGCCCAAATTTAACGTATAACCATGCGACTAACATAATCGCCTGACCGAATAGCAACATTACCACCCAGGTAGGAACCCGGTATTTGATGATTTCTCTGTCTCTGTATTCGATTGTTTTATTCTGAGAGTTTCGATAAATGTTCTCGATCTCCTGGCGTATAGAATCAATATCGATCGTCGCTCTGATCTGCCCCTTGTCTGACTTGATTGTCACTGATCCATTTGGAAGGACCAGGCGTGAATAGAACGTAGATAGTAAGCCAGAAGAATCGCAGGGATTCGTGATCACTAAAGTGTCATGAACCGCTCTGAACTTCTCGATAATTTTCTCCGACTTTATTGTGTCGATTCTAAGCGTTTCTTTGTACTCAGTGACTGACTTATTAGACTTGCATGAAACAAATGCAACACAAGCCAAAAGAATGATGAATTTTTGCATGATTATGAGAAGTATAGATCAGCCTCCGCCTGGCGTCTTCTGGTTAGTCCAAGTAAAACCTTTCCGCCTCCCTTATTCCACTTCATAAACTCAGCCCTAATCGAAGGATCATTTGGGTTTTTGTTTACTTTTTTAATTAAGGTAGACTTTTGCAAGTTCCCCACACCTACATTATAGGCGAAGGATGTAAGCGCATCGAATTGATTCTGGTTGATGTCATCCCGGCAGAAAGAATCGACGCCTTTCTCATAGGATGTAAGAAGGAACTTAAGAAGCTCCTCAGCTTTCTCTTTGGTTATTGCCGGATCGGTTAGTTTGACTTTGGCTCCAGAAGGATAGTAAGTATTACCGTAGCCGATTGTCGGAATCGAAGCCGGGCAGTTGTAAGGCTTTAATTTAAGCCCCTCAAATCTTTTTATTAGATCGAGTCCTTTTTGGCTTGCTTTCGTTACTTTCATCAATTATGCCTAGTTTGGTTTTCAGATTTGAATTTTCGGATTTCAGTGAGTGAACCTCTTCGGTAAGGATGTCGATCTTGTCGCTTAGTTCCTTCACCTTGTCAGACATTTCTTGAGCCATCTGTCTCCAGATTTCAATCGCCTTAGTAGTTTGGTCTAGCTCTGTAGTGGTTATCTCAGCCTGCTCTTTTCGTCTACCTACTAGCCATCCAATGAACGCCGCGATTGCACCCGTCACAGATTGCCCAAGAATGTCATTAATCTCCATTAATTAGTCTTTTTTCAAAACTTTTAATAATTGCGCTTTTGCTAGGATCGTGAAACCTTCAGAATCCTTGATAAAATTTTTGATTGTTTCCTGATCAGACGAATCTAAGTCAAGAATTTCTCCCTTGTTTAAGCTTACCGCCCAATCCCAGAACTTCAAGGCATCGCCTTTTGATCCCTGAGCTAAAGCATTAGCTAATAATTTACCTGCATTTGCCCCCTCGATAGGTTGCTGATCTAACCCTAATAGGTTAAAATTGAAATCTAATTTCATCGTTTGGTTTGTTTAATTTATTAATCTATAAATAGATAGCAAAAGTCCTAGATTTTTGCAGGATCGCTCCAAGGCAAAGGATAAGCCACAATCGGAGGATTCAAAAAGTTCTCTATTTGTGCATCCAAGTTCGCCTCGATTGCCTCGCAGTCTAGCCCAGCTGTAAGCCAGCCTTCGACCATTTCTTTAGTAACTTCATCATAAGGAGTGAAGCTCGCTTCGTGTGGTGCATCGACTGCTAAAGCTCCGTAAGTGTCAGCCGTGAAATGAATGACATCCTCTTCGTATTGCTTCTGCGCTCTGTAATGAATTACGCTAATTACTTTGTCCATTCCATCAAGGGAAGGGATAGAGTCTAATTGAGATATTACCCAGTTGAATGCCATATTATTTGTTTTTTAATGTGTCTAATTCTGCTTTTAATTCTTGAACTGCTTTAGTTAAAGCTGCTACAATAGGATTAAAATTAAGTCCGATAAAATCCTCTTTTTCTGTTTTGGTTTGAACGTAAGCCTGAGGCAAAACATCCTTTACTTCTTGAGCAATAAAACCTAATTGTTTAGAGTCCTCTTCTGAGTCAGATTTCATTCTGTAAAGAGTAGGTTTTAATTTCATAATTTCATTTAAACCGATATTTGAAGCCTCGAAATCTTTCTTTTTATTCTTATCAGAAAGAGCCATATAAATACCTGTAGATGGGCTAATAGAAGCAACATTTGAAGCACCATTAAATAAGTAAATAGTTCCGCTTGTTGTGTACCATCCGTACCAGTTACTATTTGTCGTTACTCCGCCACTTCTATTTTCCCAGAAAATACCAGCAAAAGAGCCAGTCATTATAGTATCTCCAAAAATACAAGCTCCATTTACACTAGCTGAAGAAACAGAAGTTTGACCTACTAAAAGTCTTCCACCGCTAGTAATCCGCATACGTTCGGAAGGAGAACCACTACCATTGTTAGTAGTAAAGATTAAATTTCCTACGTTTGTTCCAGTACGATGTATATATATTTCACTAATTATTTCTGAGCCATTATTACTTTTAAAATCCAAAAGTCCATAATCATTACTTGACCTAGCTCTAATAGTAATAGCATTTGCACTACTATTAGCAACAACATCTAAAGGGGTTCCCGGCGCCGTCGTTCCGATGCCGACCTTATTATTAAATAAGTGATTAGAGGCACTATAATATAAATCTGCAAAAGCTCCAGATGTATTGTAATTTGTTAAATATGCTACGCCAAAACCAGTCATAAATGAAAGTCCAGTAGTAGGTAATGGAACTGAACCATTATTTCCATTTACTAAAATTCCATTACCTGAGCCTCCATTTACAGTTAATCCGTTCGCCGTAACACTACTCGAAAACGTGGCGGCGCCTGTGGATAAAGCTAAAGATAGATAAGGACCAGCTACTAAACTACCAATAGTAAAAGTAGAAGAAGTCGATTGCATAGCAGTTCCTACATTATTAGAAGCATCACTTGGTCTTAACCATAAAGCAGAAATTCCATCATTATTTGGTCTTACTCCTATTACTGCACTTGCAAAGTTTGCAAAAGTATATTCCGTAGAATTAACGTAAAGTGTTGAAGCGTTCACTCTTCCACTAAAGCTAGCACTTGTACCGCTTAAAGCTCCAGTAAGTGTTGCGCCAGCGGCTGAAATTGTAGACGAGAATCTACCAGCTCCCGTCACATCAATGGCGGCAAGAGGACTAGTGTTTCCACCAAATCCTACAAATCCGCTAAATGAAGCGCTAGTTGCAAATAAAGCTCCCGTCAAAGTTCCTCCACCTAAAGGTAAATAAGTAGAAGAAGCTGTCCCAGTTGTTAAATAAGTACTAGAATCTACAGAGCCATCCGCTTTTAAAAATTGTGAAGACGTACCGCCCGAGCGAATGATTTGCCCTACCGTTAGATTACCTCCGAAAGTTCCGTTTCCAGTTGTACCGATTGTAAATCGAGAAACGCTATTAGTTACATCGTAAACCGTGAAAGTTCCGTCTGTATTTGAAATAAAATAATCCGGGTTATTATCTGAATCCGTAAAATATAATCTAGGATTCGCTGAGCTTAAAGTTACGTCACCCGTAAATCTTGCAGTGCCATTTATATCTAGTTTAAAACCTGCGCCTTGTTGTGATGAATATCCGACCTCTAGAGAATTAGCCGCTAGCGTTCTAATAATACCGCTATTTGAAAAGATAGCAGCTCCGGCAGTCGTAAACGTTAATCCAGCAAAAACTCCAGCTGTTTGGTATCCTATTCCTGAAAAATCAGGGTCTACAATTAATCTGCCAGAAGTAAAAACTCCACCGGTACTTCCTGAAATAGTAAATTGTTGTCCATTAATATCTACGCTTTTAGCAGTTGTGGATAATACTAAAGGCAAGTAAGTAGAAGACGCTGTAGCAGGACTTAATTTATTATTAAATGTAGTCCAGTCTGTCGAAGTCAAATAGCCGTTCTGTGAGCTTGTAGCCGCCGGAATACTAAATACCCCAGTGCCACTATTATAAGCCAAAGGAGACGAAGCAGAAACCGCCGCTCTCGCTCTAGTATCTGTGAACCATCTATTAGTAGGACTAGCTAGCTCTTGAATGTCATCCGTATCCAAGACCACAGCACCCACTAAGGTATTAACAGAGGAAACCCCCGAACCGATAGCCGTTCCAAGATCCGAAATTGTAGTCTTGTAAAGCTGTCCAGTTGTCGGATCCGCAATAGGGAATAAATCAGTGACTAAGACTGAAGGCTTGGATACTAATTGAGAGACTTTTTTATTTGCCATTAGGAAGGATAATTAAAATTTGTGGGAACTTGACAGCGATCCGATAACATCGGGAAGGAGACAGTCACGTCTGCCTTTACACCAGCCAAAAAGTCCTCTTCTTTCTCTGTGAAAAATTCTAGGGTTACATTGTCAGCTATATCCCAGTCAAATTTAGGGTATCGCATCATTGAGATAATATCCTGCGCGATCAATAGCTGATCTGATAGGACATCATTCTCATTGGATTCGTCCTGAAGCTGGCGATCTAAGAAATATAGTGAGAAGTTCAGGCTCAATTCCTTACCTGCAATCGAAGATCCGGTCAAAGAATAGAACATAGCTGGATAAGTATTATCCGTTTGACTTAGAAACTCCCATACATCACCGAAATAAACAGTGTTTATCTGGTCATGAGCGGAGGCTAAATCACTTATTAGCTTGATCGTTTGATTTAATGTCAGCTGTCTTGGTGCCATTCGTTTGGGTAGCCAGGTAAACCTGGAGTTTTTTGATGTTCTTTGTGCTGTATGCTTTAGGCATCTTATTTTTATTTAGCAAATTCCGTTTTCGCCTTGGTATCTTTCCTCAAAACTCATAGGCTTGCAGTCACAGTCATCGCCTAACCAAATTGAAGCCTGGTAAGCGTCACGCTCTGGCTTGATAATATCTACACCGGTCCCGTAATTGACGTATTCCTGGAACTTGTCGCTAGTTGATGACACCTGCTTAAGGTGTTTGATCAGACGCTGAGTGTAAAACTCCGCGCGCGTTCTATATCTTGAAGCCACATCGATTAGGTCCTGCATCTGAGGCGTCTCTGTGTTCTCGCTATTCTTGCGCACTAAGCCTTTATTATAGAACTGATAAGACAATCCCACCGGAAGCTCTGAAAGCGTGTAATAAACCAAAGGATTCGTGATGAAATTATCTAATAAGTCCACCTCATCCGCGTTAAGATTATTGTTCTCAATGCCGTCCTGCAATCGATTGTATAAAGCAGTTCCCAAAGCAGGAAGTAAATACATATCCTGAGCAGTCAATATCTCTGGAAGGATTAATTTGTCATCTACATTGGTATGCAGAGCGCTTCTTTCCTTGATCGTGTTTACGTTTATAAAGCAGATATTTTTCATTCCTTAGTCTTTTTTAATTACTACCTGAGAAGCCCAGACGTGGCGGCAAGAAGGAGAGTGTTCTCCGTCTGGCATTGTCCACCATCCACCTCTGCGATCAAAAACTGAATAGCCTAATCTTAAGCTGATCGCTTCGATCTCTGCTCTTGTATAAAGTCTATCTAATTCCATAAGACGCGCACAGAATTGACGCGATGGATGCTCAGCAGAATTGCGCTGACCTACCGGAATCGATGAGCGCCACTCGTAAGAATAGCGGACCATGAAGCTCCTTGTCGATGGCTTAGTGTCAGTGATCTCAGATAGGGGAGAAGTCAAAATTCTTTCAACAGTTCCTCGCACATTTGTAGACTTAATTAGTCCGCGCTCCTGCAAGCTATCCATGACCTTATTAATGATCCCTAGATCCGTCTTAATAGTTCCAGCAATAATCTCCGGAGTGATTCTCTTATCCTTTTGGATTAAGTCCAAGACGTTAGCCTCTAGGCGTGTCAGCTCTTGCTCTGCGAAGTCCAAATTCATCGCCTCCTCTAAGTCATTAGGTGAAGCGGAGAACGTGTCTCTGGTGCGAAATATGGAGTAATTAGATTTACTCTCTCCGAACTGCGCGAATATGTCAAGGACATCGTCCTCGCTGAATCGTAAATTAGTAGCAGAAGGAGCGACGCCTTCAAGCTCTCCGCCTCCTTGCTCTTGTGTCAAGCCTACTAAAGCTCTGATCTCGTTTGGAGTCATTGACTCTAGGACTTTATTTGCTACTAATGGCGATAAGCTATTGATCGCATCGATTACATCTTGAGCGTTTCCAGAAGTTTTTGGTTCTAACTTAGGCGCTCCAAGCTTCTCGCGGATCTCGTCTTTAGTTAAGTTCTGTGCGATTGTAGCTTCAGAGAACTCCATGCCAATCGGTTCGACTGGAATTATTTGTAGCCCATCGACAGCACCGCGTAATTTGGCAAGTAAACTGAATACTTGTTCCTGATATATTTGCTTATCATTGACGTAGGTGTTTTTAAATATCTCATAAGAATCGCGCATTTGTTGGCGTGATCCTAATTGTCCAGGTGTTGCAATACCGAATAAATCAGGAGACGTAATCTGGTGTCCAGCGTACACATTCTTCTCGATGATTTTATCTACATTGGCAAAGTCCTCCTTCGTAATGTCAGAAGCCCCAAGATCCTCAATGATTGGCTTTCTAGAAGCGTCATTCACAAAGGAAAGAATAAACTTCTTACCGTCGGATCCTGAGAATCGATCAGTAAACTTTCTTTCTACTTGACGCTTCTCTTCATCTTGTGGCTCACCATTAGGAAGCGTGATTAATTTAGAAGCACTGAAGCCAGTCTGTGCATTTCCTAGGACGTGCTTAGAAACTTCGATGTCAGACTCAATATAATTCAAGGCTCCCATGTAACCAGGCAAAGAATAAGCCGATAGGTTAGGACGGTATTCTTTTAAGTAAAGAATCTGAGTTCCAACTGGAAGCTTATCATTAAACGCGTTGTAAATATCGCGCTTGTATTTATTGTCGCTCCAGTTTTCAGAATACCAGAACTGTGTATTATCGTCGTTTGTGCGAACCTTAGTATAGTCTAAGTGATAAATCTCTGAAATTTGCCCAGCTACCTGGCTCCAAATAACTTGAAGATAAGCACCTCCGAATAATTCGACGTCTGTAGAAACCTTCTTTAGAATATCATTAAGAGATTCGAATGGATTAGGCTTATCAATGAACTGCTTTGCAACCTCATCGGCTTCGTCTATTGGCTTAAATCCGTTCCCGGTGATATAATTTACCTTGCTTTTAATGATCGCATTGTGCTTAGCTGATTTAGTAAACAGATCGACAAGGTAATTAGGGTAATCATTCTTCTTTCCGAACTCAATGTATCCACCATTCTCGCCTTTTTTCTCTGTGTATTCTGGCTGTCTGGCCTCCGCAAAGGTTAGAACGTTCAAGAAATTCGTTGTATTGCTCATATATCGCGCACTATAAAGGTATTATTCGTCTGGTTGTAAGTAGTGAACTCAAATTCTGTCGCATTTTTAAGCGACATTTGCCCCACTTCTAGCAGGTTTGTAGCTAAAGCAGGATTCAAATTAGAGCTTGATGTCTGCTCATAGATAGCATAAGTATATTCTCCGCTGTCATAGTTAGCAAAATAGCTATTTGTCACTATATTAAAAGCGTTAAATCTGTCTTTATAATTGGACAAATCAGCATTGTTTAAAATGACAAATGCCTTTGTGTTATCTGTAGCCCTGGATGTAAAGTAGAATAAGTAATTAGGCGCAGAAAGAGTTTGCTTCTCCTTAAGCGTCACCACTACCTTAGTCGTTTGTCCTTTAATAAAGTGAATCATCTTTAATAAATAGCAAAGCAAAGTTATTTTATAAAACAAAAAAAAGAGGAGGCTTTCGCCCCCTCCCCGTCTAACCAAACGACTATCTTATTAAGCTGTTAATCCAGCAATAATTCCGCTTGCAACCTCTGGAGCCAAAGCTGACTCTGAAGCTGAGAATGTTAGAGTGTAACCAGAACGATCTCCTTGAGCCGTACCAGTTGCACCATTGCCACCTGACATATTAAGTCCGTGGACCTTACCTAAATACCAATACTTTCCGTTGTTGTCTCCAACTACAGCCACTAAGGTATTCTGAGCTAATAAAAGAATTTCGTTTCTTGTATTCGCTTGTAATTTGTTAAGAATGATTGACAATTCAGCAGCATAGAAAACAGTTCCATTCTGCACGTTAGCGTTAATGTTCTCAGTCAAAGAAGAAGTTCCAGGAACTAATTCATATTTTCTAAAAACCTTACCTGCTCCCTTAGTGATTGCAGTGATTACACCGCTCGCCTCAGTCGTGCTAGATACGTTACCCTTTTCAATGAAATACACTTCCGTGATTCCGCCTAATGAATCTCTGCAATCTAGGGTATACCCTTGAGTTAATGCGCAAGCCATTATTTTAAATTTAAAAGGTTAAAATTAGGGGAGTCCAATCCAATGGAATCTCCCCGAACTTATTGGTAAGAATTAAGCTAAGATGAAATCAACCATTTCAGCAGGGAAAGCGATTTGAACGCCAGCCTTGAACTCAGCTACGAAGCGAACTTGATCAGCTTCTTTAGCGAAGAACAATTCGAAACGCTCTTGCTCATCTAATAAGTCAGTTCCGTAGAACATATTTGAAACGCGACCACCGTAGATCTTAGAAGTTCCATTCAAACCTTGAACAGCTACTACCTTTACAGTTGTGCCAGGTAACATCATTTCTGAGTCAGCCTTTCCGTCAAATGTGTAAGCAAATAAATTAGCGTTCTTTAATGCGATAGTGTAAGTGCGGAATACATCCATTCCTACGAAGATAGTCGCATCGTCTTTAGCTACGATTTCAGCAGGTAAAGCTTTGTAAACTGCATCGATTACAGCAACTACGTTAGAAGTTGTGATACCAGCAGAAGCAGCTAATGGAGTACCGTAGTAAGTAGTCGTGTTAGCGTGGATTACTGAAGCAGAAGCAGCAGCGATTAACTTAGCGAATCCGTCAAACTTGTTTAAGTTTCCGTTTGCTGAAGCAGTATCTCCTTGCCATACCGCAATCTCTAATTGAGCAGCGATCTTGTCAGCCTTACGTTGTGAGTACTCAGCAGCGAATACGATAGAATCGTAAGAAGAGCCAGCAGGCAAAGCCTTCTGTAAATACTTAGCCTCTAAATCTTTCGGGCAAAGTGCCTCGTTTACCTTAATCTTTCCAACAGTCAATGTGCGCTGTGTGAAAGTTGTTGTACCTGAAGCATTGAAACCGCAAGAAGAACCATCTTGGAAGAACGCGTCTGTATCCATGATGTTAACTGTCTCAGCGGATTTAACGCCTAACATTACGTTACCTTGATCCTTGATCAAAGAGATTGTTTTTGCTCCTAATACTGAAGATGCTACTAATTGGGTAGCGTTCTCTTCTGTATAGTTAGCCAATGAAGAAACTACAAATGCCATTTTCTTGTTTGTTAAATTGTTATTTTAAATTTTTTACTTTGTTTAAAAATCTTTCGATTTTATCTTCTCTTTTCTCTACTTGAGAGAAAGAATTTTTAGGAGCTTGGATAGGACTAGCGCTAGGAGTTGAAGCCAAACCTAAAACTACATCAGATAAATCGTTGATTGCTTGAGAGAATTTACCCTCGATTGATGCAATCTTAGCTTTTAAAGCTTCGTTCTCTGACTTTAAGTTTTCGATAGTGCCATCAATTTTGTTGAACTTATCTTCCTTATCGTCTCCCATTGGAATTTCTTCCACCACTTCTTCAATCGGTTCCATTTCTGCTTGAGGTGTCTCAATGCCTTCAACTTTACCGCCTACAGTTGTTACCATAGTACCGTCTACTAGCTCATGCTCGCCGTCTGGAGCAGGAGAAGCGTTTCCGCTTTCATCTACTAGCATAGCCTCAGCGCCAATCTCCAAACCACTTAAGTCAATCTTCGATCCGTCTTTAAGATCGTAGGTTTCAAAAGATAATTGAGTGACCGGTGCAGATTCCTCGCTAGTCTCCACTTGTACTTCTTCATTTTCTGAAGCTAGCATCAAGCGGATTTTTTCGACTCCTTCATGAATTGTCATACTAATTATTTTATTTTATTACTC
>Ga0247722_10000819_pt1 | contig 18081 bp, 47 predicted proteins | sample MSEWelMarce3H_FC_FD_189094 | JGI IMG/M metagenome (GOLD analysis project Ga0247722, IMG submission 189094) | Subsurface sediment microbial communities from gas well in West Virginia, United States - MSEEL Well Study Marcellus 3H_FC | ecosystem: Environmental > Terrestrial > Deep subsurface >... | reverse complement strand
ACTCACACATGGTAACTCCTTTAATATTAGAAGCCTTTTTTCGTCATGCTCAGGACTAGATAAAAGATGGGAATGGCTTCCCATGTAGGTGACTAGCCTACTTTACAAGTATAGCGATTTTGGCGGGGGAAGTCAAGATAGGTTCGTAATCCCTAGTATAACAAATAACCCTAGTAAGGACATATCCCAGATATGCCAGATAGCCCCATAGCCAGAACAACCCCAGAGTTATTTATCCCCTGGTTTTATACCCTATAACACCTTAGAATGAATCATCTTAAGGTATTGCAGACACTTAAAGTAAATGGCGTTTTACTTTAAAATAGGGAAATGTTTTAAAGTTTTGGACATAGTTATCCACAGGTTTATCCACAGATAAATCTTACTGTTATTTTTTAGATATGGTTTACACCTGGTTTGATAATGTCTAATGGGTTACTATTCATTTATAGATGGGCGTTCGTAATGTCTGCTGGCCCAAACCCCCTACCACACAAACCTTCATATGTCAAACCTTCATATCCCGATAGCGGATTATACCCCCAAACCTCATATTTGTCAAACCTTTGTATCCAAAAAACCCTAGACAAAATGTAGCAAAATGTCCAGTATTTGTAGGAAAAATGATTAAAAGGTTTGGATAATATTCAAAAACCAGGGAAAAAGGTTTGATATCGTAATGTCTTATTTGGGTGTAGTTATACTAGGGGGATTTGGTATGCTTTGCTGGATCCCCCGTGATTTTTCCCCTGGATCGTAATGTCTGATAGGCCTGACAGTGATGCTGGGTGCGGGGATCGTAAAGGAAAGACTTGACAAACCTTTATAGTTGGAGTATACTGTGCCCCGAATATGGGGATATAAGGTTTGGGATCGTAATGTCCAAAAGCCCCGTGAATTTTTTTCGAGGGTTCGTAATAGGGCCTTTTGGTGGTTCGACTATTTCTTGAACCCTGCTGCGTCAAACATCTCATCTAATGAGTCATAGGCTACTTTATCATCAATGCCTAGAGCCGCAATCAGGAAGTTGAATGTCTCGTTAATGTACGCCTCAGAAGCGGGGGTAGAGATAACGATACTTTCATTAATAAAATAAGCAAGAGGAAGACCCAAATCGTTATAGCCAACAAACTCCTTTAGGTCATCCAAGTCTCTATAATCAATCCAGAACTCAGCAAGGATCTCACACATATCATCAAATGGTGTCATCTTCATCTACCTCTTGTTCTAGGAAGAAATCCTCAATAGTCTCAAACTCTGTCTCTGCACCGATATCACGGATACTACACATAGTGTCATAGATGATATCAATTGCTTTCTGCCCTGCCTCAGTAGCCTCTGCCCAGCCAGCAGAGATAAGGTCTGCTAGTAGAAGCACATCATATGCCTCTTCCCAAAAGTCGGCAGGAAGGAACTGTGCCTCTCTTAGTTCAGGTTCTCTATCTGCAATGAATGAAAGAATGTCTGCTCGTGTTATCATTCGTCCTCAAATCTCCAGTTTCTGTAGTCGTGGTGTAACTTTGGTTCTTCTCTTACTTTGTGTCTCTCAAACTCTGCTGACTCTAATACTACCATTAGTCGGTTAAAGGTTAGTTCAGGCAATACCCTCGCTACCATGATACCAAGTTGCTCAAGGTTTAGATTAAGGTCAGAGACCATGATATTAAGTTTTTCTGCTAATTTTTCTTCTTTGCTTGCTCCGCTAACTCTGCGTACGCTATAACTCATGATACTCCTCTCTATCCATTATACCAAAAAGTAGGGGAGAGGGCAACCCACCACAGATGCCCCCTCACCCTGAACTGAAGTGACCCTACCCCAGTTCTTGCTCGGCCAAAACTGTATGATAAGCAATATAATCAAACACTGTATGGGTCCCTGTCTCATCAATAACAGTATTATTAGTCAGGTCAACGGTCACGGGAGAGTATTGCTCTTCTCCGCCCATGTCATCCAGATAGATGCCAAACCCTGTTTCTTGGTTCCACTCATGTCCGATAATATTACTAATGATGATACGTAGTGCATATCCAGTGTCACCTTGAATACGTGGCAATGCGGCCTGTAGTGCCCTTGCTAGGTCCTGCTTCTTGGTATCCCCACCCCAATGGCTATAAAGGGTCATGACACCTTGCTCAGTCTTGAAATGAAAGTTAGTTCTAGCACCCATCTTATTCGTCCTCATCTACTCTGTCTAGCGCTACAATTGATAAATCATATAGTATCTCTTTGTATACCTCGTCTTGCTCATCAGTATCTGTATAAGCAGTGAAGTTCATGTATTGGCCAGTAGGCTCGTGTATTACTTCAATATTCCATTTAGGCATTTGCTTCCTCAATCTCCTTCAGTTGTTCGGGGGTAGCACAGAGAGGGCAGCATTCCCACTCATAGAACTTATCATTAATTAATTGGCCATCGTCTTCAATCTCTGCTTGGCAACCTTCACAGTAGTACCAGTATGAAGAGACTTTGATTTGAATCGTGGTATTTTCGGGGAATGGAATCTCAGTAATGAAATAGCCAATGCGATTAACAAAAGACCATTCACTCCATATATAACTACCGCCATCATCGCCATCACCATAGGTCCAGATATGTCTAGGGTCTGCCTTCTTGACAAACTCATACTCATCGCCATAGGTTTCAAACATAATGCCTTTGCCTGATTCATCTTGGAATGAGGCATTCTCAACTATATTATTAGGGATTGGTTTGTAGGTTTGGACCCATTCATCATAGTCCATCTCAATAAAGTTATTCATGGTGGTTTCTTTCTCTTAGGTGGTTTATATCAAGTATACAGGTTTGACATTAATCTGTCAACTTCATACGGATAATGTCATAGGCATCAATAGCCCCTGCGGTATAGTCATCCATCTCATAGTCACCCTCACCCTGATATTCATCACGGAGCAGGGTTAGTTCTTTAATGCGACCTTCAACAAATGCTAATAGATCCTGTGCAACATTATCTGCTGAACAATCACCACAGTAGGTTTCATCTGCATCATCGTAGGGAACAGAGGTTCCACAGCCATTGCACCAAGACTCATCACGCATTCCCATTACTCTGACTCCTCTGGTAGTTCAACGGTAGAGTTATACTCCTTGCCATAAACAACAGAGTAAGCAGAAGATAAACCATCTAGCCAGCCCTGTGCCTCTGTGCGTTCCATAGACTGCATGGCATCTCCATAGTCGTTCTCCTCTTCTTCCTTAGATATTTCTAGGAAGGCAAGAGTAGCCTTATCAATCATCTGCTCTAGCATTTCTTGTGGTGTCATTTGGGTCTCCTTAAAAGTGAAAATCAATTGGTACTAAAAATTGTATCAGACCACTAGACGACTTGTCAAGACGGTCTTTAATGTAGCCTATGTGGGCTGTGTATTCAACCATGTCGTAGAAGTAGGAATCAGATGAATAGATATCTGATAACAAATCCCCTGCTTTTCTTACATAGTATGAGTTCATATCAAACCGTTGCTCATCGTTTGGCTGTCCACTGTTTGAGATATAGTCAACCATATCACTGATAAACTTATCTGGCTTGATTCGTTCTAGGAATGTATTCATCTCATCAATACGGAACTGCTGACAACGCTTGATAGTCTCATTAAACTTATCAGGCTCATCCTTATATGAGATAACCATATCAGATGAGTTTTCATACTGTGAGTCAGACCAGCGACCACCACCTACTACGTGCCAGTCAGACCATTCAACAAAGTTGCCACCGTCATCATTAATTAATCTAGCAACAACTTGATTAAAAGCGTCCTCTTTATCTTCAGCCTCAACAGCCCACCAGTGTAGTGTATGCATTACATATTCTCCCTTACAAGATTATTACTAACTAACTCATCAATCACAACTGCGTTGCCATAGTGTTGGACAACCTGCTCAAACTTGTCCTCACCCCAACCACCCCACTCTTCTTCAATCTCATCAATCTCGTTTTGGTTGAGTTGGTCGGTATCCAGAATAAAAAGCGGGGAGCGAGAGTCAAACTCCCACCAATCGCCATTAGCATTAGAGATATAGATAGTCATTACTCTGACTCCTCTTCATCTTCTTCATCATCTGAGGTTTGTGTTACATCAATTGAATAGACTTCGCCAGAGAAAGCATAATCCTCATAGTGCCAGCCCAGTTCTTCTGCTTCTGTTTCATTATCTGCTTCTACTTCGTAGAAATACTCTACTACTACTTTGATATCAAATGTTGCCATTGGGGTCTCCTTTTTTTGGTTATATATTAATTATAGGGGTTTGAGTTGATTTTTACAACTTGTGGGGGTGTGAGGTTTGTCACATCATCAGGGCTAGTCTTAACTGTGGCATCTTCCCAGCCTAAAAGGATCAGTTCATCAGGATAATCACACACGCAGGTGGGAGCCTTCTTAAAGTCCTGGGTAGTGACTTCAAAGAGGGTATCACAGTAGGTACAGATAAGATTATACTTAAGCCAGGTAGTCATTATAGGTATCCTTCCTCATCTACACATTCAAAGCACCAGTTAAAGGTATGTCCATTAACTAGATAGGGAGCAGTATCTACTGGGTTTCTATCACACATATCGCAATACATTATTCCCCCTGATTAACTAGATAGGCACGGATTTCTTCAAGGGTATTGATGGCTTCCTCAGCCAAAACAATTATATCTTCTCTAGTCATTATCAGGTACAAGCCCTTCCTCATACATAGCGATTACATTCATGGTTTGGTGTAGGTTGCAATCACAGTCTCCCCCATTCATGTTATCCATGAAATCAAAGTGAGAGTAGTTGTCCTCATATATAGCGGTGATTAGTTCGTGTATGGCGTATGGTTTGTATGGTGTAGTCATAATCCAATTCTAGCAAAAAATGGGAGAAATATCAAATCGTTCTTAATCGTAAAATGTCCGAATTATGGTGGTTTGGTACGTAATCGTAATTGTGATTTAGGACACATCGTTCGAAAAATCTTGCGAAGCGTACGGGACTTGAACCCGTGATCTCTACCGTGACAGGGTAGCGCATTAACCAACTATGCTAACGCTCCATGCGGAGCAGTTTTAAATCATGCTCAGGATTTTTTTGCTATGCGAGTTGCATTACATTTTTTACAACTTTGAGCAAACGATTCTTCTCTGCGTTAATTGCAGGGTCAAATCCACTTGCGCTTGCGAGGATAGATTCGTTATTGCCACCACGAGCAGAACGATACCAGTCAAGGCGCTCTGTAAGTGCATTGAACGCACCCCACGCATTACCAGCAATCATGCCGTTAAACTCGCCTGTGTAGATATCGTTAATCATATCCACTTTGGTTTCCCACTTCTTGTTGCTACCCTTAGCGTCCTTCTCAGGCTTTGGGTAAGCAGCGAGAATGATATCATTGAAAGACTTAGCAGAGACCTCAGTCTCAATCATAGCCTTAGCCATTTTATCAAACTCGTCCATGTACTGATTAGCAAGACCAAGAGTCTCACGAGCAATCTGTACCTTGCCGTTAGCGGTCTGTGTGTGGCGAATCTTGAATGATTGCTTAGGGCCATTCTTCTTACGACCTACGCCATTGAGCGCAAGGTTAAGAGTATTAGCGCACACAACACGAACAGGTGTAATGCTTGCTTGAATAGCGATTGAGCCATCATGTGAGGTGTTAATGAGAAGATAAGTCTTTACCTTATCTGCAACACCGCTAGGGTCAAGAACAGTCTCACGCTCTAGTGCTAATGCACCGAACACAACACGCCCACCCTTGATAGAGCCAGCGGTTTCCCAACGACCACCGCCGTCAAGAATGTTATCACCGAATGAAAATAGGTCTTCATTCTGCAATACATGGTATCGCTCACCTACAACACCAAGAACATCTGTCTGTGTGTTATCGGTAGGATTGGTACGCAAAACATATTGGTATGCCTTGTCGCTTGTTAAGTGTGCAGGGATAGGCATATCTTCAAGACGAACATTCCAACCATTGAGGTTTGCAGCCTCTAACATTTCTGCGGTGGTTTTTTCTTCTGTGAATACAGTACCCAATCCATGCCATGCGGGTTCACGGAAAGAAGCAAAAGATGTTTTTCCGTTTTGTGTTTCTAGGTCATGTGCCATGAGTTTTCTCCTTTTGTTTGTTGATACTTCTAATCATACACCCACGGACTGACAAATGCAAATCAGGCTAGTTAGATATGGGATAAATCGGACATTCCTTAATGTGACTAAAATCACGGGATCTTAAACGGCGTGTCGTAACTTATCCACAGAGTTATCCACAGGCGGGTCGAAAAAAGTAGTGAGCCGTTTACATGGACAATGCTCAGGTCCCTTACCCAGTTTAAAGACGTGTGGCAGGTCTTGCATTCATAGCCCCCTATGAAATATTATCTTCCGCCTGAATTGAACGTGTGTCAACGTTGAAGTCATCAATTGAATAATCAAATGAGTCAACACTGAACTCAAGCCCATTCGCAACATCGTCTGCATCAACATCAAATGGAACTTCTAGTTCAATTTCAAAATCAACTGTTGCTGTAATTGTAACAGTCTTAGTTAATTCAAAGTCACAAATCTCAGCAAGCGCTTCTGCAACTTCTGCGCTAATGGTTCCATCACGCACTGCATCAACTACGTAGTTTTTAATTGAGTTCATGACTTCTTGGTGTGCACGACGTTCTGTAAAAAGATTTTGTGAATGTTCTGATGAACGGTCCTGCAATGAAATAATCAATGCATCCTTCTTCTCAATTGCTTCTTGCAATGCAGCAATCTGACGCTCAAGAAACTCTCGTGTCATATAGTATTCGTTTGTTAGTGTTGGCTTTGTGTGGTCCATGGGGGCCTCTTTCTATTGGTTATTAATATAAGTATAGCAATGGCCACTGACAAATGCCAATCCAGATGCCAGAGATCTTAAATAATGAGACTTAATGCCTGTGAGAAATATCACATGGATCGAAAAAAATGTGAGCAGTTTTGGCACTTGCTCAGGTGGTCTGCGTCTTTAGGTCGGCAGTAACCTTGCTCTAGAGTATTTCTATAATCGCCCTCATCAGCCTGGCGAATTATTGTGGAGCAGTTTTACTTCATGCTCAGGAAGTTGTATCCCCGTTGTTGGGAATTATAGGTAGCGAGCCACCGCATTATATGTGGAAGTATTTACAACTTCCTCGTCGGTCATCTTTAGAATACGGATTGCGTTTGAGAGTTCCTCACGCTTTTCCTTGTATTCATATTGGCTCATTGTAACGAAATCCTTTTCAGGACAGGTTGGCAACTCTGACTCTGAAACTGTTAGGTCAAAGTCAATGTTAAGTTGGTTGTTCCAAGAACGATAAGATGTGCGGAAGTTTTCTGCATTTTCAATATGCTTAACTGCATAAGCAACGAGTTCCTTCTTATACTTATCGTGCAACTTCTGCCAGTTTGCTTCGTGGGCTTCTTGTGTTGTGTAGTCAAGTTCTAGTTTGGCGAGTGCGCCCTCTAGTGCGTTGATTACCTTTACTGTTGCGATTTTTACTGATATTGCTTTTCCTCTTGTTGCCATTTGTTTATCTCTTTTCTTTGGTGGGTATATTTTAGGGGGTTTGGTTGAGCCTTTTTGCAACTTGCTCAGGTTGGTTCTCGCCCCTTATTTATAGTGCCTGTACGACCGACACTTGCTAACTACTTGTTAGTCCAAGTTGTGTAGCGTGTGTTACCATCTACATCTAACTTGACTCGGACATTACCATTTGCCAATGGCTTGATTTCCTGAATTGTGCCTGTGACCTTTGACTTCTGTGAAGTGTATGTGTCGCCGACCTTGTAAGTTGCTGTTGATACTGCCATGTTGTGTTTCTCCTTATTAGTAGTTGGAAGCATTTTTGCTTATGTATTAAGTGTAGCAAAAAATCTAAGAAATATCAAATCATTTCCCTAGATTTCTCATATTTTGAGACGATTTCTGTGTGATTTAGGTCACACGCCTAGTGTCCCGAACCCGCTATGGCTAAGATAGTGAGTAATAGGGCTATTAGATATAGCATTTCCATTTAGACCCCTCATTTTTTGGTTGCACTAAACACTATATCAGATTTTCCATAAATACACAAACCGCAAGATACGCAAGCGCTACCACTTTGAGAGATAAGTGGGATAGCCTTTTTATTCTCAGGGCATTTAGCCCCAGGGCGGTTAGTGAGTTCCTTCATGTCTGATTGTCCTAGTGCAAAGTTTTTTGCAAGGTATGCAAGGCGTATCCCATGATCTGTTTTGAGTCCGATACCTATTGCCTTATTCTCACTATCTGTTGAATAGTATAGTGAGAGATTAGGTTGGTCTTTAAGCATTACCGCTGCCGATTCAACACGGGTATAAACCCAGAATTGTACATGGCGATAATCCATGATTACTTGCTTCCATGCATATGCATATGTATCGCTAAAGAAATCTCCGTCCCAGTGGATACGGAATAGCAAGGGTGCGTCTTTCTTTGCACAGTCCTTGATAAAGTCAACTATCATTTCTTTAAGTAGTGCGACCATAGTTTCATAGTCTGCGTCTTTAAGTAAATCCCAGTTATGGAGTAGGTTAGTCTTTACTCCTGGGAATATCTTTTCCAATTTGCCTGCATAGCAAACAGTCTCACAGACAGTCGTTGCGCCAGGACATGAATAGTTTTTTCCTGCGGGTAGTCCGAATGTATTAGCAATACTTGCTTGTTTTCCGTTAGGTGTGACGGCATTAGTTACTTTCCTATCTTTGGAGCGTAGTAGTTTAGTCATTGATTGACCTTCTTTCTTTTCTTAATTCTAGCATTTGGGACTGACATTTTTTTCTATCGTATTTCTTTTTATTTGGCACGGCAGAGGCTGCATTGCTACGGCGTAGTTCCATAAGCCTGCGTAATTCCTCTGGTGTTTTTTTCATACCTTAATCATACCAAAAATCTTAAAAAATATCAAATCCAGGGTATAGGGAGAGTCTGCGTAAAACGGACATTTGGGACGGCGGGTCGAAAAATCTTGGGGGGAAGCCCAAGACTATTCATCATCTCTATCTACAAACACATAGAGTTTAAACATCTCTTCATGTGTGCAGAAGTATTCTTCTTCCTCGCCATATTCATTACGATGAGTGATTACATAGTTATCACCAGTAGCATCATCAGCAATCGCAATTACCTCTACAATATCCATATCAATATTGATCAAGTCACCCTCCATTAACTGGCTTGGTGTGAGTAGGTCTGCATATACTAGTTCCATGTTTGCTATTGTAGCAGTCATTTTATAGCCTCCACTATTACGTCGTCATATCCCAGTTCAATCATTTCTTGAGCCCAGTACTCTGCATCTTGTCTAGTTAGGTAGTTAGAATTTAATTCGCTACCGCCAACCCATAAGGAATACATTATTCCCCCTCATCATATTCTAATGATAGTGGAAAGTCATCTGACCTGTCCTCCCAGTCATCTACTGAGTCAATGAATACCTGAAGGTGGTGTTGCTCCACGATAGCCCAAGCAGGTGCGACTGTTGAATTCTTGTAGAGAATCTGAAAGTCACCCACCTTTGGCATATCAATCATGCGGTCATAGTCCTCATCATAGTAGGCATCAATAGCCTCAATGCAGGGAGTTACCATTTCTGCGGGGACAGGTGGATAGTGATTACCTTTAAGGTGATAGAGAATCTGAGTCTCCAAGTCCAAGACTGTATCCTGAATTCCTAGTGCTGTAATTGTTCCCATTATGCGACCACCTTTACTGTTCCGTTGCGATAAAATAACTTTGTATAGCATTTGCCTGTTGGCGTGTATAGATTAACTGTGCGGTATTCATTAGCCATACCCCAGTCGGTGAATAGGAAAAAGTTTTCCCATGCGCCATATTCTTTCTCATAGCGTTGTGTCCAATGAGGTGCTTCTCCGTCATAGGCACTTGTGATTACATATTCATAGTCCATTAGTATTGCTCCTTCTCGCAAGAACGACATAGTGTGTTGGTGGTACATGAGCAGTTAGATACTGTCATGAGTATTTCATTATCAAAATCACGATACATTATTTAGCCTCCGCTGTTAAAAATAGTGAGTTAATTTCATCTGAGTATTGCATACTTTCTGCAAGCATTTCTAGTGAGCAGTGTGAGCAGTAAATTTCTAATACATCTACTGAGTTTTCATTACACTTCATGCAAGTATATTCGGTCATTAGTTGCCTTCTTTCTTTGGTGTAGTATCTACCTTACCAGCAAGGACTGACATGGCGAGGGTTGTGTTTGCCTTGCGTGTAGCGAGGACATGGGCTTTGTATTCTTCTAGGTTCATATGAGACCTTCTTTCTTAAGTTGATATAAATATCCTATCATTTATGACTGACATTCTCAAATCCTTAAAGGTATAAATCGGACATTCGGAATGTGATAAATCTCACACGTAAAGCCTGTGGATAACTTAATGGTGGTTGTGGATAACTGCGGGTCGAAAAAAATTTGAACAGTTTTACATCGTGTTCAGGATGATCCGTTAGGAGCCGCTAATCAGAAGGACCGTTAGCAAAGTAAGAACTGCAATTGTTATCATCGGTTCAATAACCTCTCTGCTCTCAGCAATGCTTTTAGCGCTTTGTTTTGTTTTCTTAGGTCAACATTTTCTGCAATTGTGTAAACCATTACAAGACATGATGTTGATAGTGCAATTCCAATTGCGATAATTGTTCCAGTATCTAGTGTCATTTGTTGCAAGCCTCTCTAAACTTATCTAATTTGAAATTAGGATTATCAGCAGAAAACATATCCGCAAACTCATCTACCAAGTCCTCAAATGTAAATTGGTCTGCTATCAGAGGTTTGAAGTCAGATAGGATTTCTGCAACTGCTACGTAGTCTTTACGTGTCATCATTGTTATTCACCTGCCAATTCTAGAAACATTTCTGTGCCCCCGTCATTGATGTGTGCAATTACTGCCTGTAACTCTTCAAGTGAAGTTGTTTCTTCAATATTGATAAGTTCATCAACGGCATCTCGGTTCATCTGAATGAATACATCACCGATTAGCATGATTTGTGGAAGGTAGCGAGAAGTTTCTGCAACCTTTGAAACGAAATTAATTCCCTTATGTGTGAATGGGAATGTAGCGAATTTGATTGTCTGTGTCATTGTCTGTTCTTCTTTCTTTTAGTTATTTGTTTGGCATTTGCATTTTGTTATTTTAATTGTATCGCCTACCACTGACACGCTGGCCAGTGTTGAGCAATTATCACATAGATAGATGTGCATTAGTCCACGCACCCATCACATTGAGAGTAAGGGTCAAACTCGCAGAACTGGCAACCCATGAACTCGCTACAAGTTTTGCAATAGTAGCGGAACTGGTGTTCATCACAACACACGAACGCCTGTTCTGAGATATCATAGAACTCTGTTTGGTCAATAAACATTAGTCACCAACTTTTACTGCAACTGTGCGGTAGTGGTCTTTGTATGAGTGCGGTGTGCGAATCTTTACTAGATAAGTATCGCAACCCTCATACCATACCGCATGAGGGTGTGGCTCTGCGGTTACAATTTCACCCTGAAGTGTTGCTGAACGATATTGCTTACCTACCAAGAGGTTCTGAACTGTGTATACATTTGCTGACATGGTGTCACCTTCTTTTCTTTTTCTTTATATTTCAAGTATAGCATTTTGGTCTGACAATTTCACATTACTAGCCAGTAAATCCAGATAGTGAGACGCTCAAGGCGTGTGATATGTATCACATCAATTTGCTACTTTATTTAATTGTTATAGTATTAATACTAGCAGATAAACCTTAAAAAGTCAAACCGACACGCCGTAAATTGGGTGTGATTAAAATCATACTTAATGCAGATCACGACACGCCCGAACCCGTCGAAAAAATTATTCGCCTTTCACAAATAAATAGAATCCAGTAATTCCACACGCAAGTGAAAACCATAGCAACGCATTACCACTTACAAAAAAAGTTTGATAGAAACTCATTACATTCCCCATTCTAAAAAGTGAAATAAAAAGTTAATTAGAATCTGCAAAGATAGAACAAGGTTTGAAATCTGTTCTGGTGATTCTGCATTATCTAACCAGCCTAGGTACTGGTCAATGCTTTCAAATAGTCCTTGAATATTCATCGGTTTAGTTCCTCATTTTCTCTTAGGTAGTCTGCAAAATCCAGCAGACCTTGGTCATATGCAACAGGGTCACACATTTTTAGAACTTGTGAAGGTAGAAACTTGTAGATACCAATTTCAATTTCACCTTGCTCATCTAGCAATTCATTGTAGTATTCTTCAACAGCATTTATCATTTACTCACCTGCACAATCTACGCAGGTAGCAATTTCATTTTCTGTGAGCCACATTGACTCAATAGGCTCATCACATGAGCGACAGTTAACAGTTATCATTTTTATCGGTTCACTTTCTTGAACTCTGAGTAAGGAATCTCTACATTGAGTAGATTCTTGCCGTTAGTGCTAACGGTAGCGTTGCTAATTGTGTAGCGTTGCAAAACGACATGAGCCATTTTGGTTTCATCATTTATTGAGATGACATTTACTAGTTTGTGATTCACATAGTCTGAATCAGCATTGAAAAAATTGCCAGCGAACATGGCATTAACGAGAGATAGGTTCATTTAGACACCTTCCAATCTGACCAACCACTTAGGCGGTCTGAATCAAAATCCATGTAGAAACTTTCTACATTTTGTTCACATTCTTCGCAGAATGTATAAGCCACATCATTGTGGAATGAGATAGACTCTTTATGAGCCTTATGAGTAACGCATATTGCGTTATTTGTTAGTGTAGTCATATTGACCACCTTTCTTGTTGAAACCTTTTCAACCTTGTATATATACAAGTATAACAGGGGGGTCTGACATTTTGAGGGGTACAAATCGGACATTTAGGAAATAAGGGATTGTGATATAGACCACATTTTCATGTCTGACTGGTCAAATTGTGGTCATTTCCAAAGATTTTTTGCGACACGCCGTATTTGAACTTGACAAGATCGAACGTTCGAAAAAAATATGCACCGAAGTGCATACTTATTTACTTATCAAAAATCTTTAGCAACTCTTCACATTGTTCATCAGTTAAATGTTCAATGCTAATTGCTTTTTGAAATAAGTCAGTGATTTCATTCATTATTGAACCTCCTCAATATGGAACGCATCAAACTTAGCAATTTCATCCTCGCTAAGTGGATAGAGTGATTTGTTTAGAGCGAATACCGCTCTCATTTCATCTTCTGCCTCTACGACATAAGAAATAAGTACATTGTATTTAGTCATTAGTTTTTTCCTTTCAAGTGACCTGATATTCCTAGAGTATCGCAAGATACCTGCAACACTACCGACTTAGGTAGTGCATTACTTAGTGCGCTGATATATGTACGCACATCTGACGGGGTATTAAAGGCTAGTGCCTTAGTAGTACCATTGAATGAAGTTAGTTTAAGCGTTATCATTACTTAACCCCCTTATAGAGAAAATCCCACGCCTTACGGCAAATCATTATGCTTTCGCAATTATCACAGCAGATAGAGCCATGAGGATTTAGGTTTAAGTCATATGAATCTACATATGACACGGACTTACCGCACACAGACGGCATTGAATATAGGGTACTCATTATTTAGTACCACCTTTCTTTAGAACGGACATGATAGCGACATATCGCTGAGCGATTACTACCGCTTTAGGGTTAAGGGTAGAGTTGAATCTACCTTGTGAGAAATCGCTAGGGTATTTGTTAGCAATACGCTGAGCGATACGGATAGGGAGAGCATATGTATGAGGTGCATATCCTGCACTCTCTAAGCCAAACTCTATGGCTATATCCTTACGGATTTCGTTATAGTGAGTCATGATTGACTCCTTTCTTTATTGATAACCTTTATCAACTTTCTATACATAGAAGTATAGCAGGGGGGTCTGACAAATGGACTTGGACATTATGGGCGAAATCGGACATTTGGGATATGTGATTAAACTCACATTTCTAAGTATGACTGGTCATGGGTTGGGTAGCCTAAGCAGGGTAGCCTATGACTGGTCATGTGGATAACCCTGTGGATAACTTTTTGTCGACCAAAATTTTTGTGGTCTAAATCACATCCGACACGCCGTGTTTGGACTTGACTTTTTGACATTTCTATGCTATACTTCCAGTATTAGATAGTTAAAGTTTAACTATAAAAGAAAGGTAGTCAAAATGATTACATTAAACATTACTCCAGAGGCCGATTGGTCTATTTCATGCGGTGACGATTACTGCGACGGATACGGTTGCGATATCCACTCAGACTATCAGGGTGAGGCTTGTGAGGTCACAGGTTGCACCTCTCCAGTGTCTTCCTATCTAGTAGAGGTAGAGGGTATGGCCATGGATATGTGCCACTACCACTACAATGTGGGCTAAGTCACATGGCCCACGCTCCACATAGTGAGACTACTAGCCAGTATACTTGACAGTACGGCTTTTATCTGTTAGACTTACAGAGTAAGATTAAATAAAAAGAAAGGTGGTCTCAAATGACTACATTAACAACTACAGTATGCACAGTGCATACACCTCAAATGTCCGCTATCTCTACTATCTCAAACATGGCGTTTGATGAACAGTACACTTTCTGCACAACTTGTGAGCAGAACATAGAGCGTTGGGCTGATATAGACAACCCATACTCTTCATGGTCTAAGTGGAAAGTTACACAGTAACACACTAAGCCCCCTACAATTAAATAAAACAAATAAACTTATTAGAAAAGAGAAAAAATATGAATTGCAAAGTTATCAACTGTGAATCAACAGAACTAGTCTACTCAGGAACTGATGCCTTTATGCTAGGTATCCCTACTGAAACCTATTGCTATAAGTGTGCTAACGCTTATGCTCAAATAGACAGAGTTATGTCTAAAGTGCGTGAGGACTATCTCGCATCCGTCTCAACATCTACAACATCTTGCTAAGGAGATACAAATATGAAAATTACACTAACATCTATGCAGGGTAACACCCGAAACATTGAACTTGCAACAAAGCAAGAGGTTTATGACTTCATTGAATTGTTTAAGAGTACGCTACTACCTAACCAGCGCATGAAAGTAACTTGCGACCTACTAGGTATTGACGGATACCTGCAAGGGGTCAATAAAATTTAGCGGGTACCACTCGCAATAATTTTGCGGGTACCAGTGCAACTAATTTAGTGGGCACCAGTATGTAGAGCGATCTCCGTAGTGTGCTCACTAATTAATTTGCTTATTTTCTTGTGAGATATGTATCATACATCTGACAAAAATATTCAGATTTTGGCTATTTTGGTTTTTACAAAATTTTTCAGATTTCGGGTATAATGGACGGTATGGGAATATTAGATAATCTAGAATCTGCCTGGGATGAAGAATTCGTATTTGAATCCAAACCTATAGTACCAATCAACCATAAGGGAGATCCTATAACATGGGAGAACTCAGACCAATCAACAAGTCCAAACTAGGTTTGGTAAATGGGGCTATAGGTATAGTTGAGCCTAAGCCAGTAGAAGTAGATCTGGACGAAGAGGTTTTAGACATATAGACACCTGTCGCATTGTTTGATATACTTGATACATGGGGGAATATTAAATGATAAACAGTGGGGTAGATGTTCCTGAAAATGTTATAGCAATATTTAAAACTGCTGACAACTCCTTAACAGATGATAGATTAAATTCAATATTATTTAAATCTCCTAAACGCAGAGATTGGTTTGAGCCAAACTTCTATAGATGTTTGCCATTAGCCATAGGAAATCAATATGGATTTCAAATAGCCTGTGAGTTTGATTTTGGTGTAAAGTGGGATGGCACAAATAATACAGATGCCATAACTTTCTATTTCAACAAAGAAGAAGAAGAACTCTCTACAATGTTTCCAATGCTTAGTTCACATTTTGGCAACGGCATATTAACAATAACTGTTCCATTTGTAATAAGAACACCTCCTGGCGTAAACATTATGACGATAAATCCTCCAAACTCAATTGTAGAGAATATGACAGTTATGACAGGGGTTGTAGAAACAGATAATCTGCGACATAACTTTACATTTAATATTCGCATACAAAAGCCAAACGAGACTACATACTATAAAGCAGGAACTCCGCTTGCTGCCTTTATCCCTATTCCTAGATACTTTGCTGATGGGTTTGAACTTGTGATGGCTGAAGATATTTTTGATCAAGAAACTATTTACGAAGAGATGCAATCTGTAAAAGACTTTTTTATACAAAGAACTGACATAGATCCAAATCTGCCTAACGAAGTAAATAGACAATATTTCAACGGTATAGATGTTTATGGTAATAATTTTTCTGATCATCAAAAGGCTGGTAGATAATGTTAAACGATGGAATAAACAATGTGCCTGATAACACTATAGTTGCGTTTTCAGATAATTTAGATTTTGATATCAACCTTATTGATCACTTAATCACAAAGCCAGATAAGCGCAGGCAATGGTTTAATCCTGAGTTCTATCACTGTCTGCCATTAGTCATTGGTAACCAACAAGGCTTTATGATTCGTGCTGCATTTGACTTTGCTTTTGAGTGGGATGGTGGAGAAGGTCCTGAATCTATAAAACTATGGACTGATGCTCCTCATCATAATAGGTTTGATCCAATTCATTCATCTTTTGGAAAAGGGGTATTGTCAATCAATCCTCCATACATACTAAGAACTCCACCAGGAGTAAATCTCATAACAATAAATCCGCCTAACTTTATTATTCCAAATATCACAGTTATGACGGGTACTGTTGAAACAGATAATCTTCGTCGTAACTTTACACTCAACCTAAAGATACATATGCCTAACATAAAGGTTCAAGTATCTGCTGGAGATCCAATAGGATGCATATTGCCAGTGCCTAGAGGTTTTGCTGACGGCTTTACCTTAAAGAAGGATTACGAAGTATTTGATGAAGATGTTATTCTAGAAGAAATGAATGCAAGCCTAGATAGCGGAACACATAGATCTGAAATAGAACCTAGCATGCCAAATCAAGTTAGTAGACACTACTTCGAAGGAAGAGATGTTTATGGCAACTATTTTGAAGATCACCAAAAGCCTTAATTATTTAAAACTTTTGCGGGACCAGAACTGATTCTTATAAGAGTGAAAGAACCTAGTATGTAATGCAATGCTATTCTGATCAGCGCTCTCAATGTCCCTATTAGATCTACTTACCTCACTTGTCCAGTTTTCTCTTCTAAATGGAATAACCTGCACTAGCGGTGTTCCAGCAGGGATAAGACCATGGAATGTTTCATCTGTTAGCACAAATGGAAAGAATGATCTGTATCTACAATTCCAGGGAGTATGGTTATTGGAGATTCTCTATTAAACGGTTGTTGGAAAATACAAGAATATCCTTTAGGTGTACGAATTGACCAGGGACTCATAATCTTAGGAATATCCAATCCATTATTCATAGGATGAAACTCAGCCTGCTTCTGGCTATGATACTCAATAAGATCAAAGTTAGCCCAACTAAAGAGTGGTTTGTGTGTTCCATCTTCTCTCACAGGGTTATCAACCCAAATATCGCAGGGTAGAGGGATTATATATCCCGAAGTCAAAGAATCAAATACTGGCATACACTGTTTAATCGTCTTAGTAGTACCTTGCCCAATGTTTGGCTGCTTGACGTTACCCATATAGTTCTCTGTATCCTTATACCACTCTGGCAGTACATTTTTTGCTGGCTTAGGATAGAACTCTTCTGGCACAAACCTCATTAGAGTAAATTTGATATTCATTACCATTTCCCTACTGGACAGGAAGCCTTGTCAATCAAAGTCTTCAACTTCATAAAGCAGCCACATTTCTTACAACTTAAATTTCCTTTACGAAAGAACTCACAGCCCTTACATATAGCCAAACGCTCTGCTGCTATCTCTTCAGGTGCTCTAGGAGATCCGTTAATCAAATCCCAAGGCTTTGCATCTTTACTCATATCTCTATTATAGCCCATATAAGGGTTTGAAGCCACTTTTAGACATAGTTGGGAGTGTGTCCCATAGATTGTCTATAGGGA
>Ga0247722_10000817_pt1 | contig 18106 bp, 15 predicted proteins | sample MSEWelMarce3H_FC_FD_189094 | JGI IMG/M metagenome (GOLD analysis project Ga0247722, IMG submission 189094) | Subsurface sediment microbial communities from gas well in West Virginia, United States - MSEEL Well Study Marcellus 3H_FC | ecosystem: Environmental > Terrestrial > Deep subsurface >... | reverse complement strand
CCTCTTGATAAAGAGTGATTTTCCTTCAAGTTACAGATTAGTAGTTGGTGAAATCTTAGTTATGTCACTAACTGTCTTCATCGGCAGCTGGCTTTCAAACACAGCGCCACCTGTTCGTGAGGTAAAAGTTTCACAGGCCTTGTTAATAACTGGTTTAGATATGCCAGCTGCGCCAACTTTTACCAATGTATTACTTGCCTATGATCCTGATGGTTTAATGATTGGAATATTAGTTTTTGCTGTTGCTTTGTATATCAGAGGCGTTATTGCATTGGCGCGACGTGGCGATAAATGGCCAGTTGGTCGAACAGTGGCATTTGCAATTGGAATCGCCGCAATTGATTTTGCAACGAGTGGTGGACTGGGTGTTTATTCTCGCTTTGCTTTCTCTAATCACATGTTGGCTCATATGGTCTTAGGAATGATTGCACCAATTGGCATAGTGCTGGGCGCACCAATTACTTTAGCCCTGCGTACCTTGCCAATCGGAAGAAGTAAAAATGAGCTGGGAATGCGGGGAACTTTAGTAAATCTACTTCATTCAAAATTAGGAAAAATTTATGCAAATCCCATCGTTGCCTTAGCTATTTTTGATGGTTCATTATTTGCCCTTTATTTCACTCCATTATTTGGAGATTTGATGTTGAGTCATAGCGGCCATTTATTTATGAATATTCATTTTATTATCGCCGGCTATTTATTCTTCCAGGCAATTATTGGAATCGATCCATCGCCAATTAAAATCCCATATATTGTGAAGATTGTTGTGTTGTTTGCGGCAATGAGTATTCATGCATTTTTCTCAATCGCCTTAATGTCATCATCTACATTGCTAGACAATGGCTACTTCGCAGCACTTGAGCGGCCTTGGGCGACAGATTTGTTAGCTGATCAAAACTTAGGTGGCGCAATCGGTTGGGCAATGGGTGAGATCCCAATCTTGCTTGCTTTAGTCGCAACTTTTATTCAGTGGATTAGGGATGATAAAAAGGAGAGCGGCCGGATTGATCGGGCGGCCGAACGTGCTGCTGCAATGGGTGAAGATGATGACCTAGCAAAATACAACCGATACTTATCCCAATTAAACGCTCGCGATAATTCAGATTAGGATTGGCACATGGCATTTTCGGCAGAATCAAATATGGCACCACTTTATGGTGATGAGTATCAAGCACTTCGAGAAAGTGTTAACGCACTAGCTCAGAAAAAGATTTTGCCATTCGCCCATGATGTTGATGAAAATGCGCGCTATCCGCAAGAAGCGGCCGATGCTTTGCAACAAGCTGGTTTAGCAGCAGCACATGTGCCGGAGGAGTTTGGCGGTCAAGGTGCTGATGCACTTGCAACTGTCATCATTATTGAAGAGGTTGCCAGAGTTTGTGGCGCAGCTTCACTAATCCCAGCGGTTAATAAGTTGGGATCGGTCCCATTATTAATTGGTGCTAGTCAAGAACAAAAGAAAAAGTATTTAACTCAGCTCGCCCAAGGTAATGGTTTTTCATACTGTCTCTCTGAATCAGAGGCAGGCTCGGATGCAGCAGCAATGAAAACCAAAGCTGTTAAATCTGGTGATAAATGGATTTTATCTGGCAGCAAAAAATGGATTTCAAACGCAGGTGTTTCTGAGTTTTACACAGTACTTGCAACAACTGATCCAACTAAAGGCAGCAAAGGTATTTCTGCTTTTATCGTAGAAAAATCTGACGCTGGTGTTTCATTTGGCGCACATGAGAAGAAGATGGGTTTTAGAGGATCACCTACCCGCGAAGTTTATTTTGATAATGTCGAGTTAACACAAGATCGCTTAATTGGTGAGGTTGGAACTGGATTTGGTCTTGCCATGAAGACACTTGATCACACCAGAATCACAATTGCTGCGCAAGCACTTGGTATTGCGCAAGGCGCATTTGATGTGGCGAAGCGATACTCACACGAGCGTCAACAATTTGGGAAACCAATTTTTGATTTTCAAGCAATTCAATTTATGTTAGCTGATATGGCAATGCAGATTGAGGCTGCTAGGACTTTAACTTATGCAGCAGCTGTAAAGAGTGAACGTGGTGAAACAGATTTAACTTTTTTCTCAGCAGCCAGCAAGTGTTTCGCAACTGACGTTGCTATGAAGGTAACAACGGATGCTGTGCAAGTACTAGGTGGATATGGTTATGTAAGTGATTATCCAGTTGAGCGGATGATGCGGGATGCAAAACTTACACAAATCTATGAAGGCACCAACCAAATTCAACGAATTGTAATGGCTCGAAATCTAGATACTTTAAATTAAAAACTAACCAGCAAATCTAATTATCGTACTTGGCGTGGCTGCCGCATTTACCTGTTGATCAAACTCAGTTACTGGCAACGGATCACTAGTGATCTCACCAGGGTGAACAAGTGCAATCTTCCAAGCGTTACTTTTTGCTAGCGCGCGATCATATGAGCCGCCACCTTGGCCTAATCGGTTTCCACTTTGATCGATGTGAAGTGCTGGAAGAATAATTACATCTAGTTGTGGCTCTACCGCGTTACCGATCGGTTCAAATACCTTCCCAACCTTCTTTAAGTTTTTAGGATTGCCATCCCATAACACCCACTCTAAATCATTATTTTTTAAGGTACGAGGCAGGTAAACGTGAATGCCATCTGCAATTAATTTTTGATTTAAATCCTCTGTACTTGGTTCAACCCCGTATGAAACATAGGAGGCAATACTTTGTTTTCCAATAATTTCTGTCGCAGTGGTGATATGTAGCCAGGAATCATTAATAAATGAATCGGCACGTTGCCTGCGATATTGATCTCTTAATAGCGTTTTTGCTTGGCTAATCTCATCTTTGCTCACGCCATTACCTTAATTTATGTATGATGCAAAGTAGGGTTTAGGTATGGATCAAAGTATTTCGGTTGCGCAATTTCAAGAGAAACTGCTTGAGTTAGCACAACCCCTTGCTCCGCTAGACCTGCCTTTACTTGATGCTCATGGCGCAACCCTTTCCAGTAATTTAATGGTGGATGATCAACTGCTCTTAAAAGCTGGAGATCGAATCGGATCTACTCAAATCGGATTAGCTGCCTCTTTGGGCTTAGACCGCCTACCTTGCCGACCACACCCTCGTGTTGTAATTATTTCAGCCGGTGATGATTTAGTTGAGCCTGGAAGTAAGTTGGCAGATGATGATGATGAATTTGAAAGTAACTCATGGTTTCTAACTACCTTTGTACGTGAAATTGGTGCTCATGCTTTTCGAGTACACACGATTGCACAAAATGAAGAAGTTTTAAAATTAATTGTCGAAGATCAATTGGTAAGAGCAGACCTAATTGTTATCAGCGGGGAATCAAAGGATGAATCATTTGAATTGATTAACTCTGTATTAAGCAGTTTAGGTGAGATCACCACAGTGCTGCCAAATTTAGCCGAAAGTGGAAAACACAGTTTTGGAAGTATCGGACCAGATAAGACTCCAGTAATCGCACTTCCTGGTGAACCACTAGCTAACTTCCTCTCGGCGGAGCTTTTCATTAGACCAATGATTTTAAAGATGTTGGGATATCGGGGAATTTATCGAAATAGCAAAAAGATTAAATTAGATTTTGAAGTATCTGGAGTGGATGGTCAGGCGAATTATCTCCGTGGCAAAATTGGGAGTGAAAAGCAGATTGCTTTGCTGCCAGATCAAGGTGCTATCTCAACTATCTCCGCCGCTGACTGTTTAATCTACTTGTCAGAGAAAACTACAAAGATTGATAAAGGAGAGAGCGTAGAAGTTATCTTTCTACAAGGAGATCTAGTTTGAAAAAGATTACTGATCATGAGTTGGTTTTAAAACCAATTCGTTTTAGAGATAAAACGCAATGGGATGAAGTGCGTGCGATTAATCGTGATTGGTTGTCACCATGGGAAGCCACCAGACCACAAGTAGATCAAAACCATCCACTTCCTACTTACTATGGAATGGTGTTGCAGTTAAACCGCGAACTTAGGGCTCTGCGATCGATCTCACTCGGAATTTTTTTAATTGAAGGAAAGAATGAGAAACTAATTGGCCAAATAACTTTAGGCGGAATTATTTTTGGTGCAATGCGGGGAGCTCATATTGGTTATTGGATTGATCAAAGATACTCAGCAAGGGGCTATACAACTAGAGCGGTAAAAGCCTTATCAAATTATGGATTTGATCAATTAAAATTACACAGAATAGAAATCAATTTACGCCCAGAAAATGAGGCCTCAAAGAAGGTTGCAGTTAAAGCTGGTTTCGCATTGGAGGGTGCAAGAAGTAATTACTTACATATTGCTGGAGATTGGCGCGATCACATTACTTTTGTAAAAGAAAATCCCGCAGTTAAGTAAATTAATAAATCGGACATACCACCTAAATCCCCTTAAACCCCACCCTCAACAATTATCGTTCTACTTTATGGCGTCGGGAATTATCTATTTGATCATTATCGCGATGTGGGCTGCCTACTTTTTACCGCAGTGGCTTAGCTCCCATGAAGACGCATCTGGTAAATCAATGGATAGATATAAGAATGCAATGCAGGTGGTTGCTGAAAATCAAAGTGTTAAGAAAATGGAAGATTCTTTAATTGATAAATCAAATGTTATTTTTCAGCGTAAATTAATTTTTGGATCATTATTCTCACTTTATTTATTATCTAACTTTGGCGCAGTTATCGGCTTGCTATCTTGGAGCACAACTTTGGTTCCACTAACTGGATTTGTAATTTACTTAGTGCATGTAAGGAAAAAGGTATTAGCTTCTCAGGTGAAGATAAGAAAAATTAAAGCGATGGAAAAAATTGCAAATGCCAAATTACCAACTTCAATGTATGAAAATAATATTAATCAAACACCAAGCTCAAATGATCATTGGATTCCTTTCTCTGAACGCACTGAAATTACCGGCGTGATCGTTGTGCCAAAAGATCGAACGGGGTGGCAACCAACCCAACTTCCTCGTCCAACATATGCCACCGCGCCAAAAGCGGTACCAAGTAAAAGAATTATTGATTTAACTTCACCAGGTGAGTGGAGTGCAAAGCAGGAGCAAGATCAAGTAACCCCTAACTCTAGAGATGAAGTCTTTGACCTAATTGCTCTAGAAGAAAAAAATGATCGAGCTGTCAACGAATAGATTAAATCCAGCTAGGTAACCACATTCGCAGCATCCATTGCGAGTATGAGATTTCAGAACCGATTAGTACGGGTAAGAAGAAAATAAAGTTTAAAAATACTGCAACTAGAAATAAATTAATCCACAGGCTCGCATAACCCGCAGTTAGGTATCTCTGGAGCAAGTAAATCAAAGCCAGGATTAAAAATGGTGTTATTACGACTGCGTAGAAGTAGAACATTGTTCGACTTTGGATTAGAAACCACGGTAGATAAGTCACCGCTAATCCTCCAACGATGAAATTACTGATTTGATCACGTTGCTTTATCCAAAAGCCAACAAGTACTGCAATAGCTATCGCGCCAGCCCACCAAAGCAGCGGTGTGCCAATAGCCAAGACTTCCTGGGAACAATTACTGCTGCCACAATTTTTAGGTGATTCATAAAAGAATGAGGTTGGCCTGCCAAGGATCAACCAACTCCAAGGATTAGCATCATATGAATGTGATTCATTTAAACCACTATGAAAATTTAAGATTTCACCATGATAATTCCAGAAACTTCTTGCGATATCAGGCATAAGTGAGTCACTCTGGGATTTTGCCCAATCCCTACCCCAACCTGAATTATTGATAAACCAACCACTCCAGGTAAATAGATAAACCAAGGTTGGAATAAGAACAATTTGAGCAATCCGTTGAACGAAATCACTTAATAACTTACTCCTGAGCAAATTTACGGACAGGAGCAAAAAGAGTGGAATTAAATAAGCACCGCTCCACTTTACGCTAGTTGCTGCTCCCAGAAATATTCCAACGAGCCAATAATTATTAAGTAGGTAGAAATAAAAAGTTAATAAAATAAAGAAAAGTAAAAAGATATCAAGTAGTGCTACCCGCGACATAACAAGTGTTAAACCATCGACTGCCATTAATAGCGCAGCTATGTGACTGAGATAAATCGAGTTAAACAACTTTTGAGTTATTAGAAACATTATGACTATGCATGAGGTTCCAATTAGAGCTGAGCTAATTCGCCAACCAAACTCATTATTTCCAAAGGCTTTAATCCCAATACCGATTAGCCATTTACCAAGTGGTGGATGAACCACGAATTCACCTTGGCCAGACTCATTTAATTCAACACCATGTGTAATCAGCGAATTGGCATTTTTTGCGTAATAAAGCTCATCGAAAATATACCCTTTTGGTTTATTCAAATTCCATAGCCGAAGGATTAAGGCAAAAAGTGTTATTAAGGTGAGAGGTAGGTACTTTTTTGCCAGCTTCATACTACGTAAGCCTATAAGCAGATTGAAAACCTGAGAGAATCACCTCATGTTAATTCTTGCTGGATTACCGATTGGCGATGCGGCCGATGCCTCTGCGCATTTGAAATCAATAATTGAAAAAGTTGAATACATTGCGGCGGAGGACTCAAGAAAATTCTCTCGGCTATGTCAGGAGTTGGGAACCCGATATAGCGGCAAAGTCATCTCATTCTTTGAAGGCAATGAGTCTGAGCGAATTGAAGAGTTGACCAAATTGCTTAGAGAAAATAAAGATGTGTTAGTCGCAACCGATGCTGGCATGCCAGGTGTGAGTGATCCTGGGTACCGATTAGTAAGAGCTGCAATTGAAAATGATATTCAAGTTAAAGTTTTACCTGGACCAAGTGCGGTAACAACTGCATTGCTCTTATCTGGATTACCCACTGACCGGTTTTGCTTTGAAGGTTTTGCGCCCAGAGCATCAACTGCAAGATTAAATTGGTTCACCAATCTTCGAGAAGAAACACGAACGATTATTTACTTTGAAGCACCTCATCGAATTGTTGAATCATTACAAGATGGGCTGGCAATTTTTGGACCAGAACGAGAAGGCGCAATTTGCCGAGAAATGAGTAAACAGTATGAAGAGGTGATTCGCGGTGACATTAAAGAGTTGCTGGAATGGTCTAACTCCAAGGAGATACTTGGTGAGATCACAATTGTCTTATCTGGATTTGATCCAGGAATGCGTGAAATTACATCGACAGAAATTATTGAGAATGTTTTGCGACATGAAAGTTCTGGCCTGAGTCGAAAAGAGGCAATGGCTGAGGCGGCAAAGAGTTTGCGAGTTGCTAAGCGCACTGTTTTTGATGTGATGGTTGCACACAAGAGTGGCGATAAGATCTGAGCATGAGCGCTGAAAAATCCTTTTATTTAACAACGCCTATTTATTATGTAAATGACGCACCACATATTGGTCATGCCTACACAACTGTGGCTGGAGATGTTTTAACTCGTTGGCACCGACAAAAAGGTGAGTCAGTTTGGTTTTTAACTGGAACTGATGAACATGGCCAAAAAGTTCTAAATACTGCGCAGGCAAATAATATTTCACCTCAGCAGTGGTGTGATAACTTAGTTGAAACTGCATGGAAACCAGTTTGGCGCGATTTAAATATTGCCAACGATGACTTTATTCGCACTACCGAACCGCGACACATGGAACGGGTACAGAAATTTCTGCAGGGATTAAAAGATGATGGTTTTATCTATGCTGGCAAGTTTGAAGGCCCATACTGCATCGGCTGTGAAGAGTTTAAGTTACCTGGTGATCTAGATGAGGGTAAGTGCCGGATTCACTCTAAGCCAGTTGAAATGCTTAGTGAAGAGAATTGGTTCTTTAAGTTATCAGCTTTTCGTGAAGAATTACTAAATCACTATAAGAAAAATCCAGAGGCATGCCAGCCAGCAAGTGCTCGAAATGAAGTGATCTCATTCTTAGAAGGTGAAGTACGTGACCTCTCAATTTCTCGTTCAACATTTGATTGGGGAATCCCAGTCCCATGGGACACTAAACAGGTAATTTATGTTTGGTTTGATGCGTTGTTAAATTATGCAACCGCTGTTGGTTTAGGTGATGATCAAAATAGCGAAGGCGGAAAAAAGTTTACAAAAACTTGGCCAGCTGATGTGCACCTAGTTGGTAAGGATATTCTGAGATTTCATGCAGTTATTTGGCCCGCTATGTTGATGGCTGCCAAGGTTGCAATCCCAAAGAAGATATTCGCACATGGTTGGTTATTAGTCGGTGGCGAGAAAATGTCCAAAAGTAAGTTAACTGGAATTGCGCCAAGTGATATCACTAAAGATTTCGGTGTTGATGCATTTAGATACTACTTCTTAAGAGCTATTCCCTTTGGTACAGATGGCTCTTTCTCTTGGGAGGATATGTCAGCCCGCTACACAAGTGAGTTAGCAAATGATTTTGGAAATCTAGCATCTAGATTGATTGCGATGATAGAAAAGTATTGTGAAAACACAATTCCAGCGGTTTCAACGGAAGTATCTCTTGTTAAGCAGTTAGCAGATACCGTAAAAAATGCGGATCAGGCCATTTGCGCCCTTGATTTTCAAGGTGGACTAAATTCAATAATGGATTTTTGCAAACGAATTAATGGCTATGTAACTGAAACTCAACCTTGGCAGATTGCTAAAGATCCAGCTCGTAAAGCTGAGTTAGATTCAATTTTATATAACACCGCAGAAGCATTGCGGGCGCTGGCAGTTCTCTTGCATCCAGTTATGCCAGAGAGCACTGAAAAACTTTGGCAATCACTGGGCGCCAACTCCTCGATAGGAAAAATTGCTGACCAAAAAATTTCAGAGGTTGCTAACTGGGGGCAACTACCTGCTGGAAGTAAGGTAACAAAAACTCCGGTTTTATTTCCACGGTTAGAAGAGAATAAATAAATGGCGGATCGCCATAACCGAGACATTGATCGACCTGTAGCACCGCTACCAATTTCGTTAAAAACAAAGACTATTGATTCTCACGCCCACCTAGAATTAATTCATAATTGTGAACCAGATTCACCATTAATAAAAGAGGTATTAGATATCGCCGAAAGTGTTGGCGTTGATCGAATTGTGCAGGTTGGATACTCCGCTGAGCAATCAGTTTGGTCAGTTAAATGTGCTGAAGCATTTCCTGGAAGAGTTTTAGCTGCCGTGGCCTTGCATCCAAATGAGGCACCAGTCGTTGAAGATCTAGAGAAAGATTTATTAGTGATTGAGGAACTGGCAAAGCATCCAAGGGTTCGTGCAATTGGTGAAACTGGATTAGATTTTTTTAGAACTGGGCCGCAACTGCAAGAAAAGCAAAAATACTCGTTTCGTCGCCATATAAAAATTGCTAAAGATAATCAGAAGGCGCTGGTAATTCATGACAGAGATGCACACCGCGCAGTTTTAGATACCTTGTTAGAAGAGGGTGCACCGGAGAAAACTATTTTTCATTGTTACTCTGGAGATGCGCAAATGGCTAAGGAATGTATTGCTAATGGATATGTTCTCTCCTTTGCTGGAACTTTGACCTTCAAAAATGCACCAGAGCTACGTGAAGCGGTTAAATTAGTACCGATTGAGCTCTTGTTAATTGAAACCGATTCACCCTTTTTAGCTCCAATGCCAAATCGCGGTGCGTTAAATACTCCGGCGCAAATCCCAAATACATTACGAGCGATGGCACAAGAGCGCGGTGAATCTGAGGATTATTTGGCGGCAGCGATTTCAGAAAATGCACTCCGAATCTTCGGGCAGTTTTAAGTGAGCAATTTACTTGGCGCCACAGAGATCCGAGAGTTGGCAGCAAAGCTTGATCTAAAACCTACGAAAAAACTAGGACAAAATTTTGTCGTTGACGCTAACACCTGTCGCAAGATTGTGAAATTAGCTGATGTAACAAGTGCTGATATTGCACTTGAAATTGGACCAGGTCTTGGTTCTTTAACCCTTGCTTTACTAGAAGTTAGTAAATCAGTTATTGCAATTGAGATTGATCAACGTTTAGCGCAACAATTACCAATCACAGTGGCTACTCGCGGGATTGAAAGTAGTAAATTAACAGTTTTAACTCAGGATGCTATGCAGGTAAGTAAGTTAGATCAAGCACCTGATGTTTTAGTTGCTAACTTGCCATACAACGTATCGGTACCAGTTTTATTAAACTTATTAGAGTTATTTCCCAGTATTAAAAGAGGCGTTGTAATGGTTCAAAGTGAGGTTGCCGAAAGGTTAGTTGCTAAGGCTGATAGCAAGCAGTACGGATCACCAACTGTTAAAGGAAATTGGTGGGCAGATTTAACTTGGGCTGGAAATGTTGGCCGATCAGTTTTTTGGCCAGTGCCTAATGTTGATTCAGCATTAGTTAGATTTGATCGTCATGCACCAATTGGCTCAGAGGCTGAGCGATTAAAAACCTTTAAAGTAATTGATCATGCATTTGCAAAGCGGCGAAAAATGATGCGAAGTGCGTTAAGTGAATTATTTGGCGGCTCAGCGCTTGCACAAGCGGCATTGATTAAAGCCGGAATTGACCCAACTATTCGTGGTGAAGCTTTAACTGTCGAACAATTTGGGCAGATTGCCCAGCAATTAAGTTAAGTAAGCAATACGCTTTCGTTATATGAAATCCCATGGCGTAGTAACCCGAGTCCCTGGAAAGGTTAATTTACAACTTTCAGTCGGCCCACTCGGTAGCGATGGCTTCCATGAAGTCACAACAGTTTTTCAAGCGATCTCTTTATTCGATGATGTCAGCGTTTGTGAAGGTAAAGCTGGAGCTGGCGTAAGTATTTCTATAAGTGGCCTAACTTCTAGTGGCGTGCCAGTTGATGCAAGTAACTTAGCGATTCGAGCAGCAAACTTAATGATTAAAGAGTTTGAGTTATCACCTGATCTTGAGATTAAATTAAAGAAAGAGATTCCAGTTGCCGGCGGGATGGCGGGTGGCAGCGCAGATGCAGCTGGTGTGATTGTTGGATTAGATTCATTATTTAACTTAGGTATTTCAAGAGCGCAAATGGAAAAAATTGGTTCTCAAATCGGCAGCGATGTGCCATTTGCGATTTCTGGCGGTGTTGCAATTGGAACTGGACGTGGTGATCAAATAACACCGGCACTTGCTAAAGGAAGTTACACCTGGGTTCTTGCGTTATCTAGCCAAGGTTTATCAACACCTGCGGTATATCAAGAGTGTGATCGCTTGCGCGAGGGATTATCAATTGCATCTCCTCAAGTTAGTGAATCATTAATGCAGGCACTTCGCGCTGGAGATGCCAATGCATTAGGTAAATCTTTATTAAATGATCTACAAGCAGCTGCGTGTTCACTTAGACCTGCACTTCGCTTAGTTTTAGATGTTGGAAATGATTACGGTGCATTAGGCGGCATCGTTTCTGGATCTGGTCCAACAGTGGCCTTTTTGGTTGCAGATGAGGAACATGCCATGGATTTAACAGTTGCATTAAGTTCTAGTGGTGTTGTTTCATCACTAGCACGTGCGATCGGGCCCGCTCACGGCGCACGAATTATTGAGAGTTTTTAATTTAGCTTGTTATAAGGGATAATTCAGGTTCCGCCATTGTGTAGTGGCTAGCACATGAGCCTTTGAAGCTCAGGGTCCAGGATCGATACCTGGTGGCGGAGCCACCAAACTAACAAAAGTTAGGAGATCAAAGTGAGCAAAGTAGAGCTTGCGATTGTCCTAGCAGCGGGTGAAGGCACCCGAATGAAATCTGAAACTGCAAAAGTTCTATATAAAATTGCCGGTAAAAGTATTATCGAAAATGTTCTTGCAGCCGTCCAGCCATTAAATGCAAAATCTCTCTCGGTTGTAGTCGGAGCTCACCGCGAATCAGTTGAAGCGCATTTAGCCACAATTGCACCGACTGCCCAAGCAATCTTTCAAGCTACGAGAAATGGCACAGGCGGTGCGGTTCAATTAGCGCTGGCTGAATATAAAGGTGATGGTACCGTCTTAATTCTGGCTGGTGACACCCCATTGCTTACAACTCAAACCCTAAGTGAGTTTGTAGAAGCGCATTTAGCTGGCAAAAATCAAGCATCAGTACTTACCGCCGTGTTACCAGATCCAACTGGTTACGGAAGAATTCTGCGCGGGCAAGATAATGAAATTTTAAAGATTGTCGAAGAAAAAGATTGCACCGAACTTGAAGTAGAAATCGATGAGATTAATACTGGTGTTTATCTCTTTGAAGTTAAAGTACTTCGGGAAGTCATCTCAAAACTCAATCAAAACAACTCGCAAAAAGAGCTTTACCTAACTGATGTAATTGGCTTGATAAATGCAACTGGTAAATCAGCCGTTGCAGTCCTTTCTAATGATTACACTGAAACGCTCGGAATAAATGATCGCTCACAACTTGCAGATTGTGCATCACTTATGCGAGATCGAATAAATTATGAGCACATGCTAAATGGGGTAACAATTATTGATCCCACAACCACTTGGATTGATTTAGAAGTGAAAATTTCAGCTGATGCAACAATTTATCCAGGCAGTTCAATCTCTGGAAAAAGCTCGATCGCAAGTGGTGCCGTCATTGGACCACGCACAACTTTGGTTAATTGTGAGGTAGCCGCAAATGCATCCGTTATTGAGAGCTTTGCAACTGATTCAAAGATAGGTAATTCAGCAAATGTTGGCCCTTATTCATATCTTCGTGCTGGCACCGTACTAGCAGCAGAGTCCAAAATTGGTGCCTATGTTGAAACTAAGAATTCAACAATTGGTAAAGGTTCAAAAGTGCCACACCTTTCATATGTAGGAGATGCCCAAATTGGTGAGGGCACAAATATTGGCGCAGCAACCGTCTTTGTAAATTACGATGGTGAAAACAAGCACCAAACCAAGATTGGTGATCATGTGCGAATTGGTAGCGACACCATGTTGGTTGCACCAGTATCAGTTGGAGATGGCGCATATACCGCCGCAGGTTCAGTAATAAATGAGGATGTTCCGGCAGGAGCAATTGGAATTGGCCGCGCTCGTCAGATAAATATCTTGGGCTGGGTCCTTCGGAAACGAAAAGGAAGTAAATCAGCAGATGCAGCGAAAAATGCTGGTGCTAGTGAATAATCACCAACTAGTAGAATAGAAGTATCAAGCACCGCCACTTTGAGATAAGGGAGGGTACTAAATGAATGAAATCCGCTTATCCTCCGAAAAAAGATTGCGCCTATTTACTGGCCGCGCCTATCCAGAGTTAGCAGATGAGGTTGCCGCCGAACTTGGAATTCCAATTACACCAACATCAGCATATGACTTTGCAAATGGTGAAATATTTGTTCGCTTTGAAGAGAGTGTGCGCGGAAGTGATGCCTTTGTTCTACAAAGCCATAGCGCTCCAGTAAATAAACAAATTATGGAGCAGCTAATTATGGTTGATGCACTAAAGCGTGCATCAGCTAAACGAATTACTGTTGTTCTGCCTTTTTATGGATATGCCAGACAAGATAAAAAACATCGAGGCCGCGAACCAATCTCTGCAAGATTGATGGCAGATTTATTTAAAACAGCAGGAGCTGATCGGTTAATGTGTGTGGATCTGCACACCTCTCAAATTCAAGGTTTCTTTGATGGACCAGTAGATCACTTATTCGCCCTTCCACTATTAACAAATTATGTTGGCAGCAAGGTTGATCGAAAGAATTTAGTAATTGTTTCACCAGACTCTGGACGCGTGCGGGTGGCAGAGCGTTGGAGTGAAATGTTGGGTGGAACTTCAATTGCATTTATTCATAAAACCCGTGATCCAAGAGTGCCAAATGAATCAACCGCCGGCAAGGTTGTTGGTGATGTTAAGGGAATGACCTGCGTAGTAATTGATGACATGATCGACACCGCCGGCACAATTACTAAAGCAGTAGATGCATTAATTGAAGCTGGCGCCAAAGATGTAATTATTGCGGCAACTCACGCAGTTCTTTCCGGACCAGCAATTGATCGTTTAAAGAAATCACGTGTCTCAGAGGTGGTAGTAACTAATACATTGCCAATTCCCGAAGAGAGCCGCTTTGATAATTTAACAGTGCTCTCAATCGCACCACTTTTGGCCAGAGCGATCAAGGAAGTATTTGAGGATGGATCGGTAACTAGTCTTTTTGATGGGCATAGTTAAGAAGTAAAGCAAGTTCTCGTAAGGATTTGTCCTTTCCACCTTACTCCCGCTAATCTACGGGCTCGAAGTTCCGCGAGGGATAAAACCGTTATCGAGGGAGAAGTAAAATGGCTGAAATTTCAATCAACGGCGCACGCCGTACCGAATTTGGTAAAGGCGCATCGCGCAGAGCTCGCCGTGATGGATTTATTCCGGCAGTAATTTATGGTCATGGTGAGAAGCCACAACATGTGCAGCTTCCTTCTCGCGAACTTGGTGTCGCATTAAAAACTTCTAACGTTTTGATTGATGTTGTTCTAGATGATCACACTGAATTAACTCTTCCTAAATCAGTATCTCGTGATCCATTAACTGGATTACTTGAGCACATTGACTTAGTAATTGTGCGTCGTGGTGAAAAAGTTGTTGTATCAGTTCCAGTACATACAGAGGGTAAGTACGATCAAGATGGTATTTTGGAAAACGTTAATACTTCTATTGAGGTAGAAGCAGATGTAACTAATATTCCAAGCTTCCTAGTTCTAAGCATGGAAGGCCTAGCTGCTGGTGAATCACTAACTGCAGATAAGGTTGTTCTTCCTGCCGGAATTAAATTAATCAGCGATCCAAAGATGACTGTTATTCACCTTTCTGTTCGTTCTGCAGAGGTTGAAGAGGTTGCAGTTGTTGCCGCTCCTGTTGATGGTGTTGCTCCTGTTGAGGGTGCTGCTCCAGCCGAAGGTGCTCCAGCCGCTAAGGACGATAAGAAGTAAGCAACCGCTAGCCTTAACTTATGACGGCTCGTTGGTTAGTAATTGGACTTGGTAACCCTGGTTCAGAGTATGAAAAAACACGACACAACATTGGGCAACTTTTGCTTGCCGAATTATCTAGTGGCGCAAAATTTTCAGCACATAAATCTCGAATGGAAATTTGTGAAGTTCGAGCAGGTGAAAATACTTTAGTACTTGCCAAATCTCGTGGGTATATGAATGAGACTGGTGGGCCGGCTAAATCCCTTGCTGATTTTTATAAAATTCCACTAGAACAAATAATTGTTGCCCACGACGAATTAGATTTACCATTTAACGCACTTCGCTTAAAAGTCGGAGGTGGGGACAATGGGCACAATGGATTGAAATCTCTGACCTCATCATTAGGTGGCGCTGATTATTATCGGATCCGAATGGGAATCGGGCGCCCGCAAGGTGAGCAAGATCCAGCAGATTTTGTTCTAAAACAATTTGCAAGTGGTGAAAAAAAGGAACTACCAGAGTTTATTACAAGATGTGCTGATGCAGTTTTAGCTTTAGTAGCAGATGGTTTAGATAAGGCGCAAACAACTTTTAATAATTGATCAACCAGTATTTCGAAGACCAGCAGCTACGCCGTTAATTGTAAGTAAGAGAGCCCTAGTAAGTAATGGATCAGGTGTTTTTTGACTACGCACCTGCTTTAAGAGTGAAACTTGTAGAAGTTGTAGTGGCGCTAAATAGGTGTCTCGGACCGCTAATGTGCGAGCCAAAATTGGTTGATTGCCAAGGATTTCACTCTTATTAGTTAGTAAGAGTAACTCTGCAACTGTTAATTCAAATTCAGCTTTGATCTCATCAAATATGCGATGAAGCTTAGGCTCAACTAATGCATCAACATAGCGCTGAGCAATGTCTAGATCTGTTTTTGCAATAGTCATTTCAACATTGCTAATAAAAGTACGGAAAAAATGCCAATTATTTAATAACTCTTTTAATAATTTTTCATTTCCAGCCTCGCGCGCTGCCTTTAACCCTGATCCAACTCCATACCAACCGGGAACAATTTGCCTTGATTGGGTCCAACCAAAAACCCATGGAATCGCCCTTAGTGAGGATAAGCCACCGCCAGCATCAGCTCGTCTTGATGGCCTTGAGCCTAAGAATAAATTACCTAATTGCTCAACTGGTGTTGATTGATAAAAGTAATTTGGCAGATCGGGTTGATCAACTAAATTGCGGTAGGCGGTAAATGCGGCATCACTAATTAAATCCATGCATGAATCCCAGGAATTTAATGCATCAGAACTCTGCCTTGGCTTTCGGTTTAGCACAGTTGCTTCTAATGCGGCAGCTAAAGTTAATTCAAGATTTTCTTTTGCTAATGCGGGCAAGCCATACTTATCTGAAATAACCTCACCTTGCTCAGTCATCTTTATCTGTCCATCGATTGAGCCCCAAGGAAGTGCTATTAATGCATCGTATGTGGGTCCGCCGCCGCGGCCAACTGATCCACCACGTCCGTGAAATAACCGAAGCTTCACACCATGTTTTATTGCGATATCTCTAAGTTTACGTTGGGCCTTATGAATTTCCCATTGGCTAGTTGTAATACCAGCGTCTTTATTTGAATCAGAGTAACCCAGCATTACTTCTTGAATATTTCCACGAAGTGAAACGATCTCTCGGTACTCTTTATTGCTCAATAAATTATCAAGAATTTGGCCCGCAGATCGCAATTCTGCCACTGTTTCAAGAAGTGGCACAAAGTTAATCATGGCAAACTTTTTAGGTGTGCTCAGATCAACTAGTCCAGCGTACTTACCAATTAAGACAGCAGCTAAAACATCTTCAGCAGATTTAGTCATTGAAATTATGTAAGTTTCAATTACTTCAGAACCAAACTGCTTAATTAAATCCTTGATAGCTAGAAAAGTATTAAAGGTTTTTTTAGCTGCCTCATCTAATTTTTCAATATCAACTGTTGAATTACCCGAAATTTGTTGGCTGATTTGCTGCAAATCTAACTTGCCTAACACTTGTTCAAGTAATTGCCAGTGCGCATCAGAGTGTTCGCGAATATCCATAGTCGCATGAGTTAAACCAAATGCGGTAATCGTTCGGGTCAATCTCTCTAGTAATCCGCCAGCAATTAACTCGCCATTATGCTTTAATAGTGAGTCACGCATTATTGTGAAATCCTTTAGTAACTCAGCGGTATTTTCATAATCTCTGCCCGGCACATGTGGCTGCATACTGCGATGTCTGGCTTGAGTGATCATCAACTTATGTCTGATAGCGGTCGCCTTTAGGCGATACGGCTCTTCAATATTTATGCGGCGAAATCTATCTTCAATTTCCGGCAGTAGCTTCAAATCCTGCTCAACGGATTTGAGTAATTCGGGTGAGACACCAGCCAACTTTGTCGAAACCGATAACCCCTGACGCAGTTCATCTAATAAGTGAATGATGGCTCGAGTGAAGTGAGCATTCTGTAACAAGATTGCAGACTTAGTTACATCTGCGGTTATAAATGGATTGCCATCTCGATCACCACCAATCCATGTTCCAAAGGTCAATGGTTTAGCTGTTAATGGAATTTCTACCCCGACTCGCTTTAGTTCTTTAGCGAATTGATCAAGAATTTCTGGAACTGTAAATTCAAGTAACTCATCTAAGTAATAAAGTGAATTAACAGCTTCATCTAATGGCTCAGGTTGACCAAGTCTTAGCTCATCAGTTTGCCAGAGCAGATCGATCGTTTCGGCTAATCGAGCATTTCTAACCTTGATATCTGGTGCATCTAAAAGTTCGGAAATTGTATTTAACTTGCTCAGAACAGAACGGCGAGCTGCTTCAGTTGGATGAGCAGTAAATACCGGCCTAATTGAAAAATTATTTAACCAACTTTGTAAGTCAGCTTTTGAAAACTCATTTTTTTCTAAGGCAGATGAGATATTACTTACCGCCTGGCTGATCCAACTGCCACCTAAATGTTTTTGGTTAGCTAGTAGTTTTACCCGATCTACCTGCTCTGCCACATTTGCTAAGTTGAAGTAGATACTAAAAGCTCGAACAAGTGAGACAGTTTTTGTTACTGATAAATTACTAAGTGCTTGATCAGGCTTGCCTTCCCTTACTGCTAGGCGTACGGATTCAACTAAGTTTAAAAGTTCTGCGCCTTCTTGACGAGCCAAAGTTTCGCCCAGCAGGTCGGCTAACTTTCTAACATCGTTTCGAAGCGCTGAATTATCAGAGTTCATGGCGTAATCATTACAGGTA
>Ga0247722_10000816_pt1 | contig 18108 bp, 10 predicted proteins | sample MSEWelMarce3H_FC_FD_189094 | JGI IMG/M metagenome (GOLD analysis project Ga0247722, IMG submission 189094) | Subsurface sediment microbial communities from gas well in West Virginia, United States - MSEEL Well Study Marcellus 3H_FC | ecosystem: Environmental > Terrestrial > Deep subsurface >... | reverse complement strand
GCATTAAATTTCTTCCTTTTTTTTTTTTTTAAGTTAAAAATGATTTTTTTTAACATTCGTTAACTTTTTTTGCTAAATTTGGCTTTGAAACTATTTATATCAACTAACTAAAATTTCATTTAATGAAAAAAATTACTTTAATATTAATCTTTTCATTGCTATCATTTGTGGGTTTTTCACAAGGATTGCCTTTGGAAGGATTTGAAAACACATCATCTGGTCCAGATTTACCAACTAACCCATCTGAATGGACACTTGATACTGGAACACTTGGAAACCAATGGATGGTTTTTGACAATGGAGTAGGCGCAGGCCAAAGATGGGATATTTATAATTCCCCTGCAGCCAATGTTTATGCAGGAGTAAATTCTGCTTCTATTAATAGAGAAAATGTTGGAGCAGGTTTTACCTCAGAAGATTATTTAGCAACACCTTTAATAACAGTTCCAACTAACGGAAGATTACGTTTTTGGACACGAACAGGATCAAATGGTGTGCAAGGAAACTGTTTTTATCAAATAAAAATAGCTCCAGCAACTGCCGTTCAAAACAATCCAGCGGAATATACTTTATTACAACAATGGAATGAAACATCCCTAACTACTACCTTTAATATATATGAAGAAAAAATAGTTGATTTAAGCGCTTATGCCAATCAAAGTGTTTATATTGCTTTTGTAATGGTTTTAACCCAACCATCAACAGGAATTACAGGAGATAGATGGATAATTGATAATGCACAGATAGTGCAACAATGTAATGCGCCAACATCACCAACTACAGGAACAATAACTTATAATTCAGCAAACTTCAACTGGCAAAGCCCTGGAGTTACCTCTTGGGAAATAGAAGTTGTAATTGCAGGAAATGCACCAACAGGAGTAGGTACACTTTACAGTGGACCACTACCTTATACAGCTACAGGCTTATTACCAAATACAACGTATCAATATTATGTAAGAAACGTTTGTGGCACCAACAATACAAGTGCATGGACAACATCAGCTCAATTTACAACTTTACTTGCGCCCGTTCAATGTAACGGAAATTACGCAGACTCGGGTGGTGTTGCAGCAAACTATGCTAATACTGCCAACTCTACAGTAGTAATTTGTCCAACTGGAGGCTTACCAGGCGATGCAGTAACTGTTACCTTTACCTCTTTTGACATTGCTGCCGGAGACGGTATGTACATATATAATGGAAACTCTGCAGCTGCACCATTAATTTCAAGCGGCGCTGCTGCTGCTGCTGCCCCATTAACAACGGCAGGTTTTTTTAGCGGTACAGCTTTTCCAGGTCCATTTACATCATCAAGCCCTGATGGTTGTTTAACGTATGTTTTTAGAAGTAATTCAAACACAACTGCAACGGGTTGGGTAGCTAATATAACTTGTGCGCCACTACCTACTTGTCCTAAACCATTTACAGTAAGTACTTCATTAGTAACATCAACCTCGGTTTCTGTTGCATGGCAAGAAGCGGGTACTGCCGCAGCTTGGGAAGTTTTAGCTTTACCATGTGGATCTCCTGCTCCAACGGCGACAACAACAGGTTTTACTCCAACAACAACTAATCCGCAGGTAATTTCAGGATTAAACCCAGATACTTGTTATGATATATATGTAAGAAGCGTTTGTAGTTCATCATTGTCAAGTGGTTGGTCAGGACCGAAAGCTGTGACTACTTTGGTTGCACCACCTGTTTGTGGATCTGTTTATACTGATTTAGGTGGTATAGCGGGTAACTACCCAAATAGTGTTACAGCCACAACACCAGGCGGAACCGTAACGATAACCCCAACTGTTGCTGGAGAGCAAGTTATTGTAACATTTACAGCTTTTAACACACAAGCTACTTCGGATGTTTTACGAGTGTACAACGGAAGTTCAACAGCTGCTACATTAATTGGAACGTATTCAGGTGATTTATCAGCAACATTACCAGTAGTTGAGTCAACAACAGGTAACGGATTAACCTTTCAATTTTTAAGTAACGCAACTACCCAATCAACAGGTTGGGCTGCCAATGTTGTTTGTCAACCTTTTCCATCTTGTCAAAAACCTACAAATGTAGTAGTTGGAAACATAACCTACTCGACAGCTTTGGTTTCTTGGACAAATAATGCTACTACTGCAACACAATGGGAAGTTATTGCAGTTCCTGCAGGATCTCCAGCACCAGGAGCTTCGGCTGTAGGTCAGATAACAAATTCCAATCCATATACATATACGGGATTATCACCAGTTACTTCATATGATGTTTATGTTAGAGCAATTTGTCCTGGAAACGATGTTGGACCTTGGTCAAACATCAAAGCAACTTTAACCACTCCAGAAAGTTGTCCGAAACCTACAAACGTTGTAGCAACAGTTCAAACTTTTTCAACAGTTTCTGTAGCTTGGACTAATAACGCTCCAGGAGCTACTCAGTGGGAAGTGATTGCAGTTCCAACAGGTTCACCAGCACCAACGTCAACCTCATTAGGTCAATTAGCTGCAGCAAGTCCTTATATATATACGGGGTTAAATTCTCAAACAACTTATGATTTTTATGTACGTACAATTTGTCAACCTTCATCTGGGACAGATATAGGTTTGTGGTCAATTACTGCAAGTACAACATCTACGTTACCAAATTATTGTGCTGGTGATCATTTTTATGATTTAGGTGGCGCTACAGGTAATTATCCAAACAATGCTAATAGCACAGTGACCATTTGTCCTGATTCACCAGGTCAAGTAGTTACGGTTTATTTCAACTCATTTAATCTTGTAAGTAGTTTAAATGATACCTTAACAATATATGATGGAAATAGTACAACTACAGGAGCAGTAATTGGAACCTATTATGGAACAAATATTATACCTAGCTATACAGCATCTGGTCCATCAGGATGTTTAACATTCAAATTTGTTTCAAACGGAACACTAAATGCAGCTGGTTGGGATGCTTCAATAATTTGTGGACCACCGTGCCCATCAATTTTAGCTAACATTAGTGCGTCAACACCTGCTGCTGCTGCTGATAATACAATTAAAATATGCCAAGGGGGCACCATTGAATTTGTAGGTTCAGGAACCTTTGCTGGATCAGGAACTGGAGCTACCTACGAATGGGATTTTGGTGATGGATCAACACCGGTTCCAACTGCAACTGCAACACATACCTATGCAAACGAAGGAATTTACCTAGCAAATTTAAAAATTGTTGCTGCTGATGGATGTAGAAGCAATAACAAAATAAATCAATTGGTGTATGTTTCAACTACTCCAAACTTTAATGGAATAACAATTGCAGATGATGAAATTTGTTTAGGACAAAGTACCACTATCTTAGGATCAGTAGTTCCAAAACCTTTCTTTAAAGATTGTGCGCCACCAGTGAGTGGAACTACGTTCTTACCAGACGGTGCAGGAAATTCGTACCAATCTCAAGTTCCAGTAGATTGTTTTCCATTTGGAACAAATTTAACCTCAGCAAGTCAAATAGCTTCAGTTTGTATCAATATGGAACATTCTTATTTAGGAGATTTAGAATTAAGATTAATTAGCCCAACGGGGCAATCAATTATTTTACATCAATATCCCGGAGGAGGAGGAACTTATTTAGGATGCCCATTAGATGACCCAGCTGTTGGCCCAGGGACCGGAAGAACCTATTGTTTTACACCAACGGCAACAACTTTACTTGTAAATGGACCAACAACTAATTGTGGTACTCCAAATGGTGCTTCTGTCAATGCAGGCAACTATATGCCAGCTCAATCTTTTGCAGGATTGATAGGAAGCCCACTTAATGGTAACTGGTCTTTATTGGTAACAGATAATTTAAATATTGATAATGGATATATTTTTGATTGGACAATTGATTTTGCCAATTCAATTTTGCCAACAAATTATCAATTTACACCAGCTGTAGTTAATACAAGTTGGACAGCAAACCCATCTATTGTTAGTACAAATGGGCAAACAATTACTGTGACGCCTACTACTGTTGGTCAAAATTGTTATACCTATAATATGACTGATGATTTTGGATGTACTTATTCAAAACAAGTTTGTTTAAATGTTACAGCTGGAGTTGCATTAACTGATGTTACATCAGTATCGCCAATTTGTAATGGTGGTAATAGTTCATTTACGCTTACAGGTTCGCCAGATACAACTGTAAGTTACTCAATTGATGGAGGAGCGAGTCAATCAGTTGCTCTTGGAAGTACAGGACAAGCCGTAATTAATTTAACTGGATTAACTGCTTCCACAACTATCAATACAACCTACATAACAGCACCTGTTATTCCTACTTCAGGAAATGCAATAACCGCAGTTGGAGGTGTAACGCCTGTAAATGCTACAGGGCCAATTTCAGCTGTAGGGGCTACAGCTTCTGCCGCTAACTGTACCACTATAAACAACGGAAACTCAACATTAACACTTACTTTTGATGATGAAATTTTAGCAGGAACAAACGTAACAATAAGTATTGCGCGTTCAAATACTGCTGGAAGTGTAAACATAAGCGACGGAAGTACAGCACCACCAACTGTATTTAATAATGTAGTTTATCCTGGGCCTAATGCTGTACTTCAACACATTACTTTTACACCAACCGTTAATACCAACACAATAATAATTACCAGAAATAATGGGAATACATTTGTAGATGGAGCTCAATATAGTTTCAACGCTCCAGGTTGTGATGCACCAGCAATTAAAACAAGCACAATAACTGTGACTCCGGTTTTAACAGATCCAGTTATTACCAATGTTTCTGAAATTTGCGCTGGAAATGATGCTGTTTTCAATCTAACAGGATTGCCTAATGCAATTTTATCTTACACTATTGATGGTGGAGCAGCACAAACAATTACTTTGAATAACTTAGGTACAGCAGCAATTACAGTTACTGCTCCTACAACTACGGTATCAATTGTATTTAGTAATTTAACCTTAAATGGATGTACAAGAGTAATTACAAATACAGCTTCAATAGCTGTGAAACCAGTTCCGACACTAACTAGTTTTGTTTCTAATTCACCTTTATGTGCAGGAGATAATGCTGTGTTTACAATAACAGGAACCCCAAACAGTACCGTAAATTATACCATTGGGTCCGGCTCAAATCAACAATTGGCATTAGGTGCAACGGGACAAAATACAATTACAGTAAACGCCGTTACTGCTAATACAACTGTTTCATTAAGTGGTATTGATTTAAACGGTTGTGCTTTACCATCAACACAATCATTAACGGTTTTAGTAGCACCAGTTTTATATGATCCAACAATTACTAATGTTTCAGAAATGTGCATAGGTGGTGATGCTGTATTTAATGTAACTGGATTGCCAAATGGTTTAATTTCTTATAGTATTAACGGTGGAGCTTCTCAATTATTGACGTTAAGCGCTACAGGTACAGGAGTTATTACATCAACAGCACCAACTGCAACGGTTAATTTAACAATGACTTCAATAAGCATAAACGCTTGTTCAAGATTATTAACAAACACAGCTTCAATAATTGTGAAACCAGTTCCGTCTGTTACTAGTTTGACAACGCCTGAAACAATTATTTGTTCAGGACTAGATGCTATATTAACCGTTACAGGTACTGCTAATTCAAATGTAACTTATTCAATAGGTACAGGTGCAAGTCAGCAATTGGTATTAGGTGCCTCAGGGCAAAACACAATATCTCTTAATGATTTAACTGCTAATACAACAGTTACCTTAAGTAATGTTTCATTAAACGGATGTTCGCAGCCAACAACCCAATCATTGACAGTAACAGTAGTTGCATTAACAACAGCAACTTTTACATTAGTACCTGAATATTGTCTTGGCGAAACAGTGGATCCACTACCAACAACTTCCCAAAACGGAGTTGCCGGTGTATGGGCGCCAGCACTAGTTAATACAACTATTTCTGGACCTGCAAATTATGTGTTTACACCAATGGCAACTATGTGTGCAGAAACAACTACGGTTTCTTTAACTGTAAACGGTTGTGACATTCAAAAAGGAATTTCTCCTAAAGGAATTGGCGCGGGAGACGGCTTGAATGATAATTTCGATTTATCAGGATTTAATGTAAGTAAACTAGAAATTTTTAACCGCCATGGGTTAACTGTATATGATAAATCTAACTATGAAGATGAGTGGTTCGGACAATCTAATAGTGGTCAAGAATTACCTGACGGAACGTATTATTATGTGATCTCTTTTTCAGATAGTGAAACAAAAACAGGTTGGATTTACATTAATAGAGAAAAATAAAAAATAAAAAATAAAATAATGTAATAACTTTTGAAAATTAGTTCACCCAAAAAAAATAAAACAATGAAAAAATTATATTTCTTAGCCTTAGTTGCCTTTATAGCAATTAATGACGTAAATGCCCAACAAGACCCTCATTACACGCAATACATGTACAACATGAGTGTTATAAATCCAGCTTATGCAGGATCTAAAGACAACATGACAGGAGGTTTATTATACCGTAAACAATGGGTAGAAATTGAGGATGCACCTACAACAGGTACTTTTTTCTTACACAGTCCTGTTGGAAAAAATGTTGGTTTAGGTTTGTCTGCAATAACTGATAAAATTGGACCTGTTGAAGAAAAAAATATTTATGCTGATTTTTCATATACACTTAATTTAGGCGGCGAAGCAAAACTTGCTTTTGGTTTAAAAGGAGGAGCAACATTTCATAATGTTGGTCTTTATGATGACATTGGTAATGGAAATGTTCCAGATCCAAACGACCCTGCTTTTCAGGAAAACACAAGCAATACTTATTTTAATCTTGGAACAGGGGTGTTTTATTACACCAACAAATACTATGTAGCTCTTTCAGTTCCAAATATTATGAAATCAAAACATTTGGATTATAATGGAAGGTCATTCGGAACAGAAGCCTTACACTATTTTTTGACAGGAGGTTATGTTTTTGACATCAATCCAACTTTAAAATTTAAGCCTTTTGTAATGGTGAAATCTGCCTTAAACGCACCAACCTCTTTTGATTTGTCAACTAACTTTTTGTTTAATGATAAATTTGAAGCAGGAGCAACATATCGTTTAAGCGATTCATTTGGTGCCATGGTAAATTATGCTATTTCACCTAATTTAAAAATTGGATACGCATACGATCATATCGTTTCTGATTTAAAAGTTACAACGCCTGCTTCTCACGAGTTGATTTTGTTGTTTAATTTGAATTTCCCGAAAAAAGTATCACAATCACCAAGATATTTCTAACATAAAAGATAGTAAAAAAATGAAAAAATTATATATAGCAATTAGTCTTTTAACTTTTAGTTCATCTTTGATTGCTCAAAACAAAGACACCAAAATTGCAGATAAATTATTTAGCCGATACGAATATGTTGACGCCGTTAAGGAGTATCAAAAACTGGTGACTAACGGTAAAGCAGATGGTTATGTTTACAAGCAAATTGCTGATGCAAATTACAATATGTTCAATACAACCGAAGCTATTTCTAATTATGCCAAAGCCGTGGAAACAAATCAAGATGCTGAAACTTATTTTAGATACGCCCAAATGCTTAGAGCTAACGCTAAATATGAAGAAGCAAACAAGCAAATGACTAAATTTGCTAGTTTGGCACCAAATGATTTACGTGCAAAAGAGTTTAATAAAAACCCTAACTATATGCCTAAATTATTAAGCAAAATGCCATCTTATACTACCCAAAAACTTGATATTAATTCAGATAAATCGGATTTTGGAGCTGTAATGTATGACGAAACGCTTTATTTTAGTAGCGCTAGAAACGAGTCTAGAAAAAGTTATGGTTGGAACGAAGAACCTTTTCTTGATGTGTATAAATCTATCAGAGCTGACTCAGGTACTTTCTCTGAACCAGCTGTGGTAGCAGAATTAAATACTAAATTTCATGATGGTCCTGTAACAATTTCTGCTGATGGATCAACAATGTATTTTTCAAGCGATAGTTTTAAAGAAGGTGTTTATGAAAAAGACAAACCTAACAATTCAAGATTAGGTAAAAACAATTTATACAAAGCAACTAAATCTGGCGACACTTGGGGTTCAATTGCACGTTTGCCTTTTAACAGCAATTTATTTTCAACAAGTAACCCAAGTTTGAGTAGAGACGGAAAAACACTTTATTTTTCATCTAATATGCCCGGAAGTTTTGGTGGAGTTGATATCTGGAAAGTAGCAGTTGATGCAAATGGTGATTTTGGAACTCCTGAAAATTTAGGGCCAAAAGTGAATACTGAGGGTAATGAGAGTTTCCCTTTTATTTCAGATGATAATAAAACATTGTTTTTTGCTTCTTCAGGAAAACAAGGACTTGGCGGACTTGATATTTATCAAATTGATTTATCAAACGCTACCGATGCTGTTAATTTAGGAAAACCTGTAAACAGCGAAAAAGACGATTTTGCTTTTACTTTCAATAAAGCTAAAAATATTGGTTTTTTATCTTCTAACAGAAATGGAAACGACGACATTTTTAGTGCAACACCAATTTGTGCCGTTGAGTTATTGACAGTTGTTTCTAACGCCAAAACAGGAGAACTACTAGCTAACGCAAAAGTTAGTATTTTGGATGATAAAAATAACATAGTAGCTACTGAGCAGTCCAATGCACAAGGTGAAGTAAATTATAAAGTTGAATGCGACAAAGCCTATACTATTCAGGCATCAAAAGATACTTTTGAAGGAAATTCTTTTGTGTTTGCTAAAAGCAAAGGACCAAATGGGAAAGTGCTAGCGCCATTACAACCTATAGAAGTAATAATCACCCCAACAGAGATAATTTTGAACCCAATTTATTTTGAATTTAACAAAAGCAACATTACACAACAAGGTGCATTTGAGCTTGATAAGTTAGTTCAAGTATTGAAAGATAATGATAAACTTGTAATTTTTGCCAAATCACATACTGATAAGAGAGGCGATGATAATTACAACTTAGATTTATCAGAAAGAAGAGCACAATCTACGGTTCAATATATCATTTCAAAAGGAATTGACGCATCAAGAATTACAGGTAAAGGATTTGGTGAAACTGAACCAAAAGTTGCTTGCGACAAATGTACTGAAGAAGAGCATGCTCAAAACCGACGTTCAGAATTTTTGATTGTAAAATAATTTCATTTCAAAACAAAAAAACCGAGTTTAAGCTCGGTTTTTTTGTTTTATAAATTCAAACAAAGTACATATTTCATCTATCTTTTATAATTTTAAAGTAATCCGATTTAAATTGTAAATTTGCCCAATCAATTTTAAAACTATGGCACTTAAAACAACAAACCCCACTTCAACCGCAGCTTGGTTAGCATTACAATCGCATTTTCAGACAATGAAAAACAATTCTATTAAAGAAATGTTTACTTCTGATTCAAACCGTGCGTCTGATTTTCACATACATTGGAATCATTTTTTGGTTGATTTTTCAAAAAATAATATTACAAATCAAACCCTTGATTTACTTGTTAATCTGGCTAATGAGCTTGATTTATCAACAGCTATTGAGCAATATTTTACAGGTCAGCTCATTAATCAAACTGAAAACCGTGCAGTGTTACATACTGCACTCCGATCCCCTGAATCCGATGAAGTATTTGTGGACGGAGTTAATATAATCCCAGAAGTGTTTGCTGTTAAAAAAACTATCGAAAAGTTTTCTGCCGAAATTATCAACGGTACTCGTAAAGGTTATACAGGCAAATCATTTACTGATATTGTAAATATTGGAATTGGTGGGTCTGACTTAGGGCCTGCAATGGTTGTGGAGGCCTTGCAGTTTTACAAAAATCATTTGAATGTACACTTTGTTTCTAATGTAGATGGCGATCATGTAAATGAAATTATTAAAAAAATAAATCCCGAAACTACCTTGTTTGTGATTGTTTCAAAAACATTTACTACTCAAGAAACCTTAACAAATTCTGAAACTATCAGAAAATGGTTTTTAAAATCTGCTTCTCAAAACGATGTGTCCAAGCATTTTGTTGCTGTTTCTACCAATGTTCAAAAAGTAACAGAATTTGGCATAGATGCATCCAATATTTTTCCAATGTGGGATTGGGTTGGAGGACGTTTTTCATTATGGTCGGCTGTTGGACTCTCAATCAGTTTAGCTGTTGGATTTCAAAATTTTGATAATTTATTAAAAGGGGCGCACCAAATGGATACCCACTTCCGAAAAACAGCATTCAATAAAAACATACCTGTTGTACTTGCACTTATAAGTGTTTGGTATAATAACTTTTTTGGCGCTGAAAGCGAAGCATTAATACCTTATACTCAATATTTGCAAAAATTGGCACCTTATTTACAACAAGGAATAATGGAAAGTAATGGTAAAAGTGTAGGTCGCGACGGAAAAAAAGTAAATTACCAAACGGGAACCATTATTTGGGGTGAGCCCGGCACTAACTCACAACACGCTTTTTTTCAGTTAATTCATCAAGGGACAAAACTTATTCCAACCGATTTTATAGGGTTTGTTAAGCCTTTATACAACGATACTGACCATCATAATAAATTGATGTCTAACTTTTTTGCTCAAACAGAGGCACTGCTAAATGGTAAATCAGCTCAAATTGTTGCTGATGAATTCAGCAAACTTGGTACCGATGCCAATACCGCTAACTTTTTACAGCAGTTTAAGGTTTTTGAAGGGAATAAACCAACAAATACTATTTTAGTTGATTCTTTAACACCCGAAACGCTTGGGTCGTTAGTAGCTATGTACGAACATAAAATATTTGTACAAGGCGTTATTTGGAATATTTTTAGTTATGATCAGTGGGGAGTGGAGTTAGGAAAACAGTTAGCAAATTCAATTTTAAATGATATTGAAAGCAAAAATCCTTCAAGTCATGATAGCTCAACAACATTTTTGTTGCAACATTTTTTAAAAAATAAATAAGTAGTTTTTTTGAAAACTGTTAAAAAAATTGTGATTTTAAAAACTTTTTTTTAATACATTGTTTGTTAAATAGCCTTTCAACTGCGAATAACACTTTTATTTATTTGATTAGCAATATTTTAATTGATTATTTTTTCTTAACGTTTTCTTAACATTACAAATAAATAAAATATCGAATTTTGCTTAAAATTTTAACTAAAACTATAAAATGAAAAATTTTAAAAAATGGTCATTCACTGCGGTACTATTGATGATGGTATCAGTTGTGTTTTCTCAAGGAAAAATTACAGGTTCTGTAGTTGATTCAGATTTGAAAGGTTCACTTCCAGGAGCTACTGTTTCTGTTAAAGGGACTAAAACTGCTGCTGCAACTGACATGGACGGTAAATTTACTTTAAATGTTACAACTGCTTCAGGGCAATTGGTAATTTCTTATGTTGGATTTGATTCAAAAACAATCAATTTCAGTGTTTCTGGTGGAAAAACGGTTGACTTAGGTGCAGTTGTTTTGACTTCAAATGCAAATAGTTTGGATGAAGTAGTAGTAAAAAGTTCAGTAGTTGACGTTGCTAAGGACAGAAAAACTCCTGTAGCTGTTTCAACTATCAAAGCTTCTGAAATTCAAGCTAAACTTGGTAACCAAGAATTCCCTGAAATTTTAGCAAATACACCTTCTGTATATGCTACTAAAGCAGGTGGAGGTTTTGGAGATTCAAGAATTAACATTCGAGGTTTTGATCAAAGAAATATTGCTGTATTGATTAACGGAGTTCCTGTTAACGACATGGAAAATAGCGCTGTGTATTGGAGTAACTGGGCAGGTTTGTCTGATGTAACTTCTGCAATGCAAGTACAAAGAGGTTTAGGATCTTCTAAATTAGCTATTTCGTCTGTAGGTGGAACAATCAACGTTTTAACAAGAACGGCTGACATGAAAGAAGGCGGAAATGTGTCTGTTGGTTTAGCAAATGACAATTATTTAAAAACATTGGCTACTTACTCAACTGGCAAAATGAAAAATGGATTATCAACTTCTATTTTATTAAGCCAAACTAAAGGTGATGGTTATGTTGACGGAACTAAATTTCAAGCTGGAAACTATTTTATTGGTTTAGGTTATGAATTTAGCCCAAAAAGCGATATACAATTTACAATTACTGGAGCGCCACAATGGCACAACCAAAGAAATGCTGCGCCAACAATTGCTCAATATCAGCAATTTAATGGAGGCGAAGTGAATAGAAGATACAATAGCGACTGGGGAACTTTAAACGGGGATGAGTATAGTTTTAGAACAAATTATTACCACAAACCAATTGCGTCATTAAACTGGGATTACAAATTTAATTCTACTACCAAATTATCTGCTGTTGCCTATGGTTCATGGGGACGTGGAGGTGGATCTAACGGTGCAGGTGCAATTAGAGGAAACAGATTTTTTTCTGATAACTTAAGAAGAGCCGACGGATCAATTAATGTTGATTTAATTCAAGCTTGGAATTCTGGTCAATCAGTTACAATCCCTGGTTCTGCTGGTGTTTCAACAAGATCTAAAGTTGGAGGAGTTTACCAAAGTGTTGGATCTACATCTAACAACTTAACAAATGGTATCTCTAAAATTGCTTCTGTTAACTCTCACAACTGGTATGGTGGTGTAATTAACCTGAACAAAAAGTTTTCTGACAAGTTAACTGTTGATTTTGGTATTGATGCACGTACGTACAGAGGTATTCACTATCAAGTAGTGACTGATTTAATTGGTTCAACTAATTATTTTGACAATACAGATGTAAATAACCCTAACAGAGTAATTTCAACGGTATATGCTGCTGAGCCTCATTTGAATCCATTCTTTAGCTTGGATTACCAACAACAAAAAATCAACTACAATAATGATGGTTTAGTTAACTGGTTTGGTGCATTTACCCAAGTGGAATATGCAAGTGATAATTTAACTGCTTTTTTACAAGCTTCAGTTTCTCAACAAGGTTTTAAAAGAGAAGATTATTTCTTATACGCATCTTCTAATGCTTTAGCATCTACAGACTATGAAAATATTTTAGGTGGTAACGTTAAAGGGGGAGCTAACTACAACATTAACGAAAACCACAACGTTTTTGTTAATGCAGGGTATTACTCAAAACAACCATTCTTTAATGCAGTATTTCCTAACAACAGATCGATAGTAAATAGTAATTTAACTAATGAAAAAATTATTGGTCTAGAAGCAGGTTACGGTTTCCGTTCAGCTAATTTTAATGCTAATGTGAATGTTTACCACACAACTTGGAAAGACAGATACCAAAGATCTAACGATGCCGCATTAGATAACCCTGGTGGATATTATGATTTTGCTGGAATTACTCAAGTTCACTCAGGTGCTGAATTAGATTTCAACGCTAGAATTATGGATAAATTGAAATTGAACGGTATGTTTTCTTTTGGAAACTGGGTATATCAAGACAATATTACTGGAACTAGATTTGATGTAAATAACAATAATATTTCTGGCGGTACAACAACTACTTATTATGTTGACGGAACAAGAGTTGGAGACGTAGCTCAAATGACTGCTTCATTAGGAGCTTCATATGAAATACTAAAAAGATTTAATGTGGACGCTAACTACAGATTCCACGATAAATTATATGCAAGTTTAGATCCAACTAGACAAACATCTGCAACTAACAAAGGAACTTTAGAATTGCCTTCTTATGGATTAATGGACGCTGGAATTTCTTATAAATGGTTATTAGGTGCAGATAAGTCGAAATCTTTAGATTTCAGATTTAACATGAATAACGTTTTAAACGAATTATACATTGCTGAATCTAGAACCAACATTTTTGCTGATGATATCGCAACAGGTGGACAAACATATACTCAATTAGGAAGAACTTATGACGGTGTTGCAACTGCAAACCAAGTATTCTTCGGATTTGGTAGAACTTGGAATTTCACAATGAGATACAACTTCTAATAAATTTATTTATTAAATTAAAACGGCATCTTAACATTAAGATGTCGTTTTTTTTATGTTTTTTTTTTATATTTGAAACTTAAAATAATTATCATGTACACATTTTTACAAAAATTTCATTCAGGATGGGCTTATTTAGCCTTGTTAGCACTTGTAATTGCAGTAGTTAACGCTTTAATCGGGTTTTTTTCAAACAAAGAATTTACAGCAAAAGACAGAAAACTTGCTTTAATCGCTTTAATCACAATTCATATCCAACTATTTGTTGGACTCATCCTCTATTTTGTATCGCCATTAGGTAAAGCAAGTTTAGGTAATATGAAAGATGCCGCATTACGTTTAACTTCAATGGAGCACCCGTTAACTAACATTATTGCGGTTGTTTTAATTACAATTGGTTGGTCAAAGCATAAAAAACTAATCGATAGCAAATCAAAATTTAAAACCTTTGCTATTTTTTACACTTTAGGATTGATTTTAATTTTGGCTAGAATCCCTTGGCATTTGTGGTTTGCTAAATAAGCGTATAAGTTATATGCCTTTAAATTATTTAAAATGCCATCCAGCGAAGTAATTTCCAAAATAAAAAAATATGAAAAAGAATTTAATTTATTTGTTTTCGTTTCTTTTTTTACTTGTCGGACTATCAAGTTTTACAAAATCATTTGATTCCAAAGTAAAGAAAGAAAAAAACAAGCAACAACAAGACACTACCAAAACAAACAAAGCTGTATCAACTCAAGAAGCCGATACCGCAATTGTATATAAAGGGAAATTTAAACCTTTTAAAAATAAGGCTCACGCCTCTTACTATAATGATAAATTTAACGGACGTCGCACTGCAAGCGGAAAAATTTACGATAAAAATAAACTCACCGCTGCACACAAAAAACTTCCTTTCGGATCGATTGTAAGAGTTACAAACGAAGCCAATGGAAAATCAGTAATAGTTGAAATTACTGATAGAGGTCCGTTTGTAAAAGGACGTGAAATAGATTTATCCAGAAAAGCCTTTATGACCATTACAGAAAACAAAAACACAGGACGTGTAATTGCAACTATTGAACTATTGCAAAAATAATAGTAAACTTACCACCCGCTAAACGGATTGTTACTCAAATAGGCATTGTAGTACCTTGTATCATTAGTAACTTCTTTACCGATCCAATCAGGCACTGAAAATTCTTCGGTTTCTGATTGAAGTTCTATTTCTGCAATGACCAAACCAAAATTTTCACCCTCAAAAACATCCACCTCATAGATATGATTGCCAACAGGGACTTCATATCTTATTTTTTCAATAACCCCTTTTTCACAAAGCGACAAAAGTTGCTGCGCTTCATCAAGTGCAATTTCTTTTTCCCATTCCATTCTGGATAATCCATTTTCACTACTTTTCCCTTTAATGGTAATAAATCCTTGCTTGTTTTTAATGCGAATCCGAACAGTTCTTTCTGGTACCGAACTCAAATATCCTTGCGCAATTTTGTTTTGCCTAACGCTATCTAATTTAAACGCTTCTGAAAGCACCAAAAATTTTCTTTCTATCTCAACCATATCAAAGCTCTTTAATGGCATAAAATTACATTAAATTTAGCTCAAATATGCTTTTTCATTCCTATTTTTGTCTAATGAATCCCGAAATACAACAACGCAAAATAATCCACGTGGACATGGACGCATTTTATGCTTCTGTAGAACAAATGGATTTTCCTGAACTAAAAGGAAAACCTCTTGCTGTCGGTGGTAGTGAGGTTCGTGGTGTTGTATCGGCAGCAAGCTATGAAGCCAGAAAATACGGGGTCAGAAGCGCCATGAGTGGTGTGCAAGCGGCAAAAATTTGTCCCGAACTTATTTTTGTCAAACCTCGATTTGATCGTTACAAAGAAATATCCCAAAAAATTAGAAAAATATTCCTTGATTATACCGATCTCGTTGAACCGCTGTCTTTGGACGAAGCCTATCTTGACGTAACTACCAACAAAAAAGGAAACCCAAGTGCATCGCTTATTGCTCAAGAAATTAGAACCCGAATTTTTACCGAAGTTGGGCTAACCGCATCGGCAGGCATTTCAATCAATAAATTTGTAGCCAAAATTGCCAGCGATTACAACAAACCTAACGGTCAAAAAACCGTAACTCCCAACGAAGTAGAAACTTTTTTGGAAAACCTTGACATCAAAAAATTTTACGGAATTGGAAAAGTTACCAAAGAAAAAATGTACCAACACGGCATTTTTACAGGCAAAGATCTCAAATCCAAATCGCTAGACTACCTACAAACTAACTTTGGCAAAAGCGGTGCTTTTTATTATAATATTGTACGTGGCATACACAATAGCGAGGTAAAACCCAACAGAATATCAAAATCAGTTGCCGCCGAGCATACCTTCAACGAAAATTTAACATCCGAAATTTTTATGCAGCAACGTTTGGATCAAATAGCCGCGGAATTAGAGAAGCGTTTGAAAAAACAAAACATTTCGGGCAAAACGATTACACTAAAAATAAAATACAGCAATTTTACCACCCAAACCCGAAGTAAAACTTTACCTTATTTTATTGCTGACAAAGCCCTACTTGCAGAAACAGCTAAAGAATTACTCTATCAAGATCGAATGAAAGAATCTGTCAGACTACTCGGAATTTCAGTTAGTAATTTAAACACCGAAATTAAAAAAACAGTGGTTGTACAACTTAAATTTCAATTTTAAAACCAAGTGTTTTTTTTTAAAAAGCACCCAACCTTTTTTCATAGGCTATTTTGTCCCGTCTGAAAGTGTTTGGATGGGGCTAAACTTGATAAGTAGTTTTTTCAGAAAAAAAGTTAGAATTTTAGAAAATTCAATATCAATTTCAAAAGTTTATAAAAGACAAATTTCACAAATTTTCACAGATTAATCGGGTGGCTTAAGGAAACTTAATTTCTTAAGGGTTTTAAATAAAAAATTGTGTTTTTTGGTGTTTCACAAAGTTTCACAAAGGGATCACAGAGATTCACAAATCAATGTCGATATAACACAAATTTTCACAAATTACGCGCGCGGCTTAATGAATCTTAATGTCTTAATGGTTTTAAAAAACAATGTTTTTTGGTATTTCACAAAGTTTCACAAAGGAATCACAGAGAGTCACAAATCAATATCAATTGCAATGTCAATACAACACAAATTTCACAAATCTTCACAAATCTTTGATGCTTCTTAATAAAACTTAATTTCTTAATGGTTTTAAAAAAATAATTTTTTTGCCACAAATTTTAAAGATTTCACAGATTATACTCGGCTCTTAATAAAAGATTGTAGCGCAAAGCGGGTATATAGCTGGTAAGGTGCGCAAGCGTGTTGGGGCTAAAATTTGGAAGGGGGAAAAGGAAACTATTTGCTGGTGTTTATTTTACTTTTTTCTTTTGTTCGGTCGTCGGTCCAAGTGATGTAACCAATAATGGCGTTAAAAAGATAAAAGGCATATTTGGCTACGTTAGCAACGTTCATTAACAACAAATTTTGAATAATTTTGGTTACATTGTAAAATTGCCACATCAACCAATTGTCGGGATACATGCGGGCAGTATTGAAAGTGCCACCAAAAGTGATTCCGGCTGGGATGGCAATAGCAAAAAACAATTTCCAGTCGATGGGTTTTTGGGATAAATACTTAAAAGCTAAATAATTAAGTGCAAATGAAAATAAAAAGCCCAAAATAATATTTCGATAAAAAATAAAATCAATTGAGCGTAATAATTTACTTTTTTTCCATGCCTTAAACACCAAATAATTAGCAAAAAATGTTACTGGATAAGTTAATATTGCACCCGCATTGCCAAGTAAATAGTCAATACTGCCGCTTAAAAAAGTATTGCAAGTTGTAATTAAATTTCCGAAGTTATTTTTTTTGGTAACTAATCTATTTCCCATCATTGAAAAACCGGTATTTACAATAGATACATAGCCAAGCAAAAAAACATATTTTGTACCTTGAAACGAAAAATTAATTTCCGTTTGGTGATAACCCAAAGCAAATGAAGCCGCTAAAACAATTGCTAAACCAATAAAATCAAGGTAGGTGCTGTTGGTTAATGCTTTAATTTGGAGTAAAAAATTAGCGGGTATTTTTGAAAATAAATTCATTTATTGATTAGATTTTTTTGAAAAAATGATCATTTGGTTTGCAATATTACAAATTCTATATG
>Ga0247722_10000815_pt1 | contig 18122 bp, 32 predicted proteins | sample MSEWelMarce3H_FC_FD_189094 | JGI IMG/M metagenome (GOLD analysis project Ga0247722, IMG submission 189094) | Subsurface sediment microbial communities from gas well in West Virginia, United States - MSEEL Well Study Marcellus 3H_FC | ecosystem: Environmental > Terrestrial > Deep subsurface >... | reverse complement strand
GTTTTCATTACATTGTATGCAGGTATATGCGGTCATGGTGAGCCTTCTTTCTGAGTTGATATAAATATCCTATCATACTGGGGAGACAAAAGATAATCCGTAAAGGGGTAAATCGGACATTTGGAATGTGAGAAATCTCACACGTAAAGACCTGTGGATAACTTAATACAGCCTGTGGATAACTCGGTTCGAAAAAAATTTAAGCAGTTTTAGATCATGCTTAGGATCTTTTGAATTATGAGCCAGCGAACATTAACACTGCAAGAAAACAAATTGCAAAAATAATTATTGCTGTTGTCATTTCATGCACGCCTCTCTAAATATCTCGTGTTTGAAATTTGGATTATCCTCTGCAAACATTCCAGAGAAATCCTCTACCAAATCTTCAAAAGTAAATTCATCACCGATTAAATCTTTATACGATGAAAGAATTTCTGCAACGGCTACATAGTCTTTGCGAGTCATCATTATTTGGCCACCTTTAGAATTGCATAAGAGCCGTTTTCGTTTAGGTGGTCAATTGCTGGCTGAATAGCAGGCGCTAGCAATTCCTTTAGCATACCTTCAAGCATAGCAATTTGCATTTCTTGAGGTAGTGATAGCAGGCGAATACCTACTGGGTGGGTTTCGTCTACCTCTGTGATGAAGTTTAGTGAGTGTTGAATTGTTACCATTTTATCTGTCCTTTGTTAGTTGTTAGTTTGGCATTTGCATTTTGTTATTTTAATTGTATCACCTTCCACCGACAAGGTGGCAAGGGTATTGCATGAGTCGCAGATAAATATCTCCATTATTCTACGCACCCATCACATTGTGAGTAAGGGTCAAATTGGCAGAATTGGCAACCCATGAACTCATAGCAAGTTTTGCAATAGTAACGGAATTGGTGTTCATCGCAACACATATAAGTTTCGTCTATGATTTCATAGAACTCTGTTTGGTCAATAACTGTACTCATTACTCACCAACCTTTACGGCTATGGTTGCATACTTATCATGCAGACTATGAGGAACACGAACCTGAACTAAATAGGCTTCGGTATTTTCTCCGTACCAAATTGCAGGGCGTGGCTCTGCGTGGATAATCTCTCCCTGAAAGTTGCGAGAGTTTGAGCGGTAGGTCTTGCCGATTAGCAAGTTCTGAATTGTGTATAGTTTGGTAGCCATTAGGCGCACCTTCTTTCTTTTTGTTTATATGTACTATTTTACACTAGCGCACCGACAAACTCAAATCCAAATTCGGACATTTGCGACATTTGGAATGTGAGGTTCGTCACACTGGTTTTGCTACTTATTTAATTGTATAAGATAATACTAGCACACGAATCCCAAAAAGTCAAGCCGACACGCCGTAAACCAGGTGTGTTTTATCTCACACGTAAACGTAACCTTTAGGCTAAGACACGCCCGACTGCGTTCGAAAAATTATTCGCCTTTCACGAATAAATAAAATCCAGTAATTCCGCAGGAAAGTGAAAACCATAGCAATGCATTACCACTTACTAAAAAAGTTTGATAAAAATTATTCATTATCATTTCCTAACTCTGCAAGATCATTTGCAAATAATTTTGCAATTCTTTCTTTTTCTTTATCAGGAGTATTTGCCCAAAGGTATCCAAGCAAATAGTGTGTGCCTGAGTCTCTATCGTTTCCACGAATTTGACGGCAGGTAGAAAGTACATCTCTTAGTTCAATGCTCATTAGTTATTTTCCTTTTCTGATTTAGTTAGTGAAATATAGTCATAGATATTTACATAGGTTATGTATGCTACATATAGCGATAATAAAATAAAAATTGTTTTCATTACTGAGCCTCCTCTACATGAAAAGCGTTAAACTTTTCTAATTCATTTTCGCTAAGTGGCATTAGTGATTTATTAAGAGCGAATACCGCTCTCATCTCATCTTCTGCCTCTACGACATAGGAGATTAGTACATTGTATTTAGTCATTATTTATTTCCTTTCAAGTGTCCTGATATTCCAAGGGTATCGCAAGATACCTGCAAAACTACTGATTTAGGTAGTGCATTACTTAGTGCGCTGATATATGTACGCACTTCTGACGGGGTACTGAAGGACATAGCCTTAGTTGTACCATTAAATGAAGTTAGTTTAAGCGTTATCATTACTTAACCCCCTTATATAGAAAATCCCAAGCCTGACGGCAGATTAAAATGCTTTCGCAATTATCGCAACAGATAGACCCATGAGGGTTTAAGTTATGGTCATAGATATCTACATGAGCGTAGGTGTTACCGCATACTGAGCGGAGAGGATATAGTGTACTCATTATTTAAGTCCTTTCGTTCTTTTAATTATGCGCTTAGTATTGCATACTGAGCAGATAAGGTGGAAAGTATTTTTATACCAACGCTCTTTCCATAGAAGCGATTTACATAGTGGGCAACTCATTATTAGTTACCGCCTTTCTTTAGTACGGACATGATAGCGACATATCGCTGAGCGATTAGTACCGCTTTAGGGTTAAGGGTAGAGTTAAATCTACCTTGTGAGAAATCGCTAGGATATTTATTAGCAATACGCTGAGCGATACGGATAGGGAGAGGGCTAACGCTAGGTGCGTATCCTGCACTCTCTAAGCCAAAATCTTTAGCGATATCGCTACGAATTTCTGAGTAGTAGTTATTTAGTGAAGTCATTGGGACTTCCTTTCTTTAAGGGGCTTACTTCTTTTTCAACCTTCTATATATAGAAGTATAACAGAGGGGTATGACAAATGGACTTGGACATTAAGGGAGAAATCGGACATATGGGATATGTGATTAACCTCACATTTGCAAAGATCACCCTGTGTATAACTATCCTCACCCTGTGGATAACTTTTTTTCGAATTTTTGATGTGGTCTAAATCACACACGACACGCCGTGTTTAGACTTGACTTTTTGACATTTCTATGCTATACTTCTCAGTATAGAAAATTAAATAAGGGTAAAAAATGTGAGGCACATCACAAGTGCCACGCTCCAAATAGTGAGACTACTAGCCAGTATACTAGACAGTACGGGTTTTGTGTGTTACACTTACATAGTAAGAAAATAAATATTAGCAAAAAAAGAAAGGTGGTCTAAAATGACTACACTAACAATAAACACAGTATGCAAAGAGCATACACCTCATGTATCCGCTATCTCAATGGTAGGAGATGACCAATTCACCTTCTGCGAAAATTGTGAACAAAATATTGAGCGTTGGTACAACGATACCGACCCAGAGCGTCTACCTATGTGGACAGATTGGAAAGTGTCTAAATGAACTTAGATGAATTCAAGGCGCACGTTGAAGCGCAACGCAAGGAGAGCCTTGCACAAGCCCTAGCCCTACTAACTAAAAAGGAAAATAAATAAATGAAATGCAAAGTTATTCACTGCGAGAACGCAGAACTAGTTTATAGCGGTATCGCCGCTCTCATGCTCGGCGGTATTCCTACCGAGACATATTGCTACGATTGTGCTAACGCATACAATCAAATCCAAATTGCTATGGCAGAACTATTAGAAAGTGCAGGAAAGTAAATGAAAGTAACACTAACCTCAATGCAAGGTAACACTCGCAATATCAATCTCTCAACAAAGCAAGAGGTCTATGACTTTATAGAATTGTTCAAGAGTACGCTACTACCTACGCAACGCATGAAAGTAACTTGCGACCTACTAGGCATAGACGGCTACTTGCAAGGAGAAAATAAAATTTAGCGGGTACTACTCGCAATAATTTTGCGGGTACCAGTACAATTAATTTAGTGGGTACTACTACATAGAGAGATCGTCGTAGTGTGCTCACTATTTATTTTTGTTTATTTTTACATATATATGTATCATACATCTGGACAAAATATTCAGATTTTTGCTATTTTGGTTTTTACAAAATTTTTCAGATTTGGGGTATAATTGGCGGTATGGGAATATTAGATAATCTAGAATCTGCCTGGGATGAAGAATTCCACTTTGAATCAAAACCTATAGTAGAAACAGACCAAAAGGGAGATCCTGTCACATGGGAGAACTCAAACCAGTAAACAAGTCTAAACTTGGTTTGGTAAATGGGGCTATAGGAATAGTATCAAACCCTAAACCTCATATTGAGCCAGAGTTAGATTTAGATGAAGAGGTTTTAGATATATAGTTATAACGGTTTGTTATAATTAAAAATTCGGGGAATAGGAAATGCAAACCATTTCTGGCTGAAAATCACCATTTCCCAATAGGACAACTAGCCTTATCTATAAGAGTCTTCAACTTCATAAAGCAGCCACACTTCTTACATGTCTGGTTTCCTTTACGGAAATGCTCACAGCCTTTGCATATGGCAAATCTTTCTTCTGCTATCTCTTCAGGTGCTCTAGGAGATCCATTGATAAGATCCCATGGCCTAACTTCATCTGACACTTTTCCCCCAAACTAACATCATAGTAATAAACAAACCAAATACAAATTGGCCATATGAAAACATTCCTAATATTCCGCTATCCATATACCTATTATAGCCCATATAAGGGTTTGAAGCCACTTTTAGACATATTTGGGAGTGTGTCCCATATGTTGTCTAGGGGATGGTTTATATAACCTCTATTTTCGGCTCGCTTTGTATCCCGCCGAAATTTAAAGCAAAACATAATGTATAATAGGTTTATTATGACAACTACCGATTGGGCACAATTTATTTTAACTTTGCTTTCAATTGGAGCAATTATAGTTGGTGCTATTCGTTGGTATATTAAAGTCCAGATCAAGCCTATACACGAAGCGGTTTGTGATATTCGTGCCGAAACTAAAACTAACGGCGGAACCAGTATGCGTGATGAAATTAAAGCAATTAAGGCAGAACAAGAAGAAGCCAAGCAACTTCGTAAAGCAACTAGTGATAAACTAGATCATATGTATGATATATTACTTGAGTACGTTTCTCGCTCTAAGTAGAGTTTTCCTTTTTCCTTATATATAATATACTTAATATCTTAAAAACTTATTTACAGTATATTCTTTTCTTTATATATTTTAAGTATACACTATCAATACCCTGGACTATTAGGATAAAACGGACATTTGGTATCTATCCATTTATAACTCTTTTATAACGATATTAATATATAACTTTTTGTTATCAATCCGTGTATACCTGGCTTATTTAAAATAATCAGATATAATCTAAATTGCTGGCACTCAGGATCTTTCTACCCACCCCACTGCTCTTGAGTGTCCAGCACTATTATTATGGTATAATCATTGATATGTGCACACCAACAACAGAAAAATTTGGGGCTACCCCAGCAAATATTCAGTGGGCCGTTGTCCGTGGAGACTATGCTTCATTTACAGTCTCATTTCTTGAAAATGATGAAGTTACAGAATTTGATACAGATGGCTGGGAGTTTTCTGCTACAGCCTATGACCCAACCACAGACGTACTTGACGAACTAGAAGTTTCCGTTGACGGCTCTGTTGTGACAGTTAGCGCTCCAGCATCTATAACTGAAAACTGGGGAACCAAGTACAGATCAGTAGTTGCAGAATTATCTTTTGACCTACAGGCAGTAATCCCAGATGGATTATCGACAATTACCTGGACTCCAGTAATAGGAACAATCTGTGTGCTTGGAGATGTTTCTCCAGTATCTGCAAGAGGTACAATTGGGGGAGTATCATAAATGATAATCAAGATTAAAGACGTTAATCCTAAACTTCCACCACTTATAAAAGTTAACGGTACCATTTTTAAAGTAAAGAAATAACTTATGGCCATATCAAAAAATATGGATGCTCCAAAAACCAAATACTCTGAAGTAATTAAGTCAACAAAAAGTATAGAGTCTAGTGGTACTGAGTATGTTGCTGTTCCAGGCATTCAAGGAGAAAAAGGTGAAGTTGGTCCACAAGGACCCGCAGGCCCAGAAGGTCCTAGAGGCGAAAGAGGAATTCCAGGTAAAGATGGTAAAGATGGGCCACAAGGTCCTCAAGGCCCTAAAGGAGATCCTGGTAGAGGCGGGGGAGAAGGATACGAAAGTCCTTCAGGTCAATACCCAGGCTGGGCATACTATGAAAATAAAAACAAAAAACCATTATTTCTAGGACCTGATAGAGGAGACGATGGTTGGGTTAATATATTAATGGATGATGATGAGAACAATAACATTTTAAGGTTTCTTCCAGAAGGATCAGTTTCCCTATGGAATCCAGTTACCCAAAGAATTAACTTTAAGCAACTTAAGGTGGGAGCCAAGGTAGATATTAGATATGATATAGCCTTAACTACCGACACAAATAGCACAGAGGCATGGATAAGAACATATATCCCAAAGGTAGAATCCCCTACTGGATATATCGGAATGCTCAAGTATAAGTATCCCTATGAAATGTCTATTCACCAAACCCTATATGTCGATTTATTAAAGATTAGATCAGAAGGTGCAATCATACAAGCAAGAGCAGATAACGAAAGTACTATTTTTCTAAAAGGTATGTATATTTCAGTTTCTTGATGGTATAATGGAACAGGAGGATAACAATGGCATTTCCAAGTACATATGATTTTAACTACTACCGTGGTGACACTGCTCAATTTGTAGCCCGACCAAAAAATGCAAATGATGGATCCTCATTTGAATTAACAGACTACGATGCTAGTTTTACAATTGCTAACCAAAGAGGGTCTGGAGCAACTCAATACACAGCAAATGCAGTAGTCAATGAAACCTCAGATATTGTTACATGCACAATCACACCAACTGTAGGAAGAACTCTTGCAGCAGGAACATATGTTTATGATGTTGAAATTGACAACGGTATTGAAATTTATACACTACTCACTGGAACAATTACAGTAACAGACGATATTACTGGAGCAGTTTAATGCCAGATGTTATATTGTCAAATGATGATATTACTGTTCTTGGCCCCCCAGAGGTCGTAGAACTTCTTGTAGATATTGGACCAACTGGACAACGTGGAAGTAAATTCTTTGTTGGTGTTGGTGACCCAAATACTCTTACTACGAGTGGATCAATTTTTCAAGAAACTATAAACCTTTATGACATGTACATTAACTCTGCACCTGGAGCAAATTATGGATATCTTTATCAATATATCTCTGAGGTTGGTGGAAATACTTGGACTCAAGTTTTAAAGATATCTCCAACTTTATATTCAAAAAGACACACTGTAACTTTTGCTTCTGGAGAGGCATCTATAACAGTTCCTATTGCAAATATTGTTACAGTATCTGGTACTCCTCTTACAGCATCTAATTTTAATGTTCAATATAGTATTGAGAATACGGCTCCAATTGCTTCTTCAGTTGAGGTACCAGCATTAGCAGGTGCAGGAACAAACCTTGTAGTTAATCTTAATGCTGCTAAGTACGCAAGTAGCACTTGGTCTAATCTAACAGGAGAGGTAACGGTACATCTGTTTATATCTGTAGTTATCTAATTATGGTATAATCTTGATGAGGTGAAAACATGGCAGCAGAATCAATCGGTAGTTTAGTACCAACAAAAATTCCAGGTCTATCAGACCAAGCAGACATTCAGGCTGCCCTTCGTGTTTATCACTATGGTTCCTATACATTTGATACAGCAGAAACAGATCCAGCAGAACTCGTTAACCCATCTATCGCTTACACTTTAAATGATCTTCAGGACCAAATTGATTCCGTATCTGGCGGAAGTGCAGTTCAGGCAACAATTGTTGATGCTAAAGGTGATTTAATTGCTGCATCTGCTGCTGACACAGTAGTAAGACTTGCTGTTGGGTCAAACGGAAGAGTGCTTACAGCAAACTCTGCAACCGCTACAGGTCTTGAATGGGCCACTCCAGCAGTAACACTTACTAACACTGTAAATCTAGAAGGCAAAGGAATTGCTTTAGGATCTAACACAATTACTGGAACTATTGCTCAATTTAATACAGCAGTTACTGATGCTGATTTTGCTACTCTGGCTGGTACAGAAACACTAACAAATAAAACCTTAAAGTCACCAAAGGAATCATGGAATATTGTTGCTTCTGCAGCAACAGGAACTATTAACTTTGATGTTGAGACTTCTGGTATCTGGTATTACACAACAAATGCAACTGCTAACCATACAGTTAATGCTCGTTTTAATTCTTCTACAAGTCTTGATTCTAAGATGACTACTGGTGAATCTATCACATTAGTTTGGGTAAATACAAATGGAACAACTGCATACTATCCAAGTGTATTTCAAATTGATGGAACATCTCAAACGGTTAAGTGGCAAGGTGGAAATGCCCCTACTGGTGGAAATGCTAGCAGCATAGATTTATACACATATAATATTATTAAGACAGCATCAGCAACATTTACTGTTCTTGGATCACAAACAAAGTTTGCTTAAAGGGGGTTTATTGTGCCAATTCTTGAATCAATAGGCGGATCTAGAGGTTATGGATTTTTAGGTAAGCAAGGTTCTGTACTTACTGGTGGAACTTTATATTCTGATTCTACACATTATCTTAGAGTATTTACAGCAAGTGGACAACTTGGAGTAGCAAAACTTCCTATATCTGCAGAAATTTTTGTAATCGGTGGTGGAGGTGCAGGAGGAGCACAAGGCGGTGGTGGTGGTGGTGGTGTAAGAACTACTAACACAACACTTTCTATTGGAAATCACAATATAGTTGTTGGTGCTGGAGGTGGAAACTTTTCAGATGGTGGATATTCAGAATTTGATTCTTTTAGAGCAAGTGGCGGTGGACGTGGTGGCGGTCAAGGTAATGGTCCAGGAACTGGCGGAGGCGGAGGCGGAGGCGCTTGGACTGGAGGACTAGTATCTGGTGGTGCTGGAAATGCTCCTGGCTACAGTCCTGTCGAAGGTCTGGCTGGTGGAAATACTAACAATGGTTCTGGAGGTGGTGGAGGTGGTGGTGGAGGCTCTATTGCAAATGGTGCATCGCCAGCAACAAATGCTGGACCAAGCACATATCCCCCAGGTCTTCCTGGCTCAACAGGTTCGGCATTTTTATCCCTTTCTTCAATAAATGGAGGAACACTTCGTTATTATGCTAGTGGCGGTGGAGGCGGAGGATATTCAGCAAATAATATAGTTTCTGGCGGTGCAGGTGGTCAGGGCGGTGGCGGTGCAGGTGGTCAGGGCGGAGATCCCTATGGGAATGCTCAAGGACAAGGTACTTCTGGTGAAATATATTCTGGTTCTGGTGGAGGTGGAACTGGATGGTCTGGAACAGGTTATGCTCCAGGATTTGGTGGTAGTGGATTTGTAGTTGTTAGATATCTGAAGGGTGATGCATCATGAGTCATTGGGCACAAGTAGATGAAAATAATATTGTTATTCAAGTAGCAGTAGGTGATAATAATTTACCAGACGAAGGCTATTCTTGGTTTGTTGAAAACCTTGGTGGTAGATGGATTAAAACATCTTATAATGCTAAGACCAACGGATTTCGTAAAAATTTTGCAGGTATAGGACATACTTGGGATGAAGATAATGATAGATTTATACCGCCCAAACCATACGCTTCTTGGATACTAAATGAAGATGTTATGTGGGAACCACCTATCCCAGTCCCTAATGATGGAAATCCATATTTATGGGATGAAGAAACAGTTTCTTGGAAAATTGTTTAATTAATGATACAATAAGGAAATACTAGAAAGAAGGACCCATGGGATATTCTATATTTCCTCAAGCAGGAGCATCATCAATACCTGCTCTACAGCATACAGTTAATAGCAGTCAAACAATAACAACTAATAATTCAGGTGGTTTTGTTGGATATGCAATGGCAATTGGTGGAGGACAAGGTGGAAGCCCTGGATCACCTAACGCAAATAACTCTGGCTATGGTGGATCTGGTGGCGCAGGAGCACCATTAATGATGAGTCCTATTGCATCCGCATCGGCAGATGTTGTTGTCTTGGTTGGTGCTGGCGGAAATACTGGTGGTGGTCTTGGAGGAACTTCTGAAGTTGCAACACTTAAAGCATTTGGTGGATCAAATGCACTTGCAAATGCTACCTACACAGGATCTACTCTTATTCCACAAGGCAGTACTGGAGGAAATGGAAGTGGCGGTGACAGTGGGGCCATTAATACAAATGGAAATGTTGGAGTATCTAGAGGTGGATCAACACAATTTGCTGCTGCAGGAGGCGGTGGTGGCGGTGGTGGATGGACATGGGCCTATAACACAGCAGCAACTAGTGGGGGAACTGGAAGTCCTTTTACAGGTAACGGCGGAGCAGGTGGCGCTACAAAGAGCGCAGGAAGCGCAGGAAACGTTCCTGGAGGAGGAGGCGGTGGCGGTGGATCGGCACAGTATCAAAACCCAGGTGCTGGAGCAGGTGGCGTAGGTGCCCAGGGTCGAGTATGGATATTTTACTAAAAAATAATACAGTTAAATGTTTTATTATTGTTAAAAACAATATTGTTTCTGATTTTTGGTTTGCAAATACTTTAGAAGAAGCAATATTAGATAATCCAAACTGTATTGTTGAAGAAATTACAAAAACTTGGACTTTACACCAAAAATATAAATAAGTTAGTTATATGTTTTTTTATTCCACGCAGTATTTTTATAATGTCCAAAGGCTACTCTAAGGTTTAAAATTTTTTGTTTATTTTCTTCTTCTAGTAAGTCTTGATCTTCTTCTGATTTCCAGTCATCTCTTTTATATGGAAAAATTTGAACTATTGGTGTACCTTTTGGGATTATTCCCTCAAAACCTTCTTTAATAAAAAAAGGAAGGTTACCAGAATTTAGCAATGTATCAGAGTCAACAATTCCACTTAATGTTAAAAAAGGAAGATCGTATCTGTTTAGTGGGTGAGACATTAAAACACTATAACCTTTTGGGGTTTTTATTGCAAAAGGAAATTTCCAAGCAAAAGGCTCTGGGCTGTAACCATTAGGAATTGGCATATCTCCAATACTATTAATAGGTCTTCTTTCGGCAGCATCTGGCTCCCCTGCCCAAAACATTACTGGTTCATTAGAACTGTCTATTTTTACTTGTACATCTTGCCATAGTTCAACTGTATATCCAGTAGTTAGTGTGTCTAAAAAAGGAACACACATCTTTAATGTTTTTGCTCCTTCTCCATTTGACCCTAAAATTTGTCTTTTGCCAAAAAATCTGTCAGTTTTTTTATACCATTCTGGAACATAGTTTCTTATCGGTTTTAATCCAACTAAGTATTTCTCTTTTGTAGCAAATTTTAATATTTTTGTCATATCTAATAGTAGCACAAATTTTTGTAGTATGCTATACTAATATTATGACAAAAATAATATTTACAAATACTTCGGGGTATGATGAATTACTAAAGCCAGTACCAGCATATACAATGGTTCCAGACTGGTATAAACAAACAGAGTCCTATATTGGTGGCGATAAGAAGCCTGGTGGTGATGGTGGTACTAAGGCTACTATTAAACGCTGTATGCCAGTATTTGATGCTATTACAGCAGGATATTTAATTTTACTTCCCGCCGATGTTTGGGTAAGTATTAAGGATGGGCAGCAATATTTTGAGTGGTCTAATTTTGATCTAATCAAATTTCATCCAATAGAGCAAGCACCACTACATCCAGCAAAAAATGAGCATGCTTATCCAAAATGGAGTAACCACTGGTCAATAAAAACACCAAAAGGGTATTCTGTTCAGATCATACAACCAATGCACAGAGAGTCAATATTTACAATCATGCCTGGAGTTGTAGACACAGATAGGTATAGTGCTCCAATTAATTTCCCCATGGTTATAAATGATCCAAGTTTTGAAGGTATGATACCTAAAGGAACCCCAATAGCACAGGTAATTCCTTTTAAGCGTGAAAACTGGGCTATGGAAATTGGGGATGATTCAGACCTTATTGCTCAAAGCAAGGTAACTATAGAACTGCAAACCAAGTTCTTTGACCGATATAAGTCTATGTTTAGGACCATCAAAGAATATAAATAATTTCTGGTATAATATCTTTGTAAACAAAAGGAGACATAATGCCAATTACTATATTTCCAGAGGCAACTGCCACTACCGCTACAACAACTACATTTGGTAGAGAATTTACAGCAGCAAATACTTCAACCCTTTATTCTGCAACAGTTGCACTTGATCCAGGAGTCTATACTGTAACATGTGCATCAGGAACAGTAACAACCGTTGTTTTTATGAATGGTTCAACAACCGTAACAACTGCGTCAACTGTTTCAGGAACTGTATCAGTTACTCTTGGAACAGCAGTAACAAAAATTATCTACTCCATTAATACAGGATCAAATATTGCAATTACTTTGACTCAGACAAAAATTGTTTTACCATTTGGGTCTGCAAGCGGAGTTGTACAAACATATACAACCAGCCAGACACTAACTGCTAGAGGATATGTTCATGCAATTCTTGTGGGTGGAGGTGCAGGTGGAGGATCAGGTCCTGCTTCATATGGGGGAGGCGATGGTGGACAAAGTGGAAAAGTTTTACATTTTGCAGGTGCTGTTAATACAGATATCTCTTTAGTAATTGGTGCACGAGGAAATGGTGGATCAGGTTCGCAAGTTCCAGGAAATGCTGGCGGTGCCACAATTTTAGGAAATTATGCAACTAGTGCAAATGGATCTGCAGGAAATGGTGGCGGTTGCTGTACAAATAACAACACAGGAACAAGACTTGGAAATGCTGGTGGAACAAGCCCAGCATCTGCATACCCTTGGGTTGATTCTAGAGCAGGCCACTTAACTTCTGGTGGATCTGGTGGATCATATAACTATGCAATTGGTGGAGGATCACAAGGATCTTCAGGTGGAAATATTGGTGGAGGTGGATCTGGTGGAGCCGACGGTAATGCTGGTGGAAATGCAAATGGTTACGGCGGTGGTGGCGGAGCAGGCGGTGGTAACGGAGCAGGTCCAGGTGGGGCTGGAACACAAGGTGTTGCCTACATTTTAGTTAATTAAAAAATAAATAAGGTATAATATACATAAGATAGTTTAACCTATCATTACTAAACAAGGAGTAAATAATGGCAAATTATGCGGTAATTGATAACGGAACAGTTATTAACACAATCGTAGCAGACTCAATAGAAGTCGCACAAGAAGTTACAGGGCTAACATGCCTTGAGTACACAGAAGAAAACTCGCTAGGAATTAATTGGTATTGGGATGCTACAGCAGATGCTTACATCGCACCATCACCTTATGCTTCATGGGTTTATAACTACACAGCAAAAACTTGGGAAGCACCAGTAGAGATGCCAGTTGAAGAAGGAAAGTTCTTTACTTGGGATGAAGCAACAGGATCTTGGATAGCGTCTGATATACAGGCCTAATAAATGGCCAATACAGTATTTCCAGCAGCAACAATTTCTACAAGTAATGCTTTTGTAGTTTCAGCAGCATCTGCAGCAACTTTATACAAAAGTACTTATTCATTTACAGCAGGAATTTATGTAATAACTTGTGCTTCAGGAACTAACTCTACTGTAGAATTTTATAATTCAGGAGGAACACTTATAACAACTTCTGTTACAGTAAGCGGAACTGTTACAGTAAATCTAGCATCAGATGCTTCATCCATAGCGTATTATACTAACACTGGCTCAAATATAACTATTACAATTACTAAAAGCGGAACAAGTATTCCATTTTCAGCAAGTGGAGCAATAGTAACATACACAAACTCCCAAAATATTACAATAGACTCACCTGCATATGCGATTCTTGTAGGAGGAGGCGGAGGTGGTGGTGCAGGAAGCGGAAATGGTGGCGTTGGTGGTGGATTCGGACAACTTGTGGGTTCTAGAGTTCCTATTGGAAATTATAGTTTAACCATAGGTGCTGGTGGAAATGCAACAGGATCTGGTACAGGTGGTGCTGGTGGATCAACTACTTTTGCTGGAGCAACCGCAACAGGTGGAAATGGTGGGGGATCTAGTGGTAACTCTGCAAATGGTACCGCATCTTCTTCTAGATCAACAATATATTCATTTTTCTCAGCAGCAACAACTGGCAGTGGAGGTAGTGGTGGATCTGGTGGTGGAACTCCAGCAGGTAATGGAGCAGGTTCTGGTATAGGAACTGGCGGTGGCGGTGGTGCGCCAGGCGGAGGCGGTGGCGGAGGCGGATCTGGGTATGGATCTGGCGGAGGCGGTGGCGGAGGCTGGAACGGTGGTGCAGGAACCTATGGACCAAGTGGACCTGGTGCTTCTGGAGTTCTTTATATTATAAAATAGTGTATAATTACACTATACGTGATCTACGATAAAAGCGGGACACGGCTAACAAAAGAGGTATATAAATGGCAACAACAACTAAGGCTCTTGCTAGAACAGCAGCAGCAACTTCATCAACAACACTTTACACAGTACCAGCATCAACTACAACAGTTGTAACTAATATTGTGGTCGCTAACACTGCAGCATCTGCAGCAACATTTACCATTACTATGGATGGCGTTGCAGTCATCTCTGGTGCATCAATTGCTGCTAACTCATCAGCATTCTTTGATCTTAAGCAAGTACTCGCAACAACTAAGGTTATTGCAGGTTTGGCTTCAGCAGTAACTGTAAACTTCCACATCTCAGGTGTAGAAATCGCATAATTATTTAAAGTAAGGATACCCCAGCCTATATGGTTTGGGGTATTTTTATTTTAAAGTGATGTATAATATAAACATACTTAAAAGGAGTTGGTCATGGGCTTAAACGTTTTTCCAGAAGCAAGTTTAAATTCTTTAGTTGTCGGTGCTACACCTATACCAGCAATCCCTGGGGGACTAACCCTAAGAAATACATATACAACTTCAACATCAGGAATTACGGGCCAGCCAGCCACTGTTTGCGTAGTTCTAATTACAGGTGGTGGTGGAGGAGGCGGTGGCGGTGCCAATGGTAATTATGGCAGCAATGGTGGGCAAGGAGGATCAACATATGTAAGCAGTTCACCATTTGGGTATAATACTCCTGGGGCAAATGGAGGAGGTAGTGGTGGATATGAACAAGGTTCAAATATAACTGGCATTGGTGGAACGACCTCACTAGAATATATTGGTACAGCATATGTAAACGTGGCGCAAAGTACAAACGGTAATTACACTTCTGGTGGTGGCGGTAATAGAGGTGGCGCTGGAGGAAATAGTGCACAATATTGTGGTGGTGGAGGAAGTACTGGAGGAACTGGCTTATTAGGAAATGGTGGAAACACTGGTTCTTCAGGAAATGGAATTGGTGGCGGTGGAGGTTGCGGACAGCAAAGTGGCGGTGCTGGTTCAGGTGGAGGAGCAGGTGGCAGAGTAACTATTGCAATTGTTCCTTCTTTTACTTCTTGCGTAGTTGGTGCGGGTGGCGCTGGAGGTTCTCTTGGAGGAGGAAATTCAGGTGGTGGAGCAGGTAGACCAGGAGCAGTTTTAGTTTATTGGTAAAATATAAAAAACTAATGCTATGTAGTTTATAGTGTTTTATTTAATTAATGATATAATAGTTTTATATTATAAGGAGCAATAAATGGCAACTACAGTATTCCCAGAACCGAGTGCTGCATCAGGTGGCTCTGACACACTTGCAAAAACAATATCAGTTGCATCCCCTATGACACCAACCTATGGATCAGGAACCTTTAGTCCTGGAACATATACTATTACTTGTGCTTCTTCAACTATTGCTACCGTTTCATTTTTTGGCAGTAATAATGCTTTAATAGGAACTGCTGTTACTGCAAGTGGTACTGTTCTTTTTAATTTAGCGTCAGCAGCAACGAGTGTGTCTGTATTTACAAATACTGGATCAAACATAGTTGTTAATATTCAACTAACTGGTAGTGCAATAACTTCAGCAACTTCAGGAACCTTGGTTACTCTCACAAATTCTCAAACTTATACTGAAACTGGTAGAGCCTATGCGGTAGTAGTCGCAGGTGGCGCTAATGGAAATGCTGGAAATAACGCAAATGCTGGAAATGGTGGTGTATCAGGGGGAATTACTTCGGGTATTGTTGGTTTGACTGGAAGCACAGCAGTTATAATTGGTGCAGGAGGTGGAGGATCAACCTCTATCGGAAACATAACTGCAAACACTGGAGGAACAGGATCAGGAGCGGGTGGTGGAAGTTCTTGGACATATAACTCATCTACTGTTGGAAGCGCTTCATCAGTACCAGAGTATACTTTTGTAAAAAATGGAACTACAGGCGGTGGCGGAGGCACTTCAGTAAACATTGGTAGAGCAGGCGGTGGCTCTGGTATTGGAACTGGAGGACAAGGAGCAGGTGGAAATACGGGTGGAGCAGGTGCTGGTAGTGGTTACGGTGCAGGCGGTGGAGCAGGCAGTCTTCCAAATGCTGGTGGCGATGCAGGTGGAGCAGGCAGTCAAGGCGTAGTTTATTTAATTAAGTTTTAAAATAATAAAAAAAATACCCCTACCAATTAAGATAGGGGTTATTTTTTTGCTATTTAATTGTATTGGCTAGGGAACTTTTTTAGCCATCTTTGATACTGAACAGGCTTGGCATGTTTCCAAGACTTCCAGTTTGTTCCACCCTGAGTCATGTGAAATACAATCTCTGCATTCTTAACAGGGCTAAACAACTCAGCATTAGCATCTAGGTCAAACTTATCTCTACGATCAGGTCCTAGATCCCCAATCATATTTATTTGGAATACCCCGTAAGAACTGTCTCCAGTCTTAGTATTTCCATTAAAGGCAAAAGGTCTTCCGTTTGACTCTGCCTTGGCTACAGCCCAAGCAGTCTTCAAACCTTTTCCAGTAAAGCCTACAGCCTTTAATAATTGAACTAAGTCATAGTCAGTCAAAGAGTGTGCATTCTTGTACTTTTCCAAAATAACTACTTTCTTTGGCTTAGAAACCAAAAAAGCCGACTTGGGGTCGGCAGGGGTAGTCAGGGACGTATTACTCAATAAATTATTTTCAGTTGTATTTGTTACAGCATTGGCAGAATTACTTACGGGTGCAAGCAGTCCAACCAAAGATAGGATTCCAATCCAAGCCATCTTGTCTCTTCTCATAAAATAAACCTCCTAGAAACAAAAGCACCAGTTGTCTGGTGTTACTACCAAGTATAACATGTTTTTGCCCCAAAAGGCAAACTTTTGACATTTTTATTAAATTGTTATAAAACCTTAAGTATGAAGTGGTATAATGGTAAATACTATGGCTACAGGTTCAACAGCAAACTACGATATCCCTTATCCACTATCCAGTGATCCAGTTAATGTTCACGAGGATATTCAGTCATTGGCTGAAACAGTTGAATCGCTACTTGGTACTATTGGTCCCGCTTATCATACCCTTGAAGTTACAAATAGTAGTGGATCTTCTATTGCTAAAGGTGACCCAGTTTATATTTCAGGGTATGGAACATCAAAACCAACAGTAGCAAAATGTGATTCAGATGACTTAACAACATTTCCAGTAATTGGATTAGCAACAACAGCGATATCAAATAGTTCCGATGGAGTCGTGCTTTTATCTGGAGTATTCTCAAACATTAATACTAATGCTTATAATGTTGGAGATAAAATATACGTTGCTAATGGTGGTGGACTAACAGCAACAATTCCAGCAACAGGTTCTGGAGTAGTGGCGGTAGTGTTAAAGAAAAATTCCTCAACAGGTATATTACTAGTAGGACAACCAAAGGGCAATGGCTCTTGGGGATCACTGAAAGCAGGTTTGGCATAATGGCAACTTATAGAGGTCAAGGCGCATCTACATACGATATTGGTGAAGCCCCACCGTTTGTTAACTGGACTATTGTAAAAGGCGACACAGCCTCTTTTAGGGTTTACCTAACAGATGATGCTAAGCAGCCTCTAAACATCCCTGACTGGACTATAGAAGCGGAATTTAAAAGACCAACCACTCCAGTTAACCCACAGGTAATTACAGATACTGCAACTTTAATTTTTACAATTAACCCAGAGCAAGATCTAGAAGATGCTGATGGTGAGTTTAAGGTTAATCTAACTGCTGCACAAACTGCACAGTTGGCAACAAATGATATTTTTGATATTGAATTACGTCTTCCACAGAACACGCTTGTTTGGACAGTTGCTCAAGGGAAGATTACTCTCCTTGAGGATGTTACAAACTAATGGCATCAGTTGT
>Ga0247722_10000814_pt1 | contig 18131 bp, 36 predicted proteins | sample MSEWelMarce3H_FC_FD_189094 | JGI IMG/M metagenome (GOLD analysis project Ga0247722, IMG submission 189094) | Subsurface sediment microbial communities from gas well in West Virginia, United States - MSEEL Well Study Marcellus 3H_FC | ecosystem: Environmental > Terrestrial > Deep subsurface >... | reverse complement strand
AAGATATTGTGACGCAGCAGGGTATTTCGCCAGATAAAGCAAATGATATGAACGCTCGACTAAATGGCAATTTTGAGAGCGCTGAAGATTTTATTGCTTTTCTTCAATCACAACAATAATATCCGTTCATAGTCAAGGAGACTAAAAAACATGGCAAACGCATATACAGATACCTCGAGCGGTTCGTTCGGCGGTACAGTAGGCGGCGCTGGTCTCGTACAAAAGGCGTATGACCGCCTTCTCGAGTTCGCTCTCCGTTCAGAACCCCTAATTCGTTCTGTCGCAGATAAGCGCCCCGCACGTCAAGCAATTCCAGGTTCAACAGTAGTTCTACAGAAGTACGTTGACCTTGATGCAGTAACAGGAACACTAACAGAGACAGTTGACCCAGATGCAGTAGCACTGACAACACCAACCTCTGTCACAGTGACACTTAATGAGTACGGTAACGCAGTTCTAGTAACTCGCGCATTGGAACTCTTCTCACTTGCAGATGTAGACCCAGCAATTGCTAACATCATTGCATATAACCTTGCAGATTCTATTGACAAGGTTGCAATGACAACTCTACGCTCAGGTTCAAACAACATCTTTGCAGGTAACGCAACATCAACTGCAACAATTGATGCAGCAGATACACTAGACTCAGCAGACCTTCGTCGCGCTGTTGCTAAGTTGCGTTCTAACAAGGCTAAGGGCCGTCGTGGAAATGCATACTGGACAGGTATTCACCCAGAAGTTTCACACGACCTTCGTGCTGAGACAGGCGACCTAGGATGGCGCTACCCACAGTCACAGTCTGCTTCAGAAGCAAGCAAGATTTGGGCTGGAGAAATCGGTGAGTACGAAGGCGCGTTCTTCGTAGAGTCATCACGTTTGTTCAATGCTAAGACAGGTGCAGACCAGACAGCATTGACAACAACAGCAGTAACAGTTGCAGGAACATCAGCAGGATTTACATTCGGCGTTGCTTCATCATCTGTTATCGCATCTCGCGCTGAAGTTGGCGATAAGATTGCAGGAACTGGTATTGCTTCAGGTGCTAAGATTACAGCACTTGCAACATCAGGTTCAACAACAACAATCACTGTAGATACTGCTAATACAGCAGCAGTTACAGCAACAACAACAGTTACAGTAACTCCAGTAACACGTGTCTTTGACACAATTGTTTGTGGTGCACAGGCAATGGCAGAAGCCGTTGCGGAAGAGCCACATGTAGTTATTGGTAACGTAACTGATAAGTTGATGCGTTTCCGCCCAATGGGTTGGTACGGCGTACTCGGCTTTGCAGTTTACCGTGATGAGGCTCTATTCCGAATCACATCAGGTTCATCAATCGCTGCTAAGTAGTAGTTAATTGACTGTAGGGCTGGGGCAACCCAGCCTTATGGTGAGTCCACTAAAGGAGGATGAATGTCTAACTGGTCATTTAAAACACCAACAGTTGAAGAAGGTCCTGCAGGTATGCATAGACTGTTTGAGTTTTACAAGTTAGACCGTGGTATATCTATTGTATTAAATACTAATGGACAGTACCAACAAATTCGTTATCCACTTGATTCTGATTTACCTGAGTATCCAGTTGTCTATCGTGGTGGCTATGCCCACACAGTAGATGATGCTACTAAAGCAGCACTTATTGCTGGTGGCGTAGGAGTAACGGAAGCAAACTTTACAGAACTATGAGTTTACATCAGATACAAACACATCCTGAATATGTAGAAGGATGTTTTGGGTGCAAGGTTATGACCCTTGAACTAGGTACAGGTGATGCTGACTCTCGTCGTCAAAGGCCACAAAAAGCATTTAACCAAGAACTAAGTGCTTACAATGAGGCTAGAGCACAGGGTATACAACCTGGCGGTACATCAATGCAAAAGATTCGTGAAGCCGAAAAGGCTTCCGAAGTATTAGGTAGACCATACAACTCGAACACCATGCCTGATGCAAACAAAGTAAACAAATCAACCGTAGCAGTAATGAAAGAGATAGGACAAATATAATGCCAATGGTCGGAGATAAGAAGTTTCCATATACACCAGCAGGTAAGAAGGCTGCTAAGGCTTATGCAGCAGGTGAGAAGATGGAATCCAAGTCTGAAAAGATGATGGAGATGAGAAAAGGTATGAAGAAGAAGGCTGTTAAGAAGACTGCAAAGAAGATGGTCATGAAGAAGATGGGCAAGAAGAAGTAAATGCCAAAGACTCCTAAACCAACAAGTACACCTAAAAGCAAAACACCAGCAGAAGTCAGAGATATTCAAACACGTATTAAGCCGCGCAAACTTACAAAGTTTGAAGAATTACTAATTAAGTATAAAGGTGATATTACAAAGATTCCTGGCTGGCAGGGCGGAAGAGGAACAGAGTAAAAATGGCAGACCCTAGACTAAAGCGAGCAGGAGTGTCAGGCTTTAACAAGCCTAAGCGCACACCTAACCACCCAAAAAAGTCACACGTTGTTGTGGCCAAAGAAGGTACTAAGGTTAAAACTATTCGTTTTGGTCAGCAGGGTGTGACTGGTGACAGGCAGCCTACAAAGCGTCAAGCATCATTCAAGGCACGTCATGCAAAGAACATTGCCAAAGGCAAAATGTCTGCGGCTTACTGGGCGGATAAAGTTAAATGGTAGCAAAGAAAAAAACTAAATCTAAAGTTAATGCTGCTGGTAACTATACAAAGCCAGGTATGCGTGCTTCGTTGTTTAAAAAGATTAAGGCTGGTTCAAGAGGTGGAGACCCTGGTGAATGGTCAGCCCGTAAGGCACAACTATTAGCAGTTGAATACAAAAAAGCAGGCGGAGGTTACAAGTAATGGCACTTGCTAAATCTCAACAGTCACTTAAAAAGTGGACTGGCGAAAAGTGGAAGACCTCAGATGGTAAGCCATCTAAGGGTAAAAAGCGATACCTACCTGCCAAAGCATGGGCTGCATTAAGCCCTGCTGAAAAAGCAGCGACTAATAAAGCAAAGGCTGCTGGCAATAGAAAAGGCAAGCAGTTTGTAAAGCAACCAAAGTCAATAGCAAAGAAAGCAGCGAGGTTTAGATAATGGCAACAGGAGTAGCAGGTAGCACACTTGCTGACGAGTTGAATCGTCTTGCAAATGCTGGAACATATCCGACACCAGATGCTTATCAATCCGAACAAGGTGCGGCAAATAACTATGCTGAAACTACTGGCCTAGGTGTTATTGCTGCACTAAACATTAAGGCTGATGCAAATCGCCAACCTGATGATTATAAGATGCTTAATGCTATCTGTAATGAATTAGCAGGAACTACTGGACTATCAGCGATAGTTGCATTAAGGAGCATAGACCTGTGACAACAACATTAACACAGATGATTGATGAGGTACTTATCAATCTATCAGGTTACACATACCAGCAAGACCGTTCTACCTATCTTAGAACTGCAGTTAGTACATTAACCTCACCAAGTACTGCACCTACAATTTTGTCTCTTGGAGACACTAGCAATGTAGGTAAAGGTATTGTTGAAATTGATGAAGAGTTAATGTGGATTGATTCATTTGACCGCGTTGGCAATACAGCAACAGTCGCCCCTTATGGGCGAGGCTATCTGGGAACAGATGCTGCTACCCATGCTGCGGATGTAAAGGTTACTATCTCACCTATTTTCCCGCGCTATGTTATTAAGAAGGCTATCAACGATACTATTGAGGCAGTTGGAACTGCTATCTATGCAGTTAAGCAGACATCGTTTGTTTACAATGCAGCAGTAACAACATACGAGTTTCAAGACTTAGACATAGAAAACATTCTTACAATGTCATGGCAGGATATCGGGCCAACAAAAGAATGGATTAGAATTAAGCGTTGGTCATTTGACCCGTTTGCAGATGTCGCCACATGGGGTGGCGGTTCTCAGACTGTTACTATTCAGGATGTTATTATTCCTGGTAGAACTGTTAAGGCTATGTATGCTACACATCCAGCACCTTTTACAAGCAACTCACAAGACTTTTCTACACAGACTGGTTTATCAAATACAGTTAAAGATGTAGTTATTCTAGGCGCAGCCTACAGACTGTTGTCATACCTTGACCCAGCCCGTGCTGCTCAGTACAGCCCACAGGCTGACGAGATTGATACTAAGCGTCCATTTGGTGCATCCAATACAGCAGTACGACAAATCTTTGGACTATACCAACAGCGTCTTAATGAAGAAAAGCAAAAGCAATTAACTCAGTACCCAACACGAGTTCACTACAGCCGATAGGAATATAAATGACAACTAGAAATTACTCCTCACGCTCCCAGCAATCAACGCTGACTAGCGCGGTTACTGCTGGTGCAACTGCGATTGTTGTTCAGTCTGGACCTTCTCTTCTTGGTGGTGCAACCATTGCAGGTGGCACAACCTTTACTTTAGTTATTGACCCAGATACAGCCCTTGAAGAAATTGTAGATGCCACGGCGGTATCAACCAACACCTTTACTATTACCCGTGCTATAGATGGCTCATCTGCACAGGCTCACTCTGCTGGTGCAGTAGTTCGCCACATGGCTATTGGCCGTGACTATCGTGAGGCTAATGTCCACATTGAGTCTACAACAGGCGTACACGGGGCTACAGGGGCTGTGGTAGGTACTACAGATACTCAGACTCTAACCAACAAAACGCTTACAAGCCCTACAATCACCAACCCTAGTATCTCGGGTGCTGGAGTAGATGCAAGCATTGTCTTTGAGGGTGCTACTGCTGATGCCTATGAAACTACCCTAACTGTAGTTGACCCTACACAGGACAACACACTGACTATGCCTAATACGACAGGCACTATAGTAGTTGCTACTGCAGTACAGACTTTAACAAACAAGACTTTAACTAGCCCAACTATTTCAGGTTCACCAGTTATTACTGGTCTATCTTCGGCAGGAATGTCTGCCTCATCTGCTACTCCTAAGGATTACGTAGATAGCATTTTAGGCTCTGCTACAGCAGCAGCCACCTCAGCAGCATCGGCTGCTACTAGTGCTGCATCTGCTGCTACTTCTGCTGGTAGTTCTGAAACATCAGCAATAGCATCTGCTTCTTCTGCTACAGCCTCAGCAAGTTCAGCAACAGCAGCAGCAACTTCGGCTACATCAGCAGCAACCTCTGCTTCAGCAGCGGCAACTAGTGCAACTAGTTCAGCAACAAGTGCAACTGCCGCAGCAACATCAGCGACTTCTGCAGCAGCCAGTGCAACCACAGCAGCCGCTTCCGTAGCAACAATTGCAGGGTATGCAACTACAGCATCTAACTCTGCAAGTGCAGCAGCCACAAGCGCTGCATCTGCTAGTGCATCAGCAACGGCTGCAGCCACATCTGCAACTAGTGCTGCAGCAAGTGCAGCAAGTATTGTAGGAGATGCTGCAGCAGCAGCGACTAGTGCAGCATCTGCTTCTACTAGTGCAGCAAGTGCATTAACCTCTGCTACCTCAGCAGCCGCTAGTGCGACTACTGCAGCCAACTCTGTTGCGACTATTGCTGGCTATGCTACAACTGCTTCTAACTCAGCATCTGCTGCCGCAACTTCTGCAGCATCTGCAAGTACAAGTGCAACATCTGCTGCCGCAGACGCAGCAAGTGCTACAACTTCAGCATCATCTGCCTTAACTTCAGCAACAAGTGCAGCAACAACTTACGACAATTTTGATGACAGATACCTAGGTGCTAAGTCATCTCCACCTACATTGGATAATGATGGCAACGCTCTTATTACTGGTGCTCTGTATTGGAATACTCCTGGCGCTACTATGTTTGCTTGGTCAGGTTCTGCTTGGGGTTCTATTTCCTCAACTGCAGCAATCTATCGTTACCGCTACACAGCAGCAGGAGGAGAAACATCAGAGTCTGGTCCAGATGATAATGGTTTGACTCTTGCCTATCTTGTAGGTTATGAGCAGGTATACCTTAATGGTGTGCTTCTTGTGCGTACCCAAGACTACACAGCATCAAGTGGTACAAGTATTACAGGATTATCTCCAGCGCTATCTGCTGGTGATGTGCTAGAAATTATTACATTCACAGCATTTGATTTGGCTACAGCAGTTCCTAATACAGCATACACAGCAAAAGGAGCAATCCTTGTAGGTACTGCTGCAGGCACTTATGCTGCACAAGCAGTGGGTAGCAACGGTCAAGTCCTTACAGCCAACTCTGCTGAAGCAGATGGAGTTGAATGGACAACAATCTCAGGCTACTCAGCACCTACACTAGGCACAACAGTAGTAACATCTGGTGTGACTATCACAACAATTTCAGGATTAACAGACGTAGTACTTAACGGTCCAGGAAGTGTGACAGATGAACTGACACTACTTCTAATGGGCGCACTCTAAACGAAAGGTAGTAACTAATGGCTACAACAACCAAAGTGCTGGCTCGTACAGCAGCAGCAACAACAAGCACAACACTCTATACAGTACCTTCTGCAACAACTACAGTGGTATCAAATATTGTTATTTGCAACCCAACAGCATCTGCAGTAACTGCATCAATGACAATTAATGCTATTGACCTATTAGGTAGCGTATCTATTGCTGCTAACTCAACTGCATTCTTTGACTTGAAGCAGGTTATTCCTGCAACACAGGTAATTGCTGGCAGTGCATCGACAACGGCAGTTGACTTTCACGTCAGCGGAGTGGAGATTTCGTAATGGGTATCTCAGTATTTCCTGCTGGAGCAGCAGGCTATGACCAAACTAAATTAGTTCTTCAACAAACACTCACATCTGGAACAACGCTTACAACTCCTGCTGGAGTAAACTGGATTTACTGTGTAGTTATTGGCGCTGGCGGTGGAGGAAACTACGGAGGCGGTGGCGGTGGTGGAGTTACAATTGGTTGGGTTAAAACCAATGGAACTACAACTTCTTATGTAATTGGTGCAGGTGCTTCAGGTTCCTCAGGTGGTTCAACATATATTGGTAACCTTGCAGCAGGCGGCGGTGGCAACGGTAACGGTGCTAACGGAGTTTTTGGCGGCGCTGGTGGTGGCGGTTCAAGCGGCGGTGGCGGTAGTGGAACTATTGGTGCTGGATATCTTCTTGCTGGTAATGGTTCAAGCAGCGGCGGAACAGGTGGAACTGGTTATGCTGCTGGCGGTGGCGGTTCTGGCGGAGGTGGTGGCAACAATGGCGGTCAAGGCGGTTTTGGATTTTTATCTGGCGGCGGTGGCGGTCAAGGAGACAGCGGCTACAACGGCGGCAATGGTGGTGCTGGAAGATTTACTGCAGGTGGTGGAGGAACTTCGACAGACCTTAGTGGAAGAACCTCTGGCAATGGTGGTGCAACTCAAACATTTTCTGGTGGAACTGGAACCTCAACACGCAGCGCTGGAGGCGGTGCTGGATTTTTAGGAGCAGGAGCAAATGGTTCTGGCTATAACGGTGGTAACGGTGGTTCAGGTGGTGGCGGTGGTGGTGGTGGTGACAGCACTGGCGGCGCTGGCGGTGCTGGTTGCATTCTTGTGTACTACTAAGATATTGGAGAATAACAAATGACAGTTAAATACAATTACAAATGTTCAATGTGTAGCCACAATTATATTGAAGTGCGTGCTGCAGAAGAGTCTCCATTTTTTACAACTTGTAATAGTTGTGGAGAAGGAGAATACGCAGAAATTTCTAGTGAAGTTTTAGCAGCAGAAGTTGAACGTGCTGCTGGACCACAACCAGAGGAGCCAACTAATGACTAAAGCCCGTGTAAATGCAGACAACGCATCTGCTGACATTCAAGGCGTAACAGCAGGTACAGGATTAACAGGTGGTGGTACATCGGGTACTGTCACATTAAGTTTGGAAACAGACCCAAGCCCTTTCGCACTAATGACAATGGGAGCATAACAAATGGCAATAACATATAAAGTACTAGGGCAATCAGCCCCTAGTGCAACAACAGCAACGACACTATATACAGTGCCATCAAGCACCCAGGCTGTAGTTTCAACTATTGCTGTATGTAATCGTGGAGGTTCAAGTGCTACATTCCGTGTGGCTATTCGCCCTGACGGAGCATCACTTGCTACATCACACTACATTGCATACGATTCAGCAGTGACTGCAAACAACAGCACATTTATTACTATTGGCGTAACGCTAGGCGACACTGATGTCATTACAGTTTATGCATCAACTGCTGACCTAACGTTTTCTGCATTTGGAAGCGAGATTGCATAATGGCTGTATCCTCATTAGTAGCCGCTGGCGGCGGACTAACGCAAAAATTTCAAGAGTTTACATCTGGCACTACATCTTGGACCGCACCTACTGGCGTAACAACAATTGAATGTTTGCTTGTTGCAGGTGGTGCAGGTGGTGGTGGAACCGCTACTGCTAGCGGCGCTGGCGGAGGTGGTGGTGGTGGACAAGTTGTTAAAAAATATTTAACCGTATCCCCAGGAACTTCTTACTCGGTTGTTGTTGGAGCAGGCGGTGCTGGTGGCAATGCTGGTAACGGAAGCAACGGCTCTAATTCTTCTTTTGGTTCATTGTTAACTGCAGGCGGCGGTGGCGGCGGTGCTTCAAATGATACTGGCACTACTACTCAGGGAAACAGTGGAAACTCAGGAACCAATGCTTACGGAGGAAATGGTTTTGCATCTGTATCTACTGGCGCAAATCAGATGCAAAGCATTGTTGTAGGTGGCTCAAATGGTGGTAACTCAATTGGAAATACTGCAAATATGTCAGCAGGTGCAGGTGGTGGCGCAGGAGGCAGTGCTTCTTTTGGAGTAATTGGCACTCAAAATGGTTCAGTTGCATATCCTATGCCTGGTCCATCATTATATGGCTTTGGCGGTGGAGGTATGCCTGCAGCAAGAAACGCTTCCTATAATGGGAAATCGGCTCCAGCAAATTCTGGTATGGGCGGTTCAGGTGCTGGAAACGATGCTGGAACAACATCAACAGGTGGAACTGGTGGTTCGGGCTACTGCTTAATTTCATATTGGTCATAAGGAGATATAATGGAAAAACATTACGCATTTATTAAAAACAATAGAGTAACACTTATTGCTGTATTTGACTTAGAAAATGTAGAAGTTGCCGACCTTATTAAATCAGAACATAATTTTGATTCTTATGTATGGTTAGGCAGTTCTGAAAAACCACATCTTTATTCATCTTATGACGGCACAACATTTACTGCACCAACTCTTGACTACTTATACGAGATTGGTATAGCACAAGAAAACACAGCAATGATGGAAGCACGCATAGCAGCGCAAGCACTAGAAGAACCAACAGAATAACAGAAGCGGGGACGCAATGGCTAAAGTAAATAAAGGAACACTAGCAATAGGCTGGTGTGACAACGGTAATACTGACGGTAAGTTCACAGAAGGTGTCGTTAGCGTAGCACTACAGTGCTCCAACAACGGCATCGAACTTACCCATAGTATGCGAGTGCAAGGCAATCAGATTGGCAGACAACGCCAGGTTCTGTTTGACTATTGGGCTGACCAAATTAAAACTGACTGGCTTCTATGGATTGACTCAGACATTGTGGTCAACATGGAGGTAGTTGCTAAACTCTGGGATACTGCTGACAAGATTGGCAAACCAGTAGTTAGCGGCACTTACTTTATCTCCAAGGAGAATGAAGGCACATTGGCTAAGCCATACCCTGCATTGTTTTTTGATGTAGATGAACACACTATCCAGCATGTACATCCACTACCAGATAACGAAGTTATCAAGGTAGATAGTGCAGGCTTTGGCTTTGTCCTTATGCACAAGTCAATCATTCCTAAGATGCGTGAGAAGTTTCCTAACCAGTCTATGTTTGCCGAGCAAGAAAATGTTGGCGATAAGTATGTAGGTGAGGACATTGTATTCTTCCGCAAGATGCAGCAAGCAGGCATAGAATTACATGCACACACTGGTGCTTTAGTAAGACACATTAAAAGATTTTCATTAGACATGGACTATTACGCTATGTACTGGAGCATGCAGCACATTAAAGAACAAATGAAAAACAAACAAGACTAAGGAGTCTAAGTGGCTAATCGTGATATTACCGAAGGTCGTGCATCGAGAGCCATTGCTGTTGATGTTGGTGTCGTTGCCACCTCTGCTATCTGGCAGAATACAGACATAGCCTATGATGTTGCTATTGGTGGCATGCCGTTTATCTATGCGATTAGTGATGCTCGTCCATACATCCGCCAAACCGCACCTTTTCGTAAGGAACAGTTTGATAATCAGACAGAGCCAGGTGAGCAGTCGCTCACTGGCTGGTGGATTAGAAGTCAGATGTCCTTTCATGGCGGAGATGGCATAACATTCTTTGACCCAGCAGGTGCACCAGCCAACTCTCCAGCACAGTACCGCTTTGCGGACAGCCAAGGAGTAAATGTATTTGAGCAAGGGGAAGTAACCCTACTTAAAAGTGTGGCTAACACACATGAAGTTACTGGACCAGTTGCAGGTACAAATTATGAAAATAGACAACAACATTTACGCTCTATTCAATGGAGTGGAAATAATGGTGTGTTACTTCATGATGAGTATGATGTAGATAAGATTGCTACTGATGGAACCGTAACACACTTTATTGATTACAATACTGGCAGCGCAGAGCCAGTCCGTGCTATCTGTGATGATGGTGTCTTTGCTTACTGGGTATCAAATGCTGTTGCAGGTGGTGCAAACAAACTGCATATGTATAAGAAAGCATTAACTGATGCTACAACAAGTATTCCGTCACCAATGTTTACTGCTACTGGAGTTGTTATTGAGTACGCTGAAATGGAGTTTATTAAAGACCGCATTGTTTTGTGTGTTAATAACTCTGTCTATGAAGTATCTACTGTAGCATCTGCACTACCTACAGCAGTATATACAAACCCTAATACTAATTATATTTATACATCTATTTCTGCTTCTGGTCCTGCTATTTATACTGCTGGACATTCTGGTATCTATTCTACTATCCAGAAATATACGTTATCTACGGCTGGTGTAATGCCTACTCTTACATCTGCAGTAGTTGCAGCAGAACTACCTGCTGGTGAAATTGTAACGAAGTTGTATTACTACTTAGGTTACATGGTAATTGGAACTAATAAAGGTATTCGAGTCGCAACTGTCTCAGACCAAGATGGTTCTCTTAACTATGGTCCTTTGATTGTAGAAACATCTCAGCCAGTCTATGACTTTGCTGGTAGAGATAGATTTGTTTGGGCAGCAACAGGCATAGGTACTTTAGATGGCGGAGTTATCCGCCTTGATTTAGGAACAGAAGTAGAACCATTACGCTTTGCCTACGCTAACGACTTACAGATACAGCAAAATGCAGAACACTACACAACAGCAGTAGCCTTTCTTGGCACTACTAATAGACTTGCATTTACTACAGCATTTAAGACAACAAGTGGTGCACTTTATTTAGAGTCAGCCACAGAACTAGTAACCAACGGCTATCTAACCACAGGTTACATTAGATATAACACACTAGAACCTAAAAACTTTAAGCGTCTTATTGCACGTGGAGAGTTTGAGTATGGGTCTATGACCCTAGAAACAGTTACTGCTGATGGCACTGAGTATGATGTGGTTGCTTATTCTGCATCTGTACCGCCAGTTGAGGTAACTACATCTAATCCACAGGAAGCACAGGAGTATTTAGCCTACAAGTTTATCTTGTATCGTGATGGTACTGACGCAACTAAAGGTCCTATCATGAAGGGCTATCAGGCAAAGGCATATATTGCTACACCACGACAAAGAGTTATTAAGTTTCCTGTCTATTGTTATGATGTAGAGACAGACAAATACAATGTGTTAACAGGGTATGACGGACGAGCATTTGACAGAATCACTCAGTTGGAATCTGTCGAACAAAACGGTGATGTTGTTACATGGCAAGACTTAACCACAGGTGAGTCACGCCAGGCACTCATTGAACAAATCTCATTTACCCGATTGACACCACCAGACCGTGGCTTTAATGGTTATGGTGGCATCATTGATATCACGATAAGGACTGTGTAATGCAAGCACAAGACTATGCAACGGTTGCCGTTGCAGTAATGACTATTGTAGGTGGCTTTGCTGCTGGTGTTCGCTGGATGGTTAAGCACTATCTCAATGAACTTAAGCCTAATGGTGGTTCAAGTGTTAAGGATTCTATTACTAGATTAGAAACTAAGGTAGAGATTCTCTATCAAATGATGTTACGAAGAGGGAATAATGAATGAAGAATGTTGTCAAGAAAGCCACACCTGCCGCTATTGCTGTCCTTCGACAAGCCACAGCGATAGCGCCATTGCGTATGAAAGCATCCGATGGACTTCTGCCGTCGAACGCTCATCTCAAACAGAGTCCAGTCAGCGACCATAACACTGGTCTTGCTGTTGACCTAACGCATGACCCAAAGAATGGAATTGATTGTGTTGAAATTTTTGAAAAACTTAAAGAAGATAAGCGAGTTAAGTATCTTATCTTTCAAGGCAAGATATGGTCTAAAGAAAAGGCTAAACAAGGAAACAGACAGTACACTGGGTCTAATCCTCATAATAAGCATCTACATATTTCTATTGAGTCCGCTCTTTGTGCCGATACTTCTCCGTGGTTTTGGTGGATGAATCAACCTAAGATTATTAACCAAGTTATCTCAAAGGTAACACCAGTACCTGTTAAGAAGGCATATACAAAACAAGTTTGTACTTGCTGCAAATTGCACAGTACAAAATCCTAATCCCCTAGGAGGAAATGATGGAGCAATTCAAACAACTATCACTTACTTGGTTCCGTGCTGCAGCGTCCGCTGCTGTAGCACTTTACCTTGCAGGAGAGACAGACCTAAAGACCTTAGCAATGGCAGCAGTGGCTGGCTTTGCTGGTCCATTACTCAAGTGGCTAGATAACTCTGCCCCAGAGTTTGGTCGCGGTTCAAAGTAGTACCCATTTAAGGGGCCTAGCAGCCCCATAGAGACAGTAAACCCCCCGTTCTGGTTTCCCCTACCAGTTCGGGGGGTTTTTTCTATTTCTGCAAGGCAGAAAGTATGTCTTCAACCTTAATAAGGTAGCCCTTACTAGGGTTGGGAGGTATGTTGCAAGTAATGGCTCTTCCCCGAACCGTTACCACCTGCTTCAGTACCTCCGTTGGTACTAGCAGAGTTGCCCCTTCTAATACGAAGGCCCAGTATTCTGCCTTAGTACTAGATAGCCCTGATAGATACCAATTCTCGTTGTTGTGCGACCAGCAAACTGTCTCGATGTATAGGTTGCCAGTATCTTTCCATTTTAAATCTGTCTTTACTTCTACTGTCTTGCCACCTGTTAGTAGTTGTTCTACTAAGTCTTCTCCTTCATGTCCTTTTGCTAGGTCTAAGTCGAAGTCTGATAGTTTGCTCATGGGTATCCTAAGTATAGTGGCTTGGGTGTAATGTTTAGTTTGTTCCTCATTAACTTACGTTCATACTCTGTAGTGCCACCCCAGAATCCAAAGACTGCGTTCTTAAGTGAGTAGTCTAGGCATTGCTTTTTAACTTCACAGTTGCTACAGATTTTCTTAAGCATCTTAACTTCTCTATATGTAGAACTACCATCTGGTACAAAGAACTCCTCTGACTCTACACTTCTGCAGTTAGGTTCACCTTGCCATTCTGGATACTCCATTAGTATTCCAATCCTATGTACCAAAATCCCAAGTCAACAGTAATAGAATATTTATCTACATTAAATCCTATTGCAAATCCTGAGACTTTTCCATAGATTAACCAAAATCTATTAAACTTTTTGTGTGCCATCTATCCTCCTGTTGAGTAGAAGCCTGTGCCGTTAAACTTTACTGCTGGTGCTGACCATACTCGCTGCATAGTCTCACCACAAGTGCTGCAGGCTGGGGGAATGTTCTCGTTAATCTCTATTACTTCTGTGCAATAGGTACATTTAAAATCAAATAGTGGCATTAGATAAAGTCCTCGTGCGCTGGGTGAGGGAGTGTGACCATTGACCCACAGTTAGCGCACTCTCCATCAAGGAAATAAAAGCATATCTCACCTTTGTCAAATGCAACAAGCGCATGAAATACATCCCCTCCACATACGCAAACATCTCCAATAGATTCTCCTCGCAAGTCCATAGCGTGCGTGTAATCCGTTGGATGTAGTAACTCTCTGATTTCTTTAGCGACATTATTCTCCTCGTTCGTCATCATCTGCCTCTACCAAATCATCATCAGGCTGTGGTTTCCATCCGCCTAGGTTTCTAATTAGAGATGCAATAGTTCTTTGGACTTTCATCCGTGCACCATCTGGAGTTGTATCTAATTCTTTAGCGGTCTCGCTCCACTCAACATTGTCTACTGTGAATCTGACTTTGAGGATAAATTGTTTTGCTTCTGGTAGTTTATAATATGCCGCTGCAATATCAGACCTAAGTACTAGCCAGTTGTTACCATCGTTGGCTGTCTCTGACTTGTTGAACTTAAAGTTTAGGTCTTTAATCTTGGTTGGAATCTCATACGATTCCGCAATGATTGATGGCAGGAAGGCTTCGATAACAGATGGGTCATAGTAGTAAAGGTCAAGCAACTCATAGCCAACCGTCCGTGCCTTCTCACGCTCACAATAAGTAATTGCTTTATTGCGTAGAGACTTGGCTATGAGTTTGTCCTTGTCTTTTCTTGGCAGGGCTGACCACTCTTTATACTTAACTGGATGACTAACAAACCATATCCACAGTACCTGCTGTATGTCTTGCTGGTCAGTCATAGGGTATTTGCGCTGGTATTCGGCAGCAACAGCCACCACCATCTGCTCATACTCTTCTAAGTAGTCCACGTTATCCCTCTGTTACGCCTTCCCATTGTCGCCTTTGCACCAATAGTCCGATTATTGCATAGTTTGCTAGGTCAATAAAGGTATCTTCAATACTTTCATAGTTGGGCGTGTCGCTACTTTTGTAGTAAAGGTTTTCTAATCGTGCCATCTTGTCGTGCATACGCACAAGCAGCCCGTTCATTGCACCGCCTGGAGCATTGGCTATGTTGAATGGGCCGTAGTCTTGATGCTTACGCACCATAATAATACGTAGTTCTTTTAGGATATTTTCAAAATCATTCAGGTCTTTCATTTAATATCTCCTTAGCCTGTTCATCAAAGTCCATCATTGCTTCTTGTACTAATACTTCTTCTACAATTTCATCTCCATGCCCTGCCTCTGATGATACTAGCACGGCTGCCAGCATAGTTAGCATGCTGTTTGCTTTTTTGTGGTCTACTTTATTTGCCATCCATACATCTCTTAGTGCATTAAGGATATCTAATCCCTTACTGTTAGAGATTGGTATTCCTATGTACCTAGGATGTTCCCTAATAAAATCCCATACTTCTTCGCCATCATTCAGAAAGACATTTTCGGACTCGCTCATTTATAAACTCCGCTCCTTCTAGCATTACTATGCTATTAACATCATGCCCTTCTGGCATCTGAACTATATTAACATTACCTAACTCTCGGCTAACCTTCTTGCCAAAATCCATACCTGCTGAATCACCATCTGCTAAGACAATTACTGTATCAAAGTCATCTAATATTTTAGAGTAAAATGGTTTCCAATTGTTGGCTCCTGGAATACCTATGGCTGGATGGTTTGTCTTTACACTCATGGTGATGCAGTCTATTTCTCCCTCTGTCACACAGATATAATCTGATGCAGTAAGAACTACTTGTGCATTGAACATGCTGGTCTTAGCACCAGGCATACCCATATACTTTGGGTCTGCATTACCTATGGCTCTGAATCTAATATCTACTACACCTGATGGTGTTATGTAGGGGATTGCTAGTCTGCCTGTGTATTGCTCATGACCTGGAAGAGCGTCCTTTACCACTCCAAGATGAAAGCGTTGCGCCTCTTCGACCGAGAGATTGCGTGTTGCTAGATACTCTGCTGCTAGATGAATCTGACTTGCGTACTGGTGCGTCGCCTGTAAGAGAAATTGTCTGTGCGAACTTGACAGCCTCACTGTAGTTACCTCCTTCTCTGTGCATAATTAAATCGTATACATCTCCACCAACACCACATCCGTGGCATTTGAATCTGTTTTCTTCAAAGTTAATACCTGCTGATGCATGACTATCTGCATGAAATGGACACTTAATTTTGCGCCAGCCGTGTCCCTCAGCAGGCACGGCTGCGCCTACATATCTTAAGTAGTCCGCGATACTATGTTTCACCCATTGCCTTTCTGATTAGGGCAAGCCAAATGCTGGCTGGCATTGTGCAATACCACTCGCCAACATCTGACTTACCTTTCCGTTTGTGCAGAACTGTCCCAGTCCACGCGTTGTCGTTCTTAATTTCTACTTCTAACTCTTTGACCCAAGCGCTCAAGTCCATGCGGACGTGGTCTTTAACCTCGATGGTCACTCCATTCACACCGCTGATATCACCTTTGTCTAGTTGTGCTCCTGCGATTCTGCGGTCTGCATATGGAAAGCCATTGACCTTCAACCACTTAACAGCATCTGCTTCTGCTTTGCTGCCTTTACGCTTGGCTGCTGTACTCATTCTTGTGGTTCGTCCCTAACCTCTGTTAGTTCCCATCTACCTGTTTCTGCTTTCTTTGCACGCTCTTCTGCTATTGCTAATGAAGATGCACGAATAACTTTTACTTTGTATTGTGAGTATGTCACTCTATACTTGGGCATTACATTACCTCTTCCTGTTGGTATCTAACTGCTACATCTTCTAAGTACATAGACTCAGGATTAAATGACAGAGTAACATAGTTGCTGCCTGTTTGGTCAGCCCGTCCGTATCTGTTTTTAACTGGGGCTACGCATAAAAATGTTTCATCTCCCTGTTTCATCTGTCCGATTGTCAATACCATTGCTGGTATCTGGTTGACCATGCCCTGCACTGCGCTACGCGGCTGGCAAGGATAGCCATCAAAGCCTTCCTTGGTGTGGTGTAGCACCAACACTGCTGCATTGGTATCTCTGGCTAGGTACTTGAGTTCTTTCATAACGGCACGCATTGCACCAAACTCGTCATACCCATCCATTGCTACATCCATTAGGTTGTCTACCACAATCAAGGTAGGACTCTTACCCCATACAGTTTCGAAGGCTGAGACTTCATCATCTAAGTCTTTAAGTGTTGGGCTAGATTCAAAGGACCAGAACAAATGATTGTTGAGTTGCAGTATTTCATGTGACTTATCTGGGTTGTTCTTTAGCAAACTTTCTGCTGCTGTCTGTGTCATCTTGCCAGTCATGGCAATCAGACGCATAGCCATTGTATGTGCATTGGTATCTGCTGAAAAATAAAGTGTAGGATGTTTGGTCTTTGCAGCAATAGACAATGCAACTGATGACTTGCCTGCACCTGGAGTGCCAGCGATTACAGTTACTTCTGCTCGACGCAGAATAATCCCAGCCCTTTCAAATGCAGCAAAGGCAGGTGGCAATGGTTCGCCACCCACCTCTGCTTTATTTATAGAGCGTTTGAGTGTCTTCACTTAATCTGTTCTGGAACAAATGTGTTCCACTCTGGTGATTGAACTGTGACATATTGATTCTTACACTTATCAAATGCACCCTTCGGTGCTGGACAGAACCAACCCTTGTAAGGTTTTCCATCCTTACCCATGCCCTGAATCGCTGTCATCTTTCCGTGTGGACATGCACGACCACCAATACTTACTTGTGGTGGTTGATGTACATAATCTTGGGCAGGAACTGGTGCTCCTGTTTCAATGATGTTGCCACCAAATGCTTGAGCAACTGATGCAACTGTTGCTGCTGGTGCTGGAGTACCGCGTACTGCTGACTCCAGTTCTTGTGCTGCTGATGCAATGGCATGCACTGATAATGCAATGACATTGTCTAGTTCGTCTCCGCTTTCTGCGCGGACTGTTACCAGGCTACCTGCTGGTGTCTTTACTGTGATACTGATTGGTGCTTCTGTGCTAGGCACTATCTTCTCCTTGCTCAAATGGAGTGGCTAGACCCTTCTGGTCACGCCACTGTCTTACTTTCATTGCAAACTGTACACCTTTCCATCCTTCTTTGATGTCAACCCATACTAGTTTGCATGTTCCTGTCCCTGCTGGGGCATGAATTATAATTGCTTTCTCTTTGTTGATGTCGCCCCATGTGCC
>Ga0247722_10000813_pt1 | contig 18152 bp, 22 predicted proteins | sample MSEWelMarce3H_FC_FD_189094 | JGI IMG/M metagenome (GOLD analysis project Ga0247722, IMG submission 189094) | Subsurface sediment microbial communities from gas well in West Virginia, United States - MSEEL Well Study Marcellus 3H_FC | ecosystem: Environmental > Terrestrial > Deep subsurface >... | reverse complement strand
ATTACTGAAGTCTGTGAAATCATGCCCTTCTGCTTCGCCATCGCAAGAACACACTGGAAGTCCTTGAAGGCCTTCGTGAATTGCGCATTTTGTAGATGAAACATGTCGGCAACATCCTTGGGCTTTCGGGGCGCCCCTGCCATTTTCAGGGCACTATAGATACAGGATGCGACAACGGAAGCTCGTGAAAGACCACGCTTGTCACAGTGCTCCACTAACTGCATATACAAGTCCTTGGCCGTCTCAATCACCTTTTGCTCAATCCCGTGGTTCGTCGCAGCCAGTGTCATTTGCTCAAAGACTTGGAGCAAGCTCCGCTTCTTATATGGGAACATGGACCAGGTATGGAAGCGGCGAATACGCATCATCGCTGATCTGGCGGTGCTATGGCCGCCGTGGCCAATTCCCAGAATAATAGTGCCAAGCGAAGAATCAGCAAATCTCGGATCGGTAGGTGCCCCTACACGGCAAGGATCGCCGCCGCCACGGTCATCGGAGCTGAAGAAACGATACTCAGCTCCCATGTCCAGAGGACGATCTGTTACTGCCCCACAGGCTTTACATACGACAATGTCGTCGTCATCCTGCCAATCGATGTCTTTACATTTGTCACAGGCCTTCGCCGTTGTATCAACCTCCTTTTCAAAGGCTGTCCAATCAAAGTCCTCCTGCTTTTCTTTACCCATAGCAGGAAACAGAGAAGGCATATTGTGAACCGGCTTATATAAACTTTTAAGCATCAATTTTTAAACTTATACCGTTTGTTCATTTGGTCTCATTACCCAATTTTTTGGATCAGCAATATCCTTATGATTATGTTTAATATGTGAAATAGTGGCACTACTATTTGTACTTGTGTAAGCACACTTAGGAACTTTACATCCATAGGGCTTCTCACCAGTGTGTGCTGAACGATTATGTACTTTAAGAGATTTCTTTTCTGAAGTTCTATAATCACATAAAGGACATGCGAATGGCTTTTCTTTTGTATGACGAGACAAAATATGCGTCTTTAATATAGAAAGTTGTTTAAATGAACTATCGCAGTTATCATATGGGCATTTGTACGGGCGTTCTCCAGTATGAATACGCTTGTGAATCTTTATCTCAGTAGATGTTGCTGCGGTATGATTACATGTATCACATACAAATGGTTTATCGCCAGTATGACCACGATTATGAATTGTCAGCTGTGGTTTTGTCCTTGCTTTAAAATTACAACCATCCACCTCACACGGAAATGGCTTCTCGCCTGTGTGTGTGCGCATGTGAATATCAAAAGAAGTTCTACATATTGTTTCATATGAACAACCCTCCTCAGTACACTTACGAATATAAGCAGGCTCTGATTTCTTTGTTGATATACCACTCATAACAGAATTAAACCCCCCATTACTCACTAAAGTATTGTGAAGTTTTATATAATAGTTTTCCTTCTCCTTGGCTTCACTATGAGGACAATCACAGATTTTCTCAAAGGTGAAATTTTCAATACCTTCCTTAAGCATATGTTCATAAAGTGGCCTATTTGGATACTTATTACAATCTCTTATATGCTGACTCTTTCTCTTTTTTATATTAGGAGTCTTATGATACCCAATGTAAATTATATTACCATTAAACAAAATGGCATATATAATACCTAAAACTTCAATTGAATCCATCGATTATGATCTCCTTATTTAAGTATATCTCTCATTTTTTAGCCCTAAATCCGCCAATCCGTTGATAATAGAATACGGCTTGATTTAGCATCAGTCTGTAACCAAGAAGAACCAGGATGAACCAAATGCGTATATTCAAGTCCAGGCACATAGTAAATACAATAACCCGCTTTTACAAAACACCTCGCCATGAAAATAGCATCAGCCGCTAGTAGGCTTTCGCTGCGCACATCTGGCAGTGTGTTAATAACAGAACGAGGTACAATCCAGTTTCCATCATTCAATAAGAAATTCCATTTGGCCTCTGTAAGAGTCTCATTCCAAGTTCTGGGATCAAGAACAAGCCCACGAAACTTGCGGCACTCGTAAGTAGTGGCACCCGTTTTTACATTTACCGATTTGAAATCTGCCGAGGCAAAGATGCGTTTTGTGTCAGAGAAGTCCATGTATGCGAGCGCTTCGAACCAATCATCGCCGAAGATATTATCACTGTCCAACAAGGCCACCCATTCTGTTGTTGCCAGACTCAAACACTTCTTCTTATTCTCGTAAATTCCTAGACGCTGCTCATTTTTATAGAGGCGCAACTTTCCAGCACTAACATAATCTCCGAATGCAGTCGCTAAAAGCTCATAATCCTCGCCTGTTTCATCACATACAATTAGTTGAATGACTTCAGGACGAGCCAGATAAGCTGGTATAGAATCCTTTAGAAAGGACCATCTGCGCATTGTAGGAATAGCGATTGTTAGATGCATTGAATATAAGATATTGTGTAACTTTAGATGTCTAGTATAAACTTAGGATTGGCAAAAGAGACAGATAAGACAATCCCTATAACACCTGTTAAGGAAGTGGGTCCTGGCATGTTTGGCCCCAATTACAGCTTCGCCGATAATCTCCCGCTTCCAGGACAGGTTGGTGTTAGAGATGGTGATACTCTTACTGATGTGGTTGATTCAGTCAAGGCCGTGGCTTATTATGTCGATATGATCGGTTTCGGTGAAGCGAGTTCTGGTCTCTCACGGAGTTTGAATCCTAAGCCACTCGGTGTGAATACTTGGTTAGAAACTCCACAAGTCTGTAGCAATGGCGCCAATATGTGGGTTTATATGGAGGGTGTTCCAACTGGAGAAGCTCTAGGAAAACGTGTAAAAGATGGACTAAGATCGGCGGGTCTTCCTGGAATGCGTGGCCTCGCCCCAGGTATGTTAGAAGATGCTCAGTCCGCCTTGAATCCTGGACCCGTTATGAAAAGTATGTTCGGTAGTGGTTTACCGAGATGCCGTTTGATAGAAAAGGAAGTCGGCGATCAGGACGGCGAGATACAAAATCCTGCCACGAAGGATTACTATATTCACGACAAAGACAGCGTTTATAAACGGGGAGGAAGGTCGTTCCAGAAGCGCTGGGCATATGATAGTGATTTAACACAAAGACAATGGGACAAGGAGCTAAAAACTCATTGTTCTGATGGTTATTTGAAACAAAATCACTTGAATTATGATTGTAGTAAAAGACTTACAAGCCGTGCCGAGGGCTTTGTAAATAATTCATGGATTAATGTGGGTCTTTTGACTGCTATTGTTTTGGGTTCTCTTGTCTTAGTGACGCGAGTTACAAGGGTTACGCGATAGCCTTTCTCTAGACGATCGTCTTATAAACAGCCAAGGCTGAGGCGGCACCCGCACATTGTGCCACAGAGTATGATAGAAGCTCTGTGAGAGAGAATCCACCCTTCAAGTACATCGCCAAACTAACCGCAGGATTGATATGGCCTCCGCTTGTCTCGCCGATGATCAAAATCACACCAGCAAGAGTCATACCAATGGCGAGCCAATTACCCGTAAACAAAATAGCCGTCAAAAGAGCAAATGCGCCAACAAATTCAGCACCGAGCGCAAGCAACTTCATTTCTTCTAATAACGGGGCACCTAAAAATTGATTTATTGTACTTCCGGTCATTGTGGTCCCAACCATGAGCCATAAGAGAATTAGCAATGAACTAAAGGATCTGCGTAAGGACCCGCCTGCGAACTGTTCGGCAGGACCAGAGGGAGAGGACATCTTCAAGTGGGAGGGTGTTATTATGGGTCCTTCTGACTGTCCTTACACCGGGGGAGTTTTCAAGCTAAAGATCAACTTTCCTACTGATTATCCATTCAAGCCTCCAAATATCGTATTCTTGACGAAGATTTATCACCCTAATATCTCAAGTTCTGGGGCAATCTGCCTTGATATTCTGAAGACGCAGTGGTCGCCAGCACTTACAATCAGCAAGGTTCTCCTCAGTATCTGTTCTCTTCTGACGGACCCGAACCCTTCTGATCCGCTCATGCCAGAGATTGCGCATATTTATACTACGGACAAGGGTGCCTATGATGCGACTGCTCGTGAGTGGACAATTCAATATGCACAGGGTTAAGTAGAATGGACAAGGTTATTGTTGTCTTAGGAACAATTGCGCTCGCAAGTCTCGCCCTTGCTATTGCCAGACAGCTCTCAGAGAAGAATATATAAACTAATAAGAGAGGCAAATGGATCAAATTTTTGTTATTCTTGGATGGCTAGTTATGGCGACTCTTGCTTTGGCCATTGCGAGACAATTATCAGAACACCAGCTCGTATTCCATCCAAGCTTGTTAGAAGGATACACTTCCTCCCTCGGGACTAGACCCTTACAGGCGCAAGTAGAAGACCCGGCCAAGAATGAAACACTTACCGCTAAAACATGCTATGAGGGAGATTTTATGAGTCATACACAAGTCGGCGGTGATTATACGCAGCGCACGAATAATTTCAAGCACGCCAAGCCAGACAACTGTTCGGCCCCTTTAACGGAATTTGTGAATAAGTTTTACTAGAGGATGTTTTACATGTTACAAGCAAAAAATCCAACATCATATTGTATGTATGCCCAGGGAATTTCACCACTTCATATCCCATTTCACACAAATGTAAAATGGGATATTCTTCGTATAACACACAAGACTACTTCACTTATGCGGCCTTTTATAAAGTTTCTGGGGCGATGTCGTCTATGGGCAAGAGCGCTTCGCTGGGCTCGTCGACTATCAATGCTACGCGCAAGGGAGTTAACGGGAAAGCCTCTTTGTCCGAGCCACTATCCACAATGGCGCACCCTGAAGCGACTTTCGCCCGTGGTTTCGCATCAGGCAACTTCCATTCTCCTATACGAGCCGCCGCCACATCCTTCCAGAATGCCTCCAAGTCAGCCTGAATGCCTGGAAACCACGCATCATCCTTCTTTACCGTCACTCGGCGCAGCTTCACAACCTCCCATTGATACGCCTCTACAAGAACCCAATCACCCTCTGACACAGGAACAGGCGACTTCGCACCAATCGCAGAATACAAGTAGCGGAGTTCCATTGTCTCAGAATTGCCTTCTAGCGTAATCCAGCCATGAAGCTCTGCTTCTGACAGGGCTTCGCTATCTAATTCCTTGAACTTTACTTCAACAAATTCACATGATGGCCGCCCACAGACCTCCATTTGAAGTTGCATCTGACACCAATAATCAAAGGGGATCTTGTCATTAATGATTCGTGAAGGAGGACACTTAATTTCTACCAAGGTTCCCACTAAGTCTGGCTCCTTTGCGCATTCAGTGAATAATCCATCTGGGCTGGCCGCAACACGAGCCACTGAGCGATGCCGAATACGGCCTAGCTCCTGGATCTTTGCGCCTAGCGTTTCCTCAAGAATCTGTTTCACAACAGGTTCGTAACGAACTCCCCAATCCATGGGTCCAGTATGCTCTCTTCGCAAAGCACCTTGCTTATTTATAACAGGTGCCGATGGATTAGGAACCTTTGACATCACCATGGTTCCCCGTGTTCTACCACCCTTCCATAATGAGGCAATCTCACTCGCCGTGATTAGATTTTTGGTCTCACTATACCACTCCCCCGTGCGTTGCTCAACCTGATTTGTCGTAAGCAACCATCTCCAGTCATCCTTATCTTTTGAAGAAGGAGTCTCTTTGTCTAATGAAGAACAAAGTATAGACTTTCTTACATCTAATACAGAATCTAAATGTTCCGTATCATTATCTACTTGCTCTTTCCATAGTTGTATTGCCGATGAAGCCCATCCCTTGAAGAAGCCCAAATGTGCCTGTAATGGATTCACATCCTCATAAATTCTAAGAAACTCACAGGCACCCTTACGCATTAGATTGACCCTCATTTGCGGCTTCATCGGATTTCATATTTTGTTTTCCCTCAGGCAGTTGAGGCAAATCCTTTTTTCTACGAAATGTAGTTCCAAGCTTCTTATCAACAATACTCGATAACATACGACCATCTGCCGTCTTATGATAAATTAGTCCCTTAATCTCTTGAATTTCTTCCTTATCTTGATCATATACTACACATGTCTTGCTATTCAGAAGTTTCTTTTCAAGAGCTTTTTCAATCTTTACCTTTAAATATTCAGCATCTTCATCAGTCAAAAGAAGACGAGTTCTTTCAGCCTCAACGAAGCTGCGAATGCGATTTAGCCTCAAGCCTCGTTCTAATCTATGCCAGGGGCGCTTATAGGCCTCGCTCGCATTAATATTTAAGAAATTCTCAAGCTCAGCATTTAATCCATATGTGCTTGGACCTTGAGCATCACCTTTCTTAATTCTCCTGGTAGAATTAGCTGGCTGCATTCTATATAGTATTCTCATCATTCTCTTAGCCCTCTCACGGCTTTTACACCACTCCATAAATCAATAAGTTTAGCTTTCCCAAGTGTTACTTCTTCACACTCCTCATACCATCCCCAGTCATCCTTCTCTCCAATTGAATCTCCAACCCAGCAAAATGGACGAAATAAATCGACCTTAGGAATTTCAGCTTCCTTTTGAAGAAATTCAGTCCAAGTATAAAAATTATTTATATCCGTTTTCTCATTTAACTCACAGAACAAAGTATTTCCAATAATCTTACTCTTTCCAAAAAGTCCATTTGGCGTCAAGTAATTATCTTGAATAAATTGCTCAGAACACTTTTCTTCATCTGTTTCCCAAACCGTTTTTCCATTTGAGAGAAAAAGCCATAGTGTCCATAAGGATTTTCCTTCCTGTTGTAATTTATAAGGAAGTATAAGCATCTGTGTAAAAGGTGTCTAAATGGTTTATGTTGCCGAATCTTAGAGGGGATGTATCCTACACCACTTCCTTATGAACCTACAAATTTAACACCATGTTTTGTCCTGCGCAGTCGCCGTGAGGCAAATACAATGGATTCGGCAAATTCTCGTATGGTCAATCATTGGCAGACTGATGATCCACAGATACAGATTTCACGCAGAGATATATCTGGCGCAATTTTTTATATGGACATGAATCCAACGGCATCCCGACTTTACAGAGAGGATTTGAGACAATCTCAGCCGTTCGTTATTCCATCTGGAGAATCTGAGCAAGTTAGAAAGACTGTTTCTATAAATGATAAAATAAATCAAAGTCTCAGCACGATCCAGGGTCTTGATAATAAATACCAGGCAAGTGTTAAAGGGATTGGTTACGGGGATTTGATGGCTGGAAAAATTCCCAAAGAGTCTTCTACAATAAAGGGGATGCGAGATGCGCAGAATGACAAATATAAACTCCTTCTGGCAGAACAAAAGTATATTCAGACAGATTCTTTGAGCGACAATCCTTATTTTAATAAATACGATGTGGCGAGTGATTCACGAAATATCGTGCGTGAATTACGAGCGGCTGTGTCAGAGGATGTTGTGGACAGGGGTATACGAGAATCTCAGCGTTTACTACAGCGAGAAATGGATAGTAGGTGGACACCACAGGGATTCGCAGCTGAGAAGGGGATTGACACCTTGTCGGCTTTTGAACTCATGCGACCCAAGATGAATAATATGGTCAAGCGATACCAATAGGTTCGCGGGCACTGTGCAAGCGATACCAATAGTCTTTTTTTGGATTTAATCAAATCGTAGCTCAATCTGACACTCATGCTTCTGTAGAAGCTTGATTGCCGCCGGCTCACGATTTGTAATACGCTTTCTCGTTTGTGTCTGGCCTGATTGAGCTGTTGTTGTTGTTTGCGCAGTCTGAACAGAATCCCTTGTCGATGGAGTGGTTCTCTGCTTGGTCTGTTCCTTCATTGCCGCATTCATTTCCTTCTCAATCTCTGGCTGATTACTCTTGATATAATTGAGGATGCCCTTCTCAAGTGCCCAGCGAAAGAAGTTGAGCTTACCGACGGTCGTTAGAAAGGCGTCATGTCCAGGGATTTGAAAGGAAATGCGCTCTCTTCTACAAAAGGGATCAAAGAGCTTCTTGGAATAGGCCTTGAGCTGATTCTTGTAATTCATATAAACCACAAATTCCTGACCGTTTAAGATATAGGAAGTGCTATGGGCCTTTGAATAATTCGTGACAAACCAGTCTACGAGACGAAGGCTCACATCACTGGTTCCCTTGAGAAGTTCAATGATCTCATCTAAATCATCACGGCCGCTATAAAAGCGCTGGAGACTTGATATAATGAGTTCCTGTTTACAGTGGATCTTTCTCTTACGAGTTTGAAGATCAGGGCTTATTGTTGGAGTAGCCAAAGGGCTTATTAAAGTATCCATACTATGCTAGACTATGTTTCCCGGAATTCTTAAGCCGAATTATATAAGTAGGGGATTTAGATGGCAGATAGTATTTTGCCACAACCTGAATTAAGAGCACCTATGGAATTCGTCCAAGGTGGAGGCGGGCCTGGCACCCCTAACGCATCGTCTGGAGGATCTGTAGACAGTACATCTGTAGTAGAATCTTTGGGAAGCAGATCTGTAGTAAGCGACTCTGTAGGTAGCGAATCTGTAGAAACTGATGTGCGAGAAGGTATAAATGCTGACAAAACTAAAGCTAAACATGCTAACCTTCTAGCAACTGCCCAACTAAAGGTTCTTACAAATGGATTAACAGTTCGTTATGTTAGTGATAAAATAAAGGATGACATCATGAATCTTAGATTTATTGAGGGAGAACAGGAGCTTTTTGATAAGCATTTGCGCTTCAATAATAAATTTATACTAAACTATATTGGTTCTTCTTCAGATTCTGAGACTTCAACCGAGGGTGTTACAGAGATTACTGATATAGATACAGCATTGTTAAATGGTAATTCAATCGCAGCTGTTGAAGATTGGGTGAAAGCTAAAGCTACAAAACTTAATATTACCTTGGGAGATCAAACAATGACCAAACCTGAAAAAGATTTATCACTAGACGAATATACAGTTTTTGGAGACACTGGCTTACAAAGAATGAAATCAAGTGGCAATGATAATGATTGTCTTATTCACTCATTACTTACTTCGACAAGTGAGACATTTAGAAAAATGGATAAAGGAGGAAAGGATGTAATTGCTAGCTTACTCAGAAGAACAATCTTAGTAAATTTATACGATAGTCTAATTAAAGCAGATCCTAAGAAAGAGGAATTAAAAACAATGAAAAAAGACTTATTGTCTACTCGTAATTTAGATTTAGACATTGCCTCGAAATTCGCAGTAAAATATAATATAAATATTCTTTTGCGTGATAGAGATAGATTTGGTGATAAAAACCCATGGACTATTATAAATGATAGTCCTACAAATAATATTATAATTATATACAATCCAGGAAAGAATCATTTTGAGGGAGTGTCAAACTTAATTGGGAACTATGTATTTGAGTATTCTTTTATAAGTAAATGGGCCGAAAAAATAGTTTTTAAAGATAAAGAAAATTTAGCATGTAAATTTAAAAACGGCGATGATATTACAGATGGCACTGATCAATTTAAAGTTCTTGTAACTGGATTGAAGGATAATGCGTGTAATTATGTTTATGTTATGAATATGAAAGATATAATTGATATAGCCCAGATAAGAAAGCAGGTAGATGCTGGTATATTCATTAAAGAAGCTATTAATCAAGAGAAAGAGGATGTAGAAGAAAGAAAAAGGTTAAAGGGAGATGCTCTAGCACAGTATATTATAGAATATACGCATAAAAAGTCAAGAAAGGATGAGCTTCTTAAAACTTATGTTAATATAGATTCTATTCCTGGTGTTATCAATATAGCAGATAAACTAGGTAACTATAAACTTATAGAAGATACTTCTGCTGGCACTGCTACTGCTTCTAGCCCCTCTGGGGCGTCGCCTGCTGCTGCGCCTGCTGCTTCTAGCCCCTCTGGAGCTTCTCCTGCTTCTAGCCCCTCTGGGGCGTCGCCTGCTTCTAGCCCCTCTGGGGCGTCGCCTGCTACGCCTGGAGCTTCTACCACGCCTGGAGCTGCTACTGCTGCCACGCCTGCTGTAGATGCCAAACCTAATTCTAAGGTTAAAACACCACAAGAGAAATTCTACGACTTCTGGAAAATCTATATCAATGAGGACGGCACTGACGGATTTCACCGTATGACTGGCAGAAACGCAAACGCCATGAAGGCATATCTAGACGAGATAGGAAGAGCTTATGAAGAATATTTATTAAAGAGCGCACTCAGATATTTACAAAGAGAAGAGGATCCTGTGCTATTTGACTCAATTTATGAGAAGCCAAAGGACACCATCTTTGACATGTTTTTTACAGTGGTCAAGGTTCCAATAGATGAAGTTAAGAAAATTGAAAACAAAGTAACTCCTGAAGTGAAAGAGGAGAAATTTACACAAGTTACTAAAAAATTATCAGCATTAGAGGATGAACTCAAAGTTACCTTTTTTGAATATAATACAATATATAACGATATCATTGATAAAATCAATATTATATCTGATCCTCCTGTTCTGGGTATAATTAATACACTAGTGGCCGAATTACGCAAGAATGAGAAAATTCTACATGAAAAGGGAACAGCGGTGTTAAAGCTTGTAAATGAGTATAAGTTAAATAAAATAAAGAAGGAGATAGAATTAAAGAGTGTAACTGACATAAAAGTAAAAGAAGGTTTAACTAAAGAATTAGAATCTATTAAAAAGGTTATAGAAGATTCTAAAGGAATTGAAGGTTATGTAAATAGATATAATACTGCCATTAACTTGGCAAATGAAGTATATATATTGTATAAACAATATGTTGATGTGCCAAAGATAAAGATGACTACTCCTCTAAGAGCTACTTTACAAATAATACAAGATAAATATATAGCAAAAAAGGAGGATTATAGAAAATATATAGAGAATATCGATAATCCTGAATATTCTACTCAGTTTGAGAAGAGTCGCCTGATAAAAGCAGCTGAATCTTCTGAAAGAGCTGAGAAAGCTGAAGAAGCTGCTGCTGCTAAAGCTGAACAAGAAAGAGAGGCGCAGAGAGTTGCTCTGGCTGAAGCAAGAAGTGCTGCTAGAGCTAAGGCGAAGGCAAAGGCATTAGCTGAAGAAGAGGCTCTGGATGAAGAGGAGGAAGAACCTACGCCTAAGCCTAAGGCCAAAGCTAAAACTCCGCAAACTACTCGTAAGAATGGTCGTCCACAAAGAAATATAAAGGCTAAACTTCCAAAGGCAGCGGCAGCAGAAGCAGAAGCAGAAGCAGAAGCTGCTGCGGCAAAAAAAGCAGCAGCGGCAAAAAAAGGAAAACCAGTAAAAAGAAAGACTAGAAAAGCCTCATCTAAACTTTCTCATTGAATCAAGACTAAATACTAAAAATAAACCACTTAATATGAAAAGCGTCACTTCAGCATGAGCATATTCATTGCGCTTTGTCTCTAATTCTTCAAGTCTCGCAAAAAGAGTATCTAATTTCTTCAGCAAAGTTTCCTTCTCATCTTTGCTAAAGGAACTATCCAAGCCACTACGAGCACTGTTCGCCGGGTATGTGTTAAAGAAGCTGCTTTGAACTCCGCCTGGGCTGATCGGTTTCCAGTTGTCATTCAACGAAGGTAATGGCAATGGCCCACCTGTTGCGCTATCGAGGCCCTTTCCACCAAATCCCTTCATGAAATCACTACCCTCAACTGTATATCCACGATTGTCGTTCAAAGCCTTATTGAAATCAGCGAATCCATCTTCTGCGCCCTTTCCAAAATACGATGGAACTGGTTCTCCATAACTCGTACGAGTTGGATCAGTAAGTTCAGATGCTCTTGTAGCCTTCGGAAGGGTTCTGCCTTTTGAACCAATAATATCATCCACCCGTTCGCCAATCAATCCTTTCGTAAGACCATCCTCTTCCTTTATTTGAATAGGCTTGAAATCGGCAAAACCGTCCGTTCTCATCTTTTCAGGTGCCGGCGGAGGGCGTTCGGCCTGTCTGTCTGGGTCCTGCTGTAAAAAGGAAAGAGCCGGCCCCTTACAAGCTTTTGCTTTCTTTCTTTCCTCTTTTCTGGCTATTTTACCAGATTGTTCTGTTGTATCCGGAAATGCTTCTGTGAGAGAACAGCCAGCCATTTCTCACTCTACAAGGAATTGGTAAAATCATAACACCTTTTAGAATGGCCAATGCTGTCGAAGCTGTAATGGTTGGAGGTGCCAAATTCCAAAAAACCTTCTTAGATTGGTCAAGGCAATCAACACAGCTCTTTTTGAGTGTTCTCATAGTCATTCTTGTTGTCTGGATTACCTTCGCCGATAAACTCTCGCTAGTGGCTCGCTGGCAACTATCATCCACGGTCGGCAGATTGCTCCTCTTGTTATTGCTCTATATCATCTATATTCTTGGAGGCTGGGAGCTTGCCTTCATATTCACAGTAGCCATTGCCATAACATGGGCATCGAAGCCTCTCCTAAAGCCCCTTGATGTTAAAGAGGGTTATTCAGAAATTAAGGAATCCAAGGCCGGCCCTCATAAATGGTTTGTGGAGATGGTGCTTCACGAGAATCCTATGGCCGTTGTAGAAGATCGAGTTAAAACAGAGGCCGTTCAGGATAATGATTCTGCTTCTACAACAAGAACTAGCCGCTAAGTAGATGTCTATAGACACAAACTTAAAAATAGGTATTATCCTATGCCTTTTCCTATGGAATGTCCTTGTGTCAACTCGTCTTGAGACGCCATATCCAGAAAGTCTCGTTGAAGTCTATGCGCTCCCTTTTACACGAATCTTATTACTTGCCCTAGTGATTCTATCTGCGGTCTGGTGTCCCACAGTTGGAATCATGGCCGCCCTTGCGTTTGTATGTCTTGGAGCAGATGTTATATTTTTGACGCGCAGAGGTTAGATGAGCTTTCCGGCTGCCGCTGCAACAGTAAGCCTAGGTTCAGCAGTAGCAAATCCACTAGATCTTGTTATGGCCAGTGTAAACAGCAATCCTTATTTCATTGGACTTATGATGTTACTTCTAAATTTGGGAGGTCGCTTCTTAGCACTTGAAATCAGTAAGGATCAGGAGAAATTCTTGAGTCATCCTGTGGTGCGTAGATTCTTCCTGTTTGCCGTGCTTTTTGTAGGAACACGAAATCTTATAATCGCAGCAGGTCTAACAGTAATTGTAATTATAATGCTCGGCTACTTATTCAATGAGAATTCTGAGCTATGCCTTTGGCACAGTTGTATAAATAAGCCTGATCCACCTCTAAAGCAGGAGGGATTTGTAGGTCTAACACCCGAAGAAGGCATGATACTTAAGAGACTACAGGAAAAACAAAATGCCTCTACCTCTGAATCTAAGGAAAGGGTTCCAGAAAAACCACAGACAACTGCGGCTAGTTTATATAGTTCCGCTCTAACACAGATTGCCTCTTAATTTAATAGGGTTTATATTAGAAATGCAATCATATATGCTTAATATAAAGTTTCCAACTACAGATAAAACCGTGTGTTTCAGATTGAAATATAATAATTCATATGGATATTCTAATATGCGAACTGCCCTGCCAGGTTCTGACGATATAATTTATAATGATGGTGCGATTAGTCTAAGTTCTGGAACACCAAATATTATTACATATAGTGAATTACTTGTATTACCTATTGACGAATCGCCAGAATACGGATTTTTCAAGATACGATTCATGGCAGATTGGTCATTCCTATCAATATATAATGACGAAATGACAGCAACAACTCCTGGTTACACTCCATATACAGATTCTTCTATAGTATTATTTACTTTTACAACGAGGGCATTTGGTGTAATAACAGAGTTATATGCTAATTCCTCTCCCACATATTGTCAAATAGAAGGGGTCATTACTGTTATATCTAATATCTGTTTCCTAGGAAATACTCCTATAAATACAGATCAGGGTACAATTAATATTGAATCTCTTGTTAAAAACGAAAATACTATAAAGAATAATAAGATTGTTGCTATTGCGAAAATCTTATCAAGTGAGGAAGAATTAATAGAATTTGAAAAAGATTCTATTGAGAAAAATGTTCCATCCGTGAAAACAATACTCTCACCTTTACATAAAATTTTATACAAGAATAAGATGGTTTGTGCTAAAAGTGTTCCTGAAGGAAAGAAAATTCCATATGAAAACCAGTTTTTGTATAATATTGTCTTAAAAAAGTATGCGAATATTCAGGTAAATAATATGACCACTGAGACATTATCTCACAGTAATAAAATCGCAGATATGTTCAGATAAAATGCTCATGCTCAGAGCAATTCACTATGGAGACGCACTGGCGATTCCATTTTTTCTTTTGTTGGCAGAATACTTTTATTTAAAAGAAAATAAAAGTATTATGGAATATTTTTTCTTGGCTTTTATAACCTTCTGTTTTTTCATAGATCTCTTATTTACATATATGTATGCGCCTGAACTTCTTGGCTATGTTTTTATTCTTACCTTAGGCGTCCAGGCTTACTGTATTTCCAACGGGTGGCTGGGCCCGCTTGCGTCTAGGGCGTAGAGTTCCCGTCGCACCTGTTTGCGCTGATTCAGCCTGGCTCTCAGCGACGGACATAGATGAGCTCATGACAGCGGCAACCGCCGGCTGTGTAAGAACTCCCGTGGCCGTCTGGAATGTTGACGCCGCCTCCGCACGACGAGCATTGTCAAAGGCTCTTAGGATGTCATCGACCTCACCGCCTGTTGGGCCGGCCATCTCTCTGCGAGCTGAGCTTCTCTGTGGCTGATCAGGCATTGGTGGAGGGGCAGCTGAGGCTCCAAAGAAGCCGCCGGTCTGTGATGGAGGAGGTCCTCCATTTCCTGAAGGACCAAAGGGTCCGCCATTGCCAGAATAGCTGGGTCCCTGAGGCATTTGCATTGGCATTTGAGGAGGCTGGACTCCCATGGCCATGCCCATGAAATTACCAAAGCCAGGGCCCGCCTGCGCCGCCGCAGCTGCCGCCATCTGACGAGCGAGTTCAGGGTTCTTCTTTAACACATCATCCATTGACGGCATCTTTGATCTGAAAAAGGAATTGCTCACATGGCACATGAAACCTGAACCACCAACCGCCATGATGAGGCGCATCTCAGGTGACATCTTGCCACGGTCCTTGTATTTGTCATAAAGTTCCTCAAAGATTTCATCGAAATCTTCGACATTCTCGTGAACAGTCTCTGACCATCCATCAAGCTTCAAGTCAAAGGGGTCAAAGCGGCCATTGAGCCACTCCATACCTGTAATAGCACCCATGAGCATCTGGCGCTGGAACTTGATACTTGTCTCAAGCTGACGGGCATCCACTAGGCGGAAATACTCCGTCTTGACCTCCTCTAGCGAATTGTCCATCGTGTACTTGCGTGACACGGGGAAACCCTTCGCCTCAAGGCGCTGTAGCTTGTTCAAGTAATCAGTCTTCTCCTTCTTCTCAGCATCAGGGTCTCTCGCAGGGGAGGCAAGCTGGATGCCGGGGCCGGTTGAGCTCTGAGAATTTCCAAAGATTCCTTCACGATTGACAGACACATTTACAGGTGGGCCGCCGAAATTGTTCATCTCAATTGGCTGTGAATCAAAGCCACCAAGTGAAATAGGCTCAAGTGGCTCTAATGGCGTCACCTCAATGCCGCCAAGATTGCCACCGCCAAAGCTCACCTGAGGAGCCTGAGGCTGCGGGCGCGGCGGATACTCGTTTTGAGAGGGCATTGTGAATGTTCTTTGTCCTTGGGACTGGCCCCCGCCTTGCCCACTTCTCTTGCCAGGATTCATTAATAGATCGAGGCCAAGATCATCGGATAGATCGCCTAGTTCAATGACGGCCCCCTCGTCCATCCGGAGAGATTCCCCTCCTAATGCAACTCGTTCCATATCTGCGATAGACACGGACATCTCCTTCTTCGCTGTGTCCCCCTTTTAGGTTAAAGTAGATTACGCAGAATCCATTACCATGCATAGGCAATCGGCAAGATCGCTACGTTTGCTCTGCTTGCTGAACCAAGAACCATCTCTACCATCTGCGCACCCAAGGAGAATCTTTCCCCCAGCAAGGCCTTTAACAATGCGTTCCTCAGAAGCGTTTTTACGGTCTGAATAACCTTCATCTCCTTTCTTTTCGCCAGCAGTTTTTCTTCCAGCGTGGACGAGACGAAGCTTTGGCGGCTTTTGCCCAGGTCCAGACAAAATATCCCGCAAAGTTGCGAAAAGCATCATCTGAACGCTTTTCATAACGGGATTCTTAAAAGCCGGCTGATTCTCCAGTAAAATTTCCGTACAACTGGCGAAAAGTTCTCGGTTGGCCAGAACAACTTTTCGAAGTCCATCGTGTAAATCTTCTAATTCGACTTTTTTCACCACAGATTTTTCCAGCGGGAAAGAAAACTTCCCACGCAAGTATTCTATAGCCAAATCTTTGTTTTTAAATTTTTCTCCTGCAGCTAATCCTTTTAAAACTGCTAAAGAGGGAATTTTCTTAAGTAAATTTCCACTCAAATCTCGCAACGCCGGTTTTACACAATGACGAACGCAGAATAATTGATCGCCGTGCCGATAAGTTGCCTTCGCCTTACAAGAAATACATTTCCCAGCCGCGGCGTCCTGTTCAGCCGTGCCTCCAGAGATCAAATTCTCATTTGACCAACCACGAACCGTTGTGTTGCCAGATAAATCTCCACAACACCATGCGAGATTCTTAATACCTATGTCAAAGGCAAGGACTCTCTTCATTCTATAAGATCAATAGCCTCACCCTTAGATGCATCTTTAGAGATTCCGGTTTGCGCTCGGCACTATGAACAGATTTAAATACACTTATAAAGTAAATGGAAACGGAAAGATACTTTTTGAATATTATCAACACTTTTCACGGAAAGGGTCCCGTGAAGGAAAAGTTCAATACCTTTGACACATTATCAGAAATTCGTTCACTTTGGGAGGATAGACTTGTAGATGCCTTTAATGCTATGAGTCTTAACGAAGGTTTTGCGAATCCTTCTGAAAAAACGAATTTCTTGACAATGATCTATACTATCATGGTGACTCTAGCAATAGGCTTCCTAATCGGTGTTTTTATCATCGCCTTTTCATCATTCAATATGTCGTGGGCCTATAATAAGGCTCTCGGCAAATCAGATTTAGAAACTTCTTACTGGGCGACTCTATGTTTTATCTTTTTCATCGCCTATTTTCCATATTATGGCATTATCCTACAGCCACTTCGTATCAAATCACAAGACAGTATGACAGCTGTTCTTGCTGGAATGATCACGCCTTTCATACAAGTAGGCCTGCCAACATGGCAATGGGCATTTTCTGGAGTTTTTAATACATAGACTCTTTCGCTTTTTCTCGATAAATTCCACGAACTGAATTTCTTCCACCCTCCTGAACCTGTGTCAAAGTGTGCTTGGCAGGGTTTAGGATTGAGGCCGATTTGGCTGAAAATGTTCCAAACAAGGAAGGAACCGCCTCTAGACGAACTGTGCCTACTCCGTTTTCATTAGCTGGACGAATCTTACACTCGGTCGTGCTACACTTTACATACTCAGCCGCCGGCATTTCAGTTGTTCCGTCATATGATAGTCCCGCACCAGTATTAATAGCCTGTCTCTTTCTAGCCTGGCTCATAATGCTCTCCGCATTTCTTTGCATGAACATACGAGTTGCGAACTGAGAGCCCGCTGGCACATTGACTTCGCAGCGAGAACGATAATCTGTAACTAAACGACCGTCATTCATTGGTGCGGCCCAACCAGGATATCTGTTGTCCTGTGTTGGAAGCGACTTTGTCTGTTTTTCGGGAGTTCGCTCAGAGTTGCGTATATCAACCAGCATCGTTGGAGGCTGGCTGAAAAACCAAGGTGATTGCGGCTCACGGAACCCGTTGATATCCATCTAGATTATAGGCCGTTTTCAAGCTCAACGGAGAACCCTCCATCTAAGTCGCCAGGCTGAGTTGGGAGGGGCTGGGGGGCCGCCTCTTCAGAAGAGACACGAACACCGTTATTCTTCAAGAATGCGATGATCTCACGCTTCTTTTCAGGGGCACCAGTAAGATTTCTCTCCTTGACAAGCGCCTTGAGCTCCTTGGCGCTCATTGACTCATAGTTGACATCAACAGATGTCTTCTTCTCAATATTCATTGACCGGAGTAGTTCCTCGGCATCAGCTTCTTCTGACTTTACAGTCGCATGAGCCAGAC
>Ga0247722_10000812_pt1 | contig 18158 bp, 13 predicted proteins | sample MSEWelMarce3H_FC_FD_189094 | JGI IMG/M metagenome (GOLD analysis project Ga0247722, IMG submission 189094) | Subsurface sediment microbial communities from gas well in West Virginia, United States - MSEEL Well Study Marcellus 3H_FC | ecosystem: Environmental > Terrestrial > Deep subsurface >... | reverse complement strand
TGCTGTCCACGCAAGCGTTGCATCCAAGAGCGCATGCACAGTGACTGGCACTGCCATCGGCGAAATATTCAGGGTCTGTGAAGCAGTCGGAACCCGGGGCCAAAGCGCAGGATACCCGCGACAGTGCACACCGAAAATCTGACTATTCTGTTTGTTGATATCGCTGGCTTTACCGCCACCACGAATCGGCAATCGCGCCGGCAAAATGCTTCATTGCTGCAAAATTTTGAAAGCCTGCTCAAACCACAAATTAAAAAATTCTCCGGCCAGCTGGTCAAATCAATTGGTGACGCCTTACTGCTGAGTTTTCGCTCGCCGACCGATGCGATGTTATGTGCCTGCCGCATGCAAGATCGCATGGCATGGTATCGCCAGCAACATCCCGACGAACATCCGATCGTGATCCGCATCGCCGCCCATCTCGGAGAAGTGCGGATCGCCCGGCACGATATTTTTGGCGAAGCGGTGAATCTGGCGGCCCGGATTGAAGCCGTCACGCCGCCTGGTGAAATTTATCTGTCGGAAGCTGTTTATCTGGCGATGAATAAAACTGAGGTGATGGTACAAAGTGCTGGCCAGTACCAACTCGACGGCTTTGATCATCCGCTGCACTTATACAAAGTCCAACAAGACCCATCTGTCGATTTACCCTTTGGCTCGCTGCAAGCGGAATTATTGCCGGCCTATGCCCAAAGGCGCTGGGCCGCGCTGGCATTGCTGCCGCTGCTGGGTCTGGGCGCTGTGGCAACTGTGTATCTGCGGGACCCGCCATTGGATCCGGCAACGTTGCCGGCCGCGACTATTCGCAGTAGCCAGTACGTGACGCTAGACCTCAATGCGATTAGTGATAGCCAGCTCCCCGCTGAACACCGTTTTGGTCTGCGGCAAGCGCTAGAACAGGCGATCCAACGGCTCCCTGGGTTATATCTGGCCACTGATGATGGACCAAGCCAAACGGATTACAGTCTGCGACTAAAGCTGGACACGCGGGTGTTTCCGGCGCCAGCCGAATTGCAATTTACACTGGAGCGGTCAGCGACACCGGCGAAGCTACAGTGGGCTATTCAATGGTCCGGGCAGCAACAGCAGCAGACCCTGCATCAGGTGCAACAACAACTGATCCAATTATTGAGTCAGGCCAGTGGTATGCCTGCACTCAGTCAACCGATGCCGGACTTTGACGTGCCGGACAGCTTTTATCAGCAGTATCTGCAGGCCAGCCAATGGTTGCGGCAAGGGGAACAAAGTCAAAATCCGCAGCTACTAGTGCAAAGCCGGGATCAGCTGCAACGCATCGTCACCGCATTGCCGGAATTTCGCGCTGGCCGGCAAGCGTTGTGCAACACGCTGCTTCATCTGTTTGAATGGCGGGAAGACCAATCGCAACTGACGGCTGCAGCGTCACATTGTCAGACGCTGGTGCAAGGCCCGGCAGATAGCGATGACTGGCTGGCCTATGGCCGCTGGCTAGCGCTGCGACAGGATAAACAGGCTGCCAGCAAAGCCTTATTACAGGCATTGTCGACCAATCCAAAATCCGGCCAGGCCTATGCCCTACTGTCGCGTTTGTATCTGAAGGATAACCAGCCACTGGAAGCGGAACTGGTGCTGAAGCGTGCAGTGTCACTGCAGCCGGACTATTGGCCAGCGATCCAACTGATGGCGGTATTTCAGCTTGAACAGGGTCAGCTGCAGGCAGCGGTTGCCAATTTTCAAAAAGTCGTCCTGCTCGCCCCTGATAACGCCATTGCGTTGACCAATCTCGGCTCCGCCTATTTGTACAACGGCCAGTTGCAGGCGGCAGCCGATACCTATAAAGCGGCACTGCAAATTCAACCCGAACCTTTTATTCAGGCCAATCTGGCCACCGTTTATTATTACCTCGGGCGGCTGCAGGAAGCGATTACCCTGTATCAGCAAGCTTTGAAAACCAGTCCTGATGAATATGAATTTCACGGCAATATTGCCGATGCGTACCGGCAGAACCAACAAACCGATGAAGCCCAGCTGCATTACCAGCTGGCGTTACAGGCGCTGGCACAAAAGCCAACGCTGACAGCTCGTGAGCTGGCATTAAAAGCCCACTATTTAAGTGCGTCCGGCGACAGCATCAACAGCCAAAAGCAGATCAGCCTCGCACTGCAACAACAGCAAAACAATGCTGAAACCTGGCTGCTCGATGCGTTGATGAAAGCGCGTCAAGGTGATAACCCCGCAGCGTTGCTGTCAGCAAAACAGGCGGTTCAGCTCGGCTTTCCGGCGAAATTACTGGCGGTAGAACCCGATCTACGCGCACTGGCAGATGATCCACAATTTCTGGCGTTACTCAGTCAATGACCACCTATTAATCACAAGAAGGACGGGACCATGAAAAAAATATCGATGCAGTTATTACTCAGCAGTGTGCTGTTGTGCAGCTGGGGCGCTATTGCTAAGTGTGACAAAGATCGGGAAAGTCAGACCATTGAAATCAGCCGCAGCGGCGATACCATCGTGGTGGAGAACAAAGAACTCAGTCAAAAATGTGTGGTAAAAAACAACAAACGGCATGACGAGAATACCGGCTCGCAGGTGGTGTGGTTGTTTCGGGATATCCCTTGTCCAAAAGGCCATTGCCGGGTGGAATTAGACGGCAATCCGGAGTTGGATAAAGAAGTGTTTAAATGCGACATTGGCAATGAGCAAAAAAGTCGTTGCCGGTTAAAAGTCAATAAACTGAAAAAACACTGCCGCAGCATTGACCCGGGCGACAATAAAGAAAGCTGCGAATTTAACTACCGGATTTGGGTCGGTGATCAGGAAATCGATCCGACCATTATTATCCGGCCACGGCCGATGGCGGAGTAACACGCGGCATTTAAGACATCAACAGCCAGCAGCAACAGCCCGCCAAGCAGTCTATGGCTGCGAGCTGTTACGGCGGGCTGTTGTGTTTAATTAATCACGGATGTCTGTACGCAGCAGATTTTGTTGTAGGAATTCCTGTTGGCGTGGATCACGGATCGCCAGACCATCGCTTTGCAGTGGCGCGGCAGCCAACGTGGCTTGTTGGGCTGCTGCTTGCTGTGCCGCCGTCACCACCGGACAACTATTGGTATTGGCATAGCTCAAGGCGGTTTTCAGCATGCCTTCTTGTGGGTCACCGAGTGGTTTACTCAAATCGTCCACGGCGGCACAGCCTTTTACATCGGCGGCAAATGTTGGTGCCGGCGTTGGGTTAAAGCCTGCGGCATAGTCGCCAAAACCTTTTGCATTAATGCCACTGAATTGAATGGTGAAATAGGTCGTGCCGCAATTGTCTGTCGGGTAAAAACCATACGGCTTGCCGCAGGTTTTACCGCCGACTTGGATCACTTCAACATCGATGCCCCGCAGCGCGTTGATAAAGGCTTCACTGGCAGAACAGGTGTCAGCACTGGTCAACACAAACACGCGATTTAAACTCAAACTCGGTAGCGATTGATTGGTAAAACGACCCGCGGTGTAGTCAATTCCACGGTTGTAAAAAGCCGTTGGCGTTAACGTTTCACCGGTAACCGGATCCGTTGTTGGATACTTGTCATTAAATTGCAGTTTTTCAAAATAGCGCGATTGGATTTGGTTCGGACCGCTCACCATATAGCCAAATTGTGATGCAAGGGCCAACAACCCACCGCCGTTATAACGCAAGTCCACCACCAGCTCATTCACTGCCGCACTGCGGAACTGCTCAACCGCATCAATTAGCAGGGGCTGCGCCGCCGCAATATGAGTATTAAACTGCAGATACCCGACTTTTTTACTGCCGCTGGTCAGCACTTTGACGTTATGAACTGGCACTGTAGCGACATCGGCAGAGACTAAGGTGATCGACTTGCGATTGCCATTGGCATCCAGCATGGTGAACTGATGACTCTCGCCGGCTTTGGCCGGAAACAAAGCCGCATTAATGGTATTGACCCCAGCTTGGGTGTTGTCGTTCACAAAATCAACACCGTCGACTTCGAGCAATTTCGAACCGCGGGTTAATGCAGCCGTTGCGGCTGGGCTACCAGGCTCAGTGAAAGCCACTGTCAGCTGACGAGGTGGTTTTAACGCAGCAAATACCCAATCAATGCCGTAACCACTTTTGACTGCTGACTGTGTTTCTTTTTTATACTCCGCAGTATCTTGCGAGAAGTGGAAATTGTCTTTCAAACCACCGGCATCGGTCTTATTCGTGCTTTTCAGTTGGGCAAAGTAGTCTGAAGTGGTGAAAGTAGTTGGGTCGAGATCTGGCAACTCTTTGTACCATAAGTAGGTCCTATTGCTCCAAGATCGCATCCACAGTTTTTCATGCATCGCATCGCCGACTTTATCCGGATAAGCGCTGCCGCTAAACGGGTCAATCCCCGTGCGGGGTGCAGCACAAAGATTTTGCAGTGTCGATTCGGCGGCATACTGACCGGCAACCCAGGTAGGGTTTGTTGGTGTTGTGGTGCCGGTTCCCGGTGTTGTGCCTGTAACCGGTGCGCTGCCAGCCGATGTATCACCACCGCCACAACCACCTAACAGGGTCAGACTCACGAATACAGCGCTGCTGCATAACCACTGTTTCATAACTCACTCCTGATCTTGTAGTTCCATTATTGCTCTGGACGAAGGATAACAAAAAGTTACGAAAAAAGTTAATCACTTGCTTTAAATCAACGAAGCTTATTTTGACACGCCATTTAGTTGCAAAAATAGCCAAAGTTTCCCACACTGCAGACTGGTGATTTGCAAGGAGCATCGTAATGACCAGTCTGGCCCCTAGCCAAATCCAGCAATTGTTTCAGGACGAAGGCAGCGTCAGTCAACGCTTAGCCACACTGCATGACAGAGTGCTACAAACCATGCCTGCCGTCAGCAGAATTGCTTGCGCTTTATACGACCACTCCAACGACCTACTGAAAACCTTCATCAACAGCACCCTAGAAGGGCAAGCTATCAAAGGTTATGAAGCCAGACTCCAGGATTGTGGTGATCTGAAAGCCTTGGCTACAAATGGCAATTGCCGAGTGCTTGATAATATCCCTGAACAAATCCACCCCGGTAGCTTGCACTCCGATTGGTTGTTGTCGCAGCCATATCGCAGCTCTTTTACTGTGCCTATGTACGATAACGGCGGATTTTTGGGTTTTATCTTTTTTGATTCAGCGCAATCTGGCTATTTTGATGCGCGGGTGCAACGCGACCTGCTGTTGTACTGCAATCTGATCAACATGGCGTTATCAGCCGAATTGACCGCCGTCCGCGCCGTTCTGGTATCGGCACAGGTTGCTCGGGAGTTTGTCGATTTACGTGATTTTGAAACCGGTGCACATCTGGAACGGATGGCGCAATATGCTCGGCTTATTGCCAAGGCGGTGGCAGATGAATATCAGCTCAGCGATGAAACGATTGAACACATTTATTTGTTTGCGCCACTGCACGACATCGGCAAAATCGGCATTCCGGATCAGATCCTGCTAAAACAAGGCCCACTGACAGCCGATGAACGCTTGTTCATGCAAACGCATGTCGAAAAAGGCGAGCAACTCATGCACAAGGTGATTGGAGATTTTGGTCTACACCATTTGCCAGATTCTCAGATCATGCACAATATCGTCGCCTGTCATCATGAGTTTGTTGATGGTTCTGGCTACCCGCGTGGCTTGCGTGGTGACGAGATCCCAATTGAAGCACGCATTGTGACTGTTGCAGATATCTTCGATGCCCTAACCAGCCTGAGACCTTATAAAAAGCCTTGGAGTGTCGACGAGGCGCTGCAGGAACTAAGGCGAATGGCCGGCAAAGGTCAATTAGACCCGCTTTGCGTCGAAGCGTTGGCCGGCCAACTCGCAAAAGCACAATGGATTGTGCAGCATTACGTAGATAAGTAACCTGAGACTGCAACTCAGGTTACTGAATAGTCCCCTTCTATAATCATCGATGTAGCGACCTGTTACAAAAAGGTCAAATAAGATGGTCGTCAATCAACCAAAACTGCATTAGCATCAGTGCATCGCAGCCACAGAAATGGAGATTTTCAGATGCAGCGCCTGCAACAACTGATCACTGAGTTCAGCCGGACCGATCAGGTGGATCCAAGTCAAAGTATTCTTAGTAAACATCAAAAAATGGCGTTAAACCCATTCCGATTTTTACGTGGCAGTTCCGGATTGTTTTATGCGGATATTCAATCAGGTCTGCTCAAACTGCCGCCCGCACTGGTTCAACAGGTACCATTCACCACCGTAATGGGGGATTGTCATATCTCCAATTTCGGCTTTTTTACCGAAGATGGCAGCTATGGCGAGCGGGTTATTTTCGCGCCAAACGATTTTGACGACGCCTGTATTGGCCCCGCCGTTTGGGATTTAAGCCGTTTTATGGTCAGTTTACTGCTGGCTGTCGACTACTGTGAGGGGCTGAATAGCGGTCGTTATGCCAACGACGATGCGATTGAATTGGCTGGGTTAAAAGCTGCCAGCCACAGCGATGCAAAACAGGCCGCGATCAGCTTTTGCCAAAGTTACCTGCAGTGCTGTGCCGAAGTGGTAAAAGATCCGGAATTTCGTTTTAGCACCCAAGACGATTTTCCAAAACAGCATGTGTTAAAACCATTCCTGAAAAAAGCTATCAAACGTTCCGCCGCCGGCACCGATTTTCTGCATAAAAGTACACTGGCTAAATCTGTCGACTTCAGCGCACGCCCGCTGCGGTTTAAAACTGTGGCTGGTAAATTCAGTCCGATTGAGCCCACGCGTTATGCCGAGTTAAAACACGCATTTGCGCCTTATGTGCACGACGAAATTTTGGATATTGTCACTAGACACGGCGCTGGCACCGGCTCACTGAATATGCAGCGCTTTTATTTACTGGTTGGGCCGTCCACCATTTCGACCAATGCAGATTTCGCACTGTGTCAGGTGGTTGAAGTGAAGCAACAGCGTCGATCTGCGCCACTATTTTTCTTTGCGGAATTAAGCCCGGTCAACCGGCTGAATGACGCCCACTTAACGGTAGATTGCCAGCGTCTGATGCAGCGCCGACCGGACTCAGTGTTAGATGAAGTACAGTTTGAAGGCGCGCATTATCTGGTTCGGTCGCTGCATCATGCCAACGTTGATGTCGACCCTGAAGACGTCTGTTTACACGCAGAAGACCCGGCAAAAGCGCTCAGCCAATTCGCCGCGGCCTGTGGCCATGCTTTGGCGCTGGCACACAATAGAGCAGATCGGCGCTCGGCTAACTTCGCACGGCACATGCAAAATGCGCTGAGTACGCAGCAAGATGCATTATTACAAAGCTGCATCGACTACGCAGCTCAACAGCAGCAGGACAGCCAATTACTGGCCGATCTGTTACAGCAAACCTTACAGCGGATCGAGCGTCAATAATAACCGAGGTATGGTCCCGGTGGGTGAGCGATGCCACACCGCCGGGCAAGCTTTTTGTGGCCAAGCCGAGCCTTTGAGCAGCGCACAGTCGCCGATTTGTAACTGATTAACTGCATCAGTCAGTTCAGGTCCAGCGCGCCATTCTGTGGCAGGTCCCGCATAAGTGACTAATAGCCGCAACGCGATATGGTCAGTATGAAAACGCGGACACATGGGCTGGCTGAGCACTTTTAGTCGCAAACCAATGCTGTCGGTATCCATCAAACACGCCAGCATATCCGCCTGTAAGTAGATATCATCGCGCAGCGCGGCACTGCCCGGCAGATCCGGCACGGCGTTTTGCAGCAACTGCGGCAGATCAGCCAGCGCAACCTGCCGCTGCAAGGCAAAACCAGGAAGTTGCTGGCATAACTGCGCAGCACAATCGAGCAGCTCAGCTGGCAAGGTGCGCTGCCACACCGCCAGATTGACCGCAGGCTGGAAAATACGACTCAAAACCTGCGCGCTGTCACTGTGACATGTCTGTGCCGCCAACGCGGTAAAGTTAGTCAACATCGGGGGCCTGGAACGGATTATCGTATTGACGCCATGCCAACGGACCGGCGGCATATTCCTCGCTCGTTAACAAGCAATACTGCAGCTGACTGCGCATCGCATCTTGGTCTAAATTCTGACCGATAAACACCAGCTCCTGCCGGCAATCGCCAAAATCACCCGCGAACTGCGCACGGATCTCCGCCACACTCTGCTCATCCTGCGGCCAATCGGCGGTCGGAACGGCAAACCAAAATAAGCCAGCCATGCCGTAGCGCGCAATGCCACCCGCTTGATGCCATTGCCATGCAAAATCAGGTGCAGCCGCCAGCCAGAAATAGCCTTTTGAGCGCAGTAAACGGCCTTGCGGCCACTCTTGATGGAAAAATTGATGCAGTCGTGCCGGATGAAACGGCAGACGCGACACAAAACTGAAGCTGCTAATGCCGTACTCTTCGGTTTCCGGCTGGTGCTCGCCCCGCAATACCTGTAACCAACCCGGCGCTTGCTGGGCTCGCTCAAAATCAAATAAACCAGTGCCCAGCACTTTATCAAGTGCGACTTGCCCTTGCTGGCTGTATTCAATCCGTGCGGTGGGATTGAGCTGATGTAACAGGGCGCGAAGTTCAGCTAATTGTTCCGCACTGACCAAATCTGTTTTACTGACGACTAACACATCGCAAAACTCGACCTGATCAATCAGCAAATCAGCGACAGTGCGATCATCGTCATCGCCCAGATGCTCGCCGCTGTCTTGCAACATCTGCGCACTATAGTATTCCGGCAGAAAATTCACTGCATCCACCACCGTGACCATGGTGTCCAATCGGGCAACATCAGCGAGTGTTTGGCCGTCTTTGTCGGTGAACGTAAAAGTTTCGGCAATCGGCAGCGGCTCGGAAATACCCGTGGATTCAATGACGAGATAATCAAAGCGGCCTTCGCGCGCCAGCGCTTTTACTTCCAGCAATAAATCTTCCCGCAAGGTACAACAAATACAGCCGTTACTCATCTCGACTAACTTTTCTTCGGTCCGATTAAGCTGAACGTCTTGCTGAATGGTACTGGCGTCGATATTCAGCTCACTCATATCGTTGACGATCACGGCGACCTTCAAGCCTGCCCGATTTTGTAGGATGTGATTTAACAACGTGGTTTTACCGGCGCCCAAAAAGCCAGATAAAACAGTGACAGGTAATAATGGCGCTTGTGTAGACATTCGGCGACTTCAACTTTTCAGATATGTTATATTATAACAATAATAAACTGGATACTAGCCTGACTCAGCTTGAAGTACATTCGGGTGCCTTGGCTGACGCGATTCCCTGCTGCGGCTCTACACAGCCGCGTATTCTGCGTTAAGATGGCTGTTTTGGCCTGAAGGATTCTGCATGGAACAGCTTTTTCACTGGTTTGATTTGATGGGCATCGGCGTCTTTGCCGTAGCAGGCACATTGGCGGCTTGGCGCAAACAAATGGACGGCTTCGGCGTCATTGTGCTGGCGACAGTCACCGCTATTGGCGGTGGTACCATTCGTGACCTGATCTTGGATGTGCCAGTGATTTGGTTGACCGACAACAGCTACTTTTATGCAATTTTTGCCGCCACTGCACTGACCATTTTATTGGTCCGAAATCGATTAACCATTCCAAATAATGCCCTGCAAATCGCCGATGCGATTGGCTTGGCTTTTTTTGTCGTGATGGGCGCGCAAAAAGCGCTCGCCTATGGCACTTCGGATTTTGTTGCCATCATGATGGGCACGATGAGCGGGGTTTGCGGCGGCATGATCCGCGATGTGCTGTGTCGCGAAATTCCATTGGTGTTTCGTGGAGAGCTATATGCCGTCACCTGTATCTTTGGCGGGCTGGTTTATACCCAATCGTTAAATCTGCAGATCAGTCCATTGCCGGCAATGCTGGCTGGGATGTTGGCCTGCCTGCTGCTGCGCTTGGCCGCGATCCGCTGGCATTTAACCATCCCGGTATTTGGTCGGCGCGGCAGGATCAGCAAATAACCACACATCCCGCTGCAGCACGCAATAAAAAAGCCCGCAATCGACTTGCGGGCTTTTTTCTCACTCAACATCTGATGCCGTTATGGCAGGTTTTTATGCAAAACCACTGGTTGAGATTTCTTGCGCAGGCGGATGTTAATCATTTCCACCACACAAGAGAATGCCATAGCGAAGTAGATGTAGCCTTTTGGCACGTGCGCATCAAAACCTTCCATCATCAGGGTCACACCAACCAGGATCAGGAAAGACAACGCGAGGATCTTAATGGTTGGATGCTCGTCGACAAAATCACCAATCGGTTTAGCAGCAAACATCATCACCGCGACCGCAGCAATAATGGCTATCGCCATAATTTCGATATCATTGACCAAACCAACAGCGGTGATCACCGAATCCAGCGAGAACACAATATCCAAGATCATAATCTGAATAAGTACCATCATCAGGCTGTTCGCCACCATTTTCGGTGCGCTTGGGTCTTCTTGCGCGCCTTCCAGGCTGTGGTGAATTTCTTGTGTCGATTTCGCCAATAAGAACAAACCACCACCAATCAAGATCACATCCCGACCGGAAATATCATTCCCAAGCACAGTGAACCAAGTTTCGGTTAAACCCATCACCCAAGAGATGGAGAATAACAGCGCCAAACGGGCAAACATGGCCAGACCTAAACCGAGACGACGAGCGAAGGCCCGTTGTTTTTCCGGTAAACGTGCCACTAAAATTGATAAAAAGATAATATTATCAATACCTAAGACAATTTCCAGCGCAGCCAGAGTTCCTAGCGCAATCCAGGCCTCCGGGCTCGCAATCCACTCAAACATAGTCATCTCACATCTTTAACTAAAAAACTGACGAATAGTTTACTTGCGAAGTCGGAGCCTGCCAAACAAAACGTGACATTTCAGGCCCCGCGGCCAGTGCGGGAAGTACTGATACCAGACCGATGAATGGCGATACAAAGCCGCCCCTGCTCTGATATGCTGGTTTTTTCAACTATTTCAGGAACGGTGTTATGCGTATTTTTCCTCTTTCGACGCTTTGTTTGGCCCTGCTTAGTCTGAGCTCTCAAGCTGCCGTCACTGCCACAACTGCATTACCGCAATCCGTCGCCGCAGACTACCAGCAACATTTAAGCGCGCTGTTTACCCATTTTCACCAAAATCCGGAACTGTCCCACATGGAGTTCAATACCGCGGCGCGGCTGGCAAAAGAGCTGAAAGCCGCGGGTTTCGAGGTGCATACCGGCATCGGTAAAACCGGCGTGGTCGCGATCCTGAAAAATGGCCCCGGCCCGTTGGTGATGATGCGGGCCGATATGGATGGGTTGCCCGTCGAAGAAAAATCCGGTCTGGCGTATGCCTCCAAAGTGAAAACCAAAGACTGGGATGGTCATGATGTCTCTGTGATGCATGCCTGTGGCCATGACGTACATATCACCAGTCTGGTCGGTACCGCACGCCAAATGGCGGCGCGCAAAAAAGACTGGTCGGGCACGCTGATGCTGATTGGCCAGCCCGCAGAAGAGCGCAGTGGCGGTGCTATTGGCATGATGCAGGATGGTCTATACCAGAAATTTGGCAAACCGGATTATGCGCTGGCATTTCATGTGTCCAGCGAAATCGAGGCCGGTAAACTGGTCGCTGTGGAAGGTTCGCCCTATTCCGGCGTCGACAGTGTCGACATCATTATTCATGGCGTTGGTGCGCATGGTGCCAGCCCGCATCGCGGCAAAGATCCGATAGTGCTGGGCGCGCAAATTGTTTTGGCGTTACAGACGATTATCAGCCGTGAGCTGCCACCAAAAGAGCCTGGGGTGATCACTGTGGGGTCGTTCCAGTCGGGCACTAAACACAATATCATTTCCGATCAGGCGATTTTGCAACTGACTGTGCGAAACGACAATATGGACACGCGCAATCAGCTGATCGAGGCGATTAAACGGGTCGCGGTGAATATGGGCCGGGTCGCCGGTTTACCGGAAGATAAGCTGCCTGAAGTCATAGTCCGTGATGGCACCACACCACCGACCATCAACGATATTCCGCTGACCCAACGCCTAAAAGCAAATTGGGCGGCAACGATGGGCGCCGATGTTTTTGATAAAAACTACAAGCGCTTAGGCATGGGAGCTGAAGATTTTCCGTTCCTGACCACAGACCCCTACATTCCTAGTGTGTATTTTGCCGTGGGCGGCACGCCGGCAGCGGCATTTGTCGCGGAAAAAAATGGGGGACCGGCGGTACCGAGCCATCACAGCCCGTTATTTAAAATCGAACCGGAACCAGCGATCCGCAGCGGCGTGGAAGCGACAGTGCGTGCGCTCACTGAGTTATTGCAAGCACCGCGCTAACGCCAACGCCAACGCCAACGCCAACGCCAACAGTTATGGCGTGTTGAGTTCAGACCGATGTTCCAGCAGCTGATACTTTTGTTTCAGCTGCTTAATTTCAGTCGGATGCTGCTGCAAAAATCGATTAAATTCGCCGATGAGTTCCGGCTTGTTCACACTGGACAATAAAAATGGTAACTCAGTAAAAGGCAGATGCTCCGCAGCGACCAAAGCGCCGGATAGCCCCTGACGGCGCAAGTATTCATTGGCAACATTCAATTCAATCGAGGCGCCATGCACCCGGCCTTTTAACACCAAGCCAAGCGCTGATGTGCTGTCGGCAACGTCGACGATGCGGAACTTATACTGCGATTGTAACGCTAACCAGCGGTAAGGTGTAAAACCATGGATCACGGCCAACGACTTAAATTTGTCTAACGGCATGTGGCGATTCTCTGCCAGCACCATGGTGCTGCCAAGAGTGTACACCACCGGTTCACTATAGGTTTTTTGGTGATCCGTCAGGTGATGTTGCTGCCAACTGGGGTTATCTGGATAGACCACATCAATGCTGTTATTGGCTTCAACATAAAGCCTTTTCACCGGTAAAGCCGTGTAACTGATCCGATATCCGCTACTTTTCGCAAATAACTGCATCAAATCATAGAAATAACCACGTTGCTGACCAGCACTAAAATCGTAATGCGGGTAATAGTCAATTTGTTCAATCCCAACCACCAGCTGCCGCTGTTCCGCAACCGCGGATACAGACCAACACAACAGCAGACTAGTTACCCAGTTTTTCAAATTTGCCCCCAACAACTTCTGAAGACGCGCCGTTAAAAATAATAATCAACACCCAGTTGAATATAGTCGTCCTGACGCAACCACCAAGTAGGCTGTTGCAACGAAGCAGCTTGGAAAAACCATGCATCGAGCCGAATACGTAGGTTATTACTAAAACGCATCGAAGCTTCTAACATACCACTGCGGGTGCCGCCACTTTGTAAATCTTGAGCAATACCAAATAACAATTCACTGCCGGCTTCGTCATTGAGTGCGATCCGTATCCCGGCAAATAAATCACGCTGACCCGGTACCGGCGCCAATGCTGCACGATTATCATATTGATATTCCAGCAGCCAGCCGAGGTCAATCGCCGAATCAAAGGCGCCAACGGTGCTGTATTCAAACCCAGCAACAGCCGCCGTAAAGTGTTCGATATCGCTGCTGCGACGGATAGCTTCTAGTTTCCAAATCCAACTATCGACTATCCATTGTCCTTCTAAGCCGAATTGACGGATTTGCTCATAATAAGGCAGTAACGCGGCGCCCTGCGCTTGTGGCATAAATCGCGGGTCGCGGTTGGTGCCGCTGAAATACGACAATGCCAAATCAACCTGATCGATCTGTTGGCTATAGCGCAACGCCCAATCAACATGCCGTTGTTCCGCATCAGACTGATAAATGGCGGCATCAGTCAATACTGGCAGCGGCAATCGCAGCCGACCGTCAACGCCGGCAAAAGTGCGTTCGCGAAAGTAAGGCAAGACAAAACTTTGCAAGTTGCCCCAATCGCCACTCAGCGTCAGTTGTGCCAGTGGCTGGCCAAGCTTGGACTCACCATCAATCGCATCAGCCCAGTCGGTCTGGTTAATAATGTCGACTAAATGGATGGATTCAGTCACCCCCCAGAATATTTTGTCGACACCGGCTTTAAATTCCCAACCGTCGCCAACGGTCAACCAAAAAGCTTGCCGTAAGTCTGCTTGATGCCGTTCTTTGTCACGCTGATCCCAGCGCAGATAGGGGCTGATGGTCCAACTGTTTTTCTCATCCTCCGATTGCCAATACCACTCCACTAACGCATTGGCGCTGAGCGCGCTGCGGCTTTGGCCTTGACTGCCGTCACGTGAAAACCAGCGCCAATCCACACCTAAAGTAGTATCCGTTTGCAACCGTTCGGTCCAATTTGACTCTGGGGTACGCACCAATACCGCCGGCGCTTCGGCAATATCAGGGGCGACAGGTGTTGGTGGTAATGGTGCGGTTGACGGGTTTGACTCTGCTGCAGGGTCGGTATTGAGTGAACTCGTTTGCTCGGTTGGCACTGCCTGTTGTGGTGCAGTGCTCGCCTGAGTCTCAGTCTGACTGCGCTGTTGTACCGCGCGCGCCAAAGCTGCTGTCGCTTGTGAAGATAACCCGGTCGTTTTTTTCACCACTGGCCCTTCAGTTAACAATGCAGCGTTGCCGGTTTGCCGCGCGGCAGCCCATTGCCGTAACAATGCGGCATCGCTTTCAACTTTTTGTTGGGCTTCGACCAAATTAACCGAGGCAATTTCTGCCGCAGTTGGTAATTCGAGGACGGCGCCGAGTTTGACATGGTGGACGTTTTGACCAATAAACGCGGTCGGATTTTTCAGTTGTAATGCAATAATCGCTTGGTACATCGAATAGGGCGCATCGCCACGGGCTGCTCTCGCCAAACTCCACAAAGTGTCTTTAGTGGTGACGGGGCCAAGCGTACTGGCTTGAGATGGCATCACAACACCAAGCGCTGCTGCGCATAACATCCAACAAATTTTTATTTGCATAATTCAGTTCCGGACCTGCTACCACCGACATCAATGCGCTTGTTAGCATGGCTGACAAGCGCTTGTTTTACCAATGACGCAGCGACAATTGCCCTTATTCCTTGAAGATTCGGAGTTGTTGGCTACCTGGCATACAGGCGTTATGCTGAGAAGTTAGGCAATTATCAGGCCAGTTACGACACCAGCCTGATACTATATTCATCGACTGCGCTGTAGTGCGTTGGTGTCGAAATCGGCATCGGTCCGGCCTTTGCCAAACTCAATATCGCGCACGAGTAAATCGGTACTTTTCCCAGTTTGATGATTGTGCATTTTAAGCTTTAATGGTCGCCAAAATTTGTTCAGATATTGTTTATACTCCGACATCACCAAGGTTTTCATCAGACTATTTTTACGGTCATAAAACTCAATTTTGCGCGGCCGGTATTCAGCTTGATCAATCCACACCACACTTTTGCTATAGCCAGAAAATTCATCCAATGGCTGTTGTTCCAGCACAAAAACTGCTTCACCGTCTAACTGTTCATCCCGCAACCAAGTGAATTTGAACTTTTCCAGTTCAAACGAACTTAAGTCTTCATAAGCAAATTCACTGGCCATAAAAGGGCCTGATTTATTGCGCGACGCGATGCGTTTTACCCGCTTCACCGATGGTAAATACAACCATTGGTCATCCGGTTTACCGGTGTGGGAATGATTGAGGAATGCGGTGCCACGCACATCTTTCGGTTCGTCAAAGATAGTCAGGCCTTTGTCACCATCATTGGTCACTTCCAAATTAATGCTGCGGATCTCGCGCAGACTTTCTTCACCTTGGGCATTACGCAGTACCATGGTGGTTTTCGATTCACTGTCTTTCCACCCTTCATCGCGAATTTTGCGTTCTTGCGCAATTTTCAAACCTTTGCCGCCATCATCGGCCTGCACAGCGCTGCCACCCAAGCCAAGGCCAAGTAAACTGACCCAGAGCAAACCGGTGAAAATCCGCTGCCGACCTAAACGAGGATTAGTATTCGGTAAACTTTGCATATCAGACTCCATTCGTATCGACAGATGAGGGCACGGTTTTATAGGCTTTGCGATCAAGCTTCAGCAACACCGCGGGTAAAAACAAGAAATCAACAATCAGCGCAATCAATAAAATAATACCGGTCAGCAAGCCCATGTCTGAGTTCAAGCGGAATTCCGATAACAACAAGACCGAGAAGCCAATCACCAACACCACGGTCGTGACGACCAGCGCCCAACCGACACTATGAAATGCATAACGCACCGCGTCTTCGGCATTGCGACCTTCCTGGCGGGCATGTTGATATTTTGCGAGAAAATGCACGGTATCATCAACCATAATGCCAAGACTCATCGAGGCAACGACCGACAAGCCCAAATTAATCTCACCCGATAACAACTGCCACACACCAAAGCCAAGCAGTGCTGGCACTGTGTTTGGCAATAAACTGATGGCGCCGAGCTTCCAAGACCGTAAGCTTAAGACCAGCAACCCTGAAATCAGCACGGTCGCCAATGGCAAACTTTGCATCATACTAGCCATATTACGCTCGCCGATGTGGGCAAACATCAACGCGGTGCTCGACGCTTCAATCGTGTACTGTGGGTAATGTTGGCGAAACCACCCCAGTGCTGAGGTTTCCATGGCGGTCATCTCTTTGCTCCCCAGATTCTGCATCGTAATGCCAACCTTGGTCGCACTCTTCGCCAGATTTAATTGATTACTCAAATCAAGGCCAAACGGCAGCGACATCTCATACATCAGCAGGTATTGCGCGGCCAATTCACGAGTTTCTGGTAAACGATAATAAGCCGGATCATCGCCATGCATGCTCTTATTCAACCGTTTATAGGTATCACTGATCCGACTGACATGGGTAACTTCTGGTCGGCTCTGCAAGTAATCACCAAAGGCGTCGACCGCCTGAATAAAGGCCGGCTCGTTGACACCAGACTCTTCGCCGCTGTCGATTGAGAAATCCATCAGCGACACGCCACCAAGACGCTGTTCCATCGCATCAACGGCTTGACGGTACTCAGTTTTTTGCGAGAAATACTTAACCGCTTCATCGTTGATCCGATTTTGCATGGTTAAATATGCCCCCGCCAGCGTGACCAGCGCTGTACCAATCAGGATGGCCCCCGACCGGCGGATGACAAATTCGGCCACGCGGTCCATCCCAGAAAACTCTTTTGATTCACGACCGGCGCTGATCGGCAGCAGCATCAATAAGGCGGGTAACAGCAGGATGGTCAGGAGCCACGCCAGCATCACACCCACCGCCACCATATTGCCAAAATCACGTAAAATCGGCACTTCAGAAAAATTCAGCGTCAGAAAACCAACCGCAGTTGTGGCACTAGTGATAAGCACTGGCATGCCATTGAGTAGCATGGCCTGGCGGATCGCTGCCGGTTTAGCATGGCCCTGGCGCATTAAAAACTGCGTGGAGGCAATTAAATGCACACTGTCGGCTACCGCTAATGTCATCACCAAGGTGGGGACATTGACGGTCGCGGTGCTTAAAAACACACCGGCCCAGCCGGCGAGGCCCAAGGTTGAGGCGATGGTTAGAATAATAATGACCACCACAGCAAAAGCCGCCAGCGCCGAGCGTAGCATCAGCGCCAACAACAGGATAATGGTGACAAACATCATCGGCACCAGCAGGCTGGCGTCATGTTGTGCTTCTGTCGTAAAGGCATTATTCAGCCCAATCACACCAGCCAGTTTAAACTGCACCGATGGATGTTCACGCGCCAGTTGTTCGGTCAACGCCGCGACGTGGTTATACACATCGGAGACTTCTTGATTCTGGTTTTTTTCTGGCAATTGCAGCGTGATATTCACCGCGGTCATGCTGCCATCGGCTGACACCAGGCGTTTAACTAAGGCGGGCTCGTGCAAGACCACTGTTTCAATTTTACTAATTTTCTCCGCCGTTAAATCGGCGACATCCAGCAGTAAATCCTCAACCAACAAATCGTCGTCTTGCGCTTCGGTATGTTGAAAATTGGTGATGGAATCAACGCGCAACGAATAGGGGGTTTGCCACGCCGCGTCGGTTAACTTTTTCACCACAGTTAAGGTTTCGGCCGTAAACACATTGCCAGTCGTTGGCACAATGGCCACCAGCATATTGTCGCTCTTATTAAACTGCGCCTGCATGCGTTCAAACGCCTGCATTTGCGGATTATCCTGCGAGAAAAAAATTCTGAAATCGCCACGAAAATACAGGTTTTTTAAGCCAATACTGCTCAGCACAGTAACAAGCAATACCAACGCCAT